>OWIS01000424.1_pt1 | contig 14935 bp, 19 predicted proteins | sample 1732611 | NCBI WGS metagenome assembly OWIS01 (sample SAMN05065734, study PRJEB22554) | human gut metagenome | biome: ENVO:2100002; feature: ENVO:00000062; material: ENVO:00002003 | host: Homo sapiens | place: USA
GGAGCAGGAGCAAACAGATGCTGACGATATTTCCTCTGCTTGTGCTTCCTTGTTTGGGGAGATACGAAATCACCCGACTTTTTTATCTTTTCAGGCATGGAGAGATCGGCATCTGTCGATTTCTTCTCGTGGACAACAGCAGAATCAACATCCTCCGGAGTCGTTCTGCCATCGAGTTGAGCCATCTTCGATTCATCCTGATGCCCTGCTTGTTGTCCTATCTGTTTCCCTATGCGAGGAACAGCAAATGCAATGAGCAGGGCGATGGATGCAGCCATGCTAATCGGCAACCATAGGCGGCGCATTCTCGCTTTAGACATTGAAGTCCTTGAAGTCTTTGGATGGACGACATTTTCTTCACACTTCTCAGCCTCATGTTCGAGGGGCATCCCCTCGTCGAAATATCCAAACATCATCTGGTATTCCTTCAGGTCATCGCTCACATCGGGATGCTGGCGAAACCACTCCCTTAGCAGAGCCTCCTCTTCAAGAGTAGTCTCACCAGCCATAAACCAATTGAGCAACAAACGTATATCTTTTTCTTTTTCGTTCATATCAATTTTTCCTCCTTTATTAATTATACCTATTTTATATATAAGGGCTATCGACATCTTTTCTTGATTTCCTGCAACATCTGCTTTCTTGCCCTCGATAGCAACACTGCTACAGATTCAGGGGTGATGCCCACGATTTGCGCTATTTCCTCAGAGCTTTTCTTCTCTACCTGTCGCAGATAAAGCACCTGATATTGGTTGGAGGGCAGCGCCTTGAGGCGTTTTTGCAGCCACAGCTCATTCTCCGAGTTTTCCACTTCCACATCGGGCGGCGCATAGTGGCTAGGCGACTTATCGAAAGGCTGGGCATCTATCGAAATCATCTTCCGCTTGCGAAAGAAGTCGATGCAAAGATGCTTGGCTATGCAGCCCATCGAACCTTTGGCATGAGCAGCAGACAGAATGTCTTCCTTGATAGCCCAGAGCTTGAGCATCGCATCCTGTGCGATGTCCTCAGCCTCATCACAGCCAACGCCATAACCCTGACTGATTTGCAAGGCTATCTGCCGCAACTGCGGAACGATATGGATGAATTCATTCTCTGTCATTTGCTCTCACTTGTTTTATTTGTTCAAAACTACTACATAAACGGAAAAGAAGTGTTTTTGTTAATGAAGTTAACCTATATTAACACGAAGTTTCGCATGTGGTTCAAGTTCGGGCTGAAGGCCCAAAAGTTCCTAGCCCAGTGAAGGCACTGAAAAAGGTACTCAATTTTAAGTTGCATAGCTTGTTTTTGAACTTTAATTCTTGACCAAGAAGCATTTCATCTTTTAAAAGTGGTATGGTCTGTTGTTGCTCTAACATAATCCTTGTATTTTCCGACAAGATACGAATAATATCTGATAAAACAAAATTTTTAAGTGACTGAATACCTACAAATGGGTATTTTGCAAGAAATGCATACTAAAGTGGTGTGATAGAATACCTATTTTTAGGTATTGCAAGGTAGTTTTCTTAATTATAACTTTGCAACCCGAATTGGATTTAAACTCGCGGGAAGCGAGTGAGTGAATAAAATGAATAAATATTATACAAAAACATGAAGATGAAGCGCATTGTTATATTATTATTAGGCATGTTCTGTTTAAATCAGACCCATGCACAGGTTTTCAGGGGACAGTATATTTCTGAATGGCAATGGGATATGAACAAGAATACCAATCTTGTGAACCAGTTGAGATTAGAACTGAGTATTCCAATAGGAAACGGAAAGGATTCATTCGAAGCAGCAACGCTCCATGTGGCAAAGACCAACGATGGCATTATAGATGACTGGCAGGGGTTTTCAAACATAGATGAAGATAATCATTTTGCCCTCCTTGCCGTGTTGGGTTATATGCACGAGTGGAATTCTGGCCATCTGTTTGCGGGTGTGAGGAATGTAAACGAGGATTTCTTTACATCAGACATTACGTCACTATTTCTCAACAGTTCTGAAGGAATTTTTCCTACCATTGCATCCAGTTATCCGATAGCGAATTATCCACATTCGGGATTAACCCTTTATTTTGATGTTACGAAGGGAAGATGGACCTTCAAAAATAGTCTGAATAATGGTGCAGGTTATAGTGGATGGAAAGCTCACGATAATCCTTTCCTGGTTCGTCCAAAAAAGGATGGAATCTTCAACATGTCGCAGTTGGAATATAATTATAAAGGTGGAAAATATTTTGCAGGTATTGCCCTTCATACCCGTCAATATCCGATCAATGAGGATGGGGAAATGGTATCTTCTGATGAATCCAGGAGCAAGCTTACCGGTGCCTGGTGGGTCTATGGTGAACAGGAGGTTTGGAATTCTGGAGAAAAGACGATCTCCTGCATGGTGCAGTATTCCGAGAATACGAGTCATCAGAATGCTTGTTACCGGTATGCAGAAGTGGGCGGTTCCTATCAGGATGAAAAGAACGAGTGTGGCTTGTCTGCCCAGTATGCCCGTTTCCAGCAGGGAACAGAATGTTCTTTGGAGGCTACTTGGAAAAGACAGTTGACAGAATCCATTTCCATCCAGCCTTCATTCCAATACATTAAAAACGACAATGGAGATTTCACGGCACTCTGTGCCCGACTCTATGTAAGTTTCTAAAGGAAGAGAAATTTAGCAAAAAGTGTACATCGTTTGACTTCAAAAAAAAACAAACGATGTACACCTTTTTTATATGGTAAAATAACAGCTATCTACTATTCTGAATGAAACTATAACATCTGAGATAATTCCCATGCCCTTACATGCGTAATACCCTTGCGAGAAGGCAACTGGAGATCATCAAGCGATACTTTCGGTATAAAGCGGACGAGGAAAACCACAATCGATGGTGTTACCGAACCAAAGATTATACTTCTTTACTGATTCTATATTTTCGTTCATATTCGAATTTTTGTCCAAAGATAGCATTTTTTTCGTGTATAGCCGAAAATATCTCTGTTTTTAACAAGATTTTCGCCTATAGCCGAAAATCTCCTCGTTTTCATCATTTTTTTCGTCTATGGACGAAAATTTTGAAGTATCGAGATTGTTTCAATCTTATTTCCTTGCTATCCATTTCGGCAAGACCAGGGTGCCCATCACAAGGAAAGGGTACAACCTGTACTCCACCCTTAATTCATATTTCAAAGATGTGATGGAAAAGTGAAGAAACCGTTAAACTCATCAGCCCCTTCGGAATAGATAGCGCGAGATAAGTATTTGCAATAAAAAGTGGAAATTTCTTGCTTGCTCTTTCAAAATATTGTATCTTTGCACCCGCAATCGAAAGAAAAAGAAAAGTAGCAGTAAAAATAACAATTATTTCAGATAAAATGGGAGACAGAATAACAACAATAGAACAGGGAATGCAGCGACGCACAGAACTGCTCTTAGGAAAGGATAATCTGGAGAAATTACAGTCGGCACGCGTGCTCATCTTCGGTATTGGAGGTGTGGGTTCATGGTGCGCCGAGGGATTGTTGCGTAGTGGCGTGCGCAACATCACTATCGTGGACAGTGACCGTGTCTGCGTAACCAACTGCAACCGCCAGCTGATGGCAACAAGCCGTACCATCGGAGAAGTAAAGGTGGATGCACTGCGCGAACGACTGCTGGAGATCAATCCCAATGCCAACATCACGGCTTATCAGAAAATCTATCAGGCTGAAACTGCCGACGAGTTCCACATGGAGGAATACGACTTCATCATTGATGCCATCGACTCACTGAAGGATAAGGCCGATTTGATACTCCGTGCCACTGCCCTTCCGAAGGAAATCACATTCATATCTTCTATGGGTGCTGCTCTCCGACGCGACCCGTTCAAGGTCAGAAAGGCTGAGTTTTGGAAGGTAGAAGGTGATCCATTAGCCAAAGCCTTGCGTAAAAAATTCAAGAAGAACAAGACCTTCCCTCACCGCAAATTCCAATGTGTATATAGCGTAGAAACGCCAATGAAGAATATGGGCGTAAACAAAGCCTGCGGTACAGGCGGTTGTCTGTGCCCTAAAGCGAAACTGCTCAGCGGAGAACGTGGAACAGACACAGCCGTCTATGATGCCCCAGGCGACCAGAGCCTTGTAGAACATGAATGGTGTTCTACGAAGGCGCAGATCAATGGTTCACTCTGCCACATCACCGCAACTTTCGGTATGGCAATCGCAGGTATGGTAATCAATCACATCATTGATTGATGATCATAATTCACCATAAAAGATAAAATTCCTTATTTCATTACTGGTAGTAATAACTTAAAGGAGCAACTGGCTCAATTGTTGATTTTATGATTTCTATAACATACATTATAGCATACGTTTGTGCTGGCATCTGTATCCTGGCACTTTTGGAAAAGTTGTTAGGCTTTGTAGCTTATATAAGGGATGGCTGGAAACATGTCAATCAACTTTGTCCAAATAAAAAGCTTGAGGATTTGAATACCTTCACGAAAGGAGACAAGCTTTATGAGGGCAAGGTAAATGTTGGCCTGCGCAATTACCAAAAGAGAAATTTACTGAAGTGGTGCTGTCAGGTGACAGTTCCAATTGAAGAGATGGACGAGCAGGGCCTGCCTACGGAAAAGGAGAAAAAAAACCTTGGGGACTTGATAGGCGCCATCGATTTATCCCTTCGCATCAAATGTAAAGATGTGCCATATCCGCTGATTGTTGGTTTTGTGGAGGGTAACAATGTCTGCAGCATCTATTGGATGGTAAATAATCCTGAAAATGCGGGCAAAGTGTTAGGCAAATTGAAGCTTGATCGCAAACTTCAGTATACGATGCGGCAAGATCCATTCTGGACACAATTTAATACTTTGCTGGAAGAGTTATAATAGTTCCCTGGCAATCCAAGCGCATGCCTATATCATTGCCTTTATTATAGTGTTGCTCTTTCGCTATGCATTTTGCTTATATGGAGCAAAAGATATTAAAAAATCATTTAAAAATAGATGATTTTCAGTATTATTCAGTACTTTTGCACCGAAAGTTTTTGATAGTAAAAATTTAAATATTACAGACATGATAAGACTGAATGTATTTTTTGAAGTGAAAGAAGGAGTGGATATGGAGCAACTTAATGCCCTGTGTCAGGAGTTAGTGGAAAAGTCATTGGCTGACGAAGGCAACATTGCCTATGACTATTTCGTTAGTGGTACTCGTGATGGCGTGATGATGATATGTGAGACTTGGCAGAACGCTAAGGTGCTGAAAACTCACATGGAGTCTGCTCACTTTACCACGTTGGTTCCTCAAATAGAGGCTTTGACGAAGCATGGATTGAAACTGGAACAATTTCAGTTTGAGAAATAACAGGTTTCCTTAAAGACGATATGCGACATGAGCCAGCTTCAGCTACAAGTAGTTCTCTGAATCATCTTTGCCCACGAGAAGGTGATTGGAGTTGACTTAACAGAAGAGTGCTCAACCTCTCTATTAAACAACAATGAAGATGCAATACAAAAATATCATTTTCGATTTGGGGAACGTACTTGTGAAGTTGAATTCTCTAGGATGTATGAATGCTTTCAAGGTACTTGGAATGGAGAAACTGATAGACTCTAACCCAGAGGCAAAGAGACTCATGGGTGAGTTAGGTGTAGGACTGATCTCTACGGAACAGTTTTGCGATGCGGCAAGGAACTTGACCCTGACAACAGTTTCTAATCACCAAATTATTGATGCGGCCAATCGAATGTTGGTTGTTATTCCCGATGAGAAGAAACGCAGGCTTTTAAAGCTCAAGGCTAAGGGCTATCGTCTCTTTCTATTGAGCAACACCATAGACATTCACTGGGATTATTGTGTGGAGAAGTTATTCCCCTATCAAGGGCATAATGTGGAAGACTATTTTGAAAAAGTCTTCCTCTCACAGCGGCTCCATCTCTCCAAGCCGGATGCAAGAATCTACGAGGAAGTCATCAGACAAGCAGCGATAGTTCCTGAAGAATCGTTGTTTATTGACGACCTCCAGGAGAATTGTGTCGCTGCGGAAAACCTCGGCATTCATACATTCCAGAATGTTGAGTTTGATGATTGGCTCGACTTGGAATTATAGGAAGCCATTCTGACTGCCTATTGAACCTATCGATTCTTTCCTTGACGATTCGGATATAGGTTCTTTTCATCTTGTCATTAAGGAAAGAAGCCCTGACCGCTCATAAATATCACTTTTCTCGATATACTTGGACAAACCAAAATAAAAGTTGCTTTTATTGTCGGAATGCTGTGTTTTATATTTAAATTGCGAATCATCCCTTTTCTGAGAAGATTACCTTATCACTATTGAGATACCTCGTTTTGAAGGTATGTTTGATATCCTCCCTATCCATTATCTTGCCGTTTAATTGTTCTTTTTCCATTTCCATTATTTGCTCATTCATTTTCTGCAAAATTCGGTGAATCGTGAGAAAAATCATTGCGCATGAAAATTTTTTTATTGTGTGAAACGAACTTACACAGGTGTGGGCTATCTTTGCATCAGAATTTTTAATTGATATACAATGGAGAAGTTTGATATTAATAAAGAAATGGCGAAGTTAAAAGGACTGAACATTATCGAAAAATGCTCGGCTTTAGACGATTTGCTTGATGATTTGGAAGATGCCCAAGAGCAGATTATCTGTGCCAAGGATGAGATTTCCGAAGAATACGCCAACGTTTTTAAGAAGAAGTTCCACGAGGAGATAGCTTCCTTTATAGCGGAAACCTTCGATGGCAAGATTCCATATGTGGAAAAGTATGGTTATCAAATCATGTATGACAACATGCCCATTTATATAACCCTTTTTTGTACTTATGGTGAATGGTCTATTTGTCTTTTTGTAAAGAGTGGAAGTACGAAACATCTGATAAAACTTGCAGGTGTTTTAGGTGTCAATATAACAGGAAATGGGGCATCTTTGAACTTAGAAGTTACAGAGAAAGATTTGCTTTCCAAGGTGAAGCGAATCCTGTTACTCTCAGACTCCTACGCAAAATGAATCTTTCATCAGGTAAGATTCTTATTTCATAAATCGAACATATACTTAAAAATAAAGCATTATGGACAATATTAATGTAGTGCTGTTATGGTTATGCAAACGTCGTGTAAAAAAGATATGGAGCAGATGGACTTGCTCCAAGCATTCGAAATAATCGTAGATAAGGCAAAGAATTCTTCTCTGGGTGAGAAGTTCTATGAGGAGACTAATTCATATCTTGGATTTGTCTCCGATAAACTGGACATATCCAAGCGTGCCAGTGCCATCATGGCCTTGTTTGCCGACAGATGCGATGACAGTCACATCCAGTTCTCGGACTTTACGGATTTCTTGGGCTGCCGCATCCTTAGCTTGCTTCGATATGCCAATGAAATCCAAGAGCTTGTTGACAAGGAATATATCTGCCGCAATAGGGATGAAGGTTTCTATTATACCATCCCAATGGAGGTGATGGAGGCGTTCCAACATAATGAGCGTTATAATCCTATGGATGTGGAGGAACTTACAGCCAGAGAACTATTTGACAAGTTCGATGAGTTGTTTACGAAATGTCGCCGTAGAAAGATTGACAAACAAGTGCTGAGAAGGAAATTGAGAGCATTGGTAGCCAAGAACGAAAAGTTGGCTTTTGTCAAGGCGATGGCTTCCTACGATGTGGATGCGGATGATATGTACTTCCCGCTTTTCGTCTTGTTTTGTACACTCTTTGTTGTCAATGGTGATGATGACATCCGATACCACGACTTGGAATTTATATATAAAGAAGGCGATGCAGAATGGCGATGCGCAAAGCGAGGCTTGAGTCAGGGTGATCACTTGTTTTTTGTGGAGAAGTTCATTGAATATACCAATGACGATGGCTTTGTGGATAGAGAGTCGTTCAAAATTACGGATGATGCCAAGAAACAGCTTTTCTCGGAACTCAACCTATCATCCATGCGTGGTTCTCGCCCGAAGGGTGGCATGCTCTCCATTGAGGACATCAGCCCCAAGCAACTATTCTACAATAGCAAGGAACAAAGGCAAGTGGAAGAATTAACTTGATGCCATCATCGGCAAGCGTCAGGTGGGGGCGGAAAGAGCTGTTGAGAAGATGGAAAACAGTATTCAGAATATCATCCTTCAGGAGATAGAACAGTTGGATGGCATCCTCATTGCCACGACCAACCTCGCAGAGAACATGGACAAGGCCTTCGAGCGCCGTTTCCTCTATAAGATACAGTTTGAGAAGCCAGACTTGAATTGCCGTACTCAGATTTGGCAAGCGATGATTCCGCCTTTGAATGATGCCGATGCCAGTTACCTGGCGGGCAAGTATGATTTCAGCGGTGGTGAAATAGAGAACATCGCCCGTCATTTTACCATCCAGTCGATATTGCATGGCCAGCCAGAGAACATGGTCAAATCCCTTGTTGAGTTTTGTGAAAATGAAAGACTGGAAGGGAATCGTACCAAGAGAAAAATTGGATTCTAACGGCTGATATATAACAAAAAAGGTATGGAGAAGTATATATTTTTAGATTTTGATGGAGTAATCAATACTCCAAAAGGTAAATTTGCTAAGAAAGCTGTAGCCAATTTGCTCCATTTGGTGGAAAGAAGTGATGCCAAGATCATCATTTCTTCCACTTGGCGATTGCAAGGCATGGAGTACATACTGAAGTTGTGGCAGGAACACCATATGCCAGGCGAAGTCATAGGTTTGACACCTTCTTGCAATTCCGTTAACTTTAGCAATGTAGATGGGGTGGAGGAATGGCAAGGATTACATGTGAGTAAAGGATTGGAAATTGCAGAATGGTTGAGATTGAACGCCAAAGAGCCTTATCGTTATATAATTCTTGATGACGAGGAGGATTTTCTGTTTTCTCAACGAGAACATCTGGTGAAAGTAGAAGGTAGCAAAGGCTTAAGTAAGACTGATGTGAGGGAAGCTATTAAAATCTTGAACACCAAGGAACTAAGTCTTTTTGAACGCTGGTTATATGGTGCCTTAAAATATATTGCTTTATATATTTTTATGTTGATACTTTTCATGACTTTTGTTTACTGGTATCCCGGGGAAAAAAGTGATGAACACGAATCGTCATTTCCTTATGATTCAAAATAGTTTGCATCAATATCATTTTCCTTGGCAGAAATGAAAATGGCGGTAAATACAAAATTACGTATTTACCGCCTTAATCATTTGTTGAGAGGAGTTAAGAAGAAGGGAAAATCTTGTATTTCTTAGCAAGGTTTCTCAACCTTTCACTCACCTCTTCCCTTAGCCCTTGTGGTTCCAACACTTCCATGGTATCCATGTTCGAGAAAATTTCTTGCTCGAAATCAAACTCTGGTTTCAGGTGATACTCAAAGATGGAGTATTCATCTGTTCGCTTTGTCTCCTTTTGAGAGTCATGGAGAGGCAGGTTGCGTATGTAGTTACTCTGGAAGGCATCTACCTTGAGCACGACCTTTTGCACCTCAGAGCACTTGTTATTGATAATGCCAAAGCAATCTTTGAAGTAATCAGCCGGTTCCAAATCCTTTGGCATCTTGAAAACTTTGTTTGAGATGATGACATTTTCCATACGGTCAAGGGCATAACAACGGATATCGTCTGTGCCAGGGCTATAGGCAACCACATACCAGCGTTTCTTGAAAGCCTTCACGAAATAAGGATGAATATCAAATTCATGATACTCCTCGGTGTTGTAGCTATAGTAAGATATGAAGATGGCATAGTTGTCACGCATGGCCTTGATGATGTCTTGAAGATAATTCCTGCCCGATGGCATGTCTTCCAGGAGTACCCTCTCCTTGAGCTTGCGGCTGTTACCTACCATGGCATTGAGCGAGAAGGCGTTGAGCAACCAGTTTCTGGCGCTTCCTTCCTCAAAACAGTCACCATACTCAATGTGATAGCGGAATCCGCTGCCGCATTCAATATTAATCTCAAACAGTTCCTCGATGGCATGGAGATTATTGATGAAGGTACGGCGAGAAAGTTCCGTTCCCTCGCTCAGATCAGAGTCCAACCATCTGCTTTGAATCTCCTTCAGGGTGATGCCACCCCTGTTCCTTGCTCGATGAATGGTCTCTACGAGCCAGACATATTTGTTCAACTGATTGATAGCCATATTCTATAACTTTTAAAATTTGGCACAAAGATAATGAAAAAGTAAGAAATAATGGAACAAACTAAACACGGAATATCGGTAAAACGCCGTATCTATTCCTTTCCAATGAAAGGAGAAAGCAGGGCAGAGGCTATCTGCCGATCTTTTAGGCAATACACCCTGGTGGATTGGGCAAAATATAATAAGGTGTCTATGCGAATCGTCACCTCTGTAAAATATCCTTTGCTGATGGGAGAACTGGTTCAACTTATGTCTGTGTCACAATCATTTATGGACAGAACAAAGGTGGATCTTGTACAGGAGACATTGGGCACAAGTGAAGAACAACTATTGTTAATCATTCAAGCATATGAAGATGAATCAATGGGTTGACTTTGACACAGGTGATGAAGCTCAAAGTGAGACTGTTTTTTCCTATATGGGAAAGACATATAGCATAGAACTCAGTTTGAGTGTTGGCTTTGGCGATATATGGTTTGCGAATTTGTACTCAGTGACAGGTGATAAGAAACAAAAATGTGTATCAAACATCAAAATTCCAACTTGTGATTTTGACGAACTCTCTTGGTTGAAACAATACTTGGAGAAACGAATGGATATGCTCTTACTAGAGCTAAAAAATGAAGTCTCATCCGTCAGCTTCGAGCCAGAGGACATTGCCGGCTTACCCATATCTTCAGATGATAAAATCAAGCTGCTTGACATGTTGTATGGTTTGATGTTTATAAAGTGTTCCAGGAAAAATTAGAAAACAGGTCTCGTATCACTTAAAAAATGAAATAAAATGTCAGAAACTACGTATTATAAATACATAAGCAATGGTGCCCACTATACTGATGTCATCGCCAAGATAGCGAACGTGAAACATCATCTTTGGATAGGGACTGCAGACATCAAGGACTTGTATGTAAAAAGCAGTTCCATGACCGTTCCCTTTCTCAAAGTCATCTCTCGATTAATTGAGCGTGGAGTGGAGGTTCGGTTAATCCATGCCAAGGAGCCTGGCCCTAATTTCCGCAAGGACTTTGATGATTATTCGATTCTTGCCAAACGATTGGAGAGAGTCTTGTGCCCAAGGGTACATTTCAAGATGGTCATCTTTGACTTGGAGACTGCCTATGTTGGGTCAGCCAACCTCACAGGTGCAGGCCTCGGCATGAAGGGGGAGAGAAACAGAAATTTCGAGGCCGGTGTCCTGACCAATGCCCCTTCCTTTGTGGAGCAAGCCATCAACCAGTTTGACTTCGTATGGAATGGAAGCCAATGCAAAAAATGCGGACGGAAGAGATTCTGCCCAGATTCACCATTGAAGTATTAACTTTATAAGATTAGATCAATGTTATTTAACTATAAGGAACATCGGATTTTTGCATTCTCTGACTCTCATGGAATGCACAAGCGGCTTCATATCCCTGAAGAAGCAGACATCCTGCTTTGTGCTGGCGATGTAGTGTCTGGCTTTGGCAAGGATGGCATGGAGAACTTCTTTTCCTGGTTGTTAAGCCATCCTGCCAAACTTTATATTTTTGTCGCAGGTAATCATGAGCAGTTCTTGGAATACAGCTTAGAGCAGACAATTTCGCTTTTACCTAAAAAAGTAGTTTTCCTTCATGACTCCACCTTTGAGTTTGATGGGATAAGTTTTGGGAATATATCCATGCGAAGCTTGCAAAGTAAGGAGCAAAATGTCCAATCTGCTACCAAAATGGACTTCCTGATTACCCATATTCCACCGGAAGGCATACTTGACGAGGGTAGGGGAAGCCGTCCGCTATTGTTAGAGGTTTATCGCTCTCAACCTCGTTTCCATGTCTTTGGTCATGCTCATTCTTGTGGAAATCAAAGCAAGGGAGGTGCTTTTACGGAGTTTTACAATGTCTCACAGTTTAATGAACTTAAAAACCAAGATGGAGGTCAATAGAGAATGGTTTCCACCTTGGTGACAAGTCTTTTAAACATCAGCTAAATAAATGCCTGTAGCCATCCGAGTAGGTTTGTGGTTGACGTTTTTCGTATTTCTGAATAAGTATCGTAAAATGCAAATCAACTACATCGGAACTTACCTCTCTGGTACCAAAGACTAATTTTCCTTTTCCTGCCAACATTTGGAACTCACTCTTGATATCTTCTTCCTCTTTCAAAGAAAGTGGATGAAGTGAGGACACCTTACATAATACGACAAGCTTCTGCGGATTTAAAAACTCATTGTCTGAATCCATCTCGATGTACTTTATCAGTTTCTTCAGATAATCCACTCTGCTGCTTTCTCCATAAGTATGAGTCTCCATGTGGGTTAGCAACATAGAGAAACCATCATAGATGAAGTCTATGTCATGAAAAGTGATGTCCTTTCCACCCATGAACTTATCTCGGAGACCTTCATATTTTTCTCTATAGTCTAGATAGTCAATTCTCTTCTGCATACGATAGTCACGCTTCTTTCTTATATTGGATGCTTTGGCGATTCTCTTGTTGCAATAGTCCCAGTCTTCCATGCTCATGGATATACTATCAAGAGATGCGAGTCTCATTGTTTTGAGAACCTCTCTCTTTTTATGTCCGGGCAAATAATTGAGATAGTACTTTTGTTCTAACTTTCTTGCCATAGTACCATAACAGGTGTGCATCTTGTGCTCGATTCTGTCCTCAAAGGTTTCTTGGGTAGTTTGTGGCGTATAGCCATAGAAAGTACAACTCCAAAGAATCTTGGCTAGCACTTCCTCCTTGCTGAGGTTGCAGTCATCAGCAACAACTACCTCCTTGGCGACATTGCTTTCCCAAAGGTCACCTTCGCAATTGCAAACATCGATGTATGACTCCTCATCTTCAAAGGCTTCATCAGGAGTGTGCCACTCGACTTCAATCTTATGATTCTCTATATCAGAATTATCCACAGGAGTAAGGTGGCAGAGGATGTCGTATGCTTCCCGATACTGTCTAATGGTCAAAGATCCTTCTTTTTTCAAGGCAGGTATCAATGCGTCAAAATCCGTACTAAGTAAAAGTTCTTTCAGTTTCATACACTTAACATTTAAAATTTATTGCAAAGGTAGTGCAAGGGTGTGCCAAAAAACGGCACAGCTTAAAAACATCTTTGAAGGCTATGATATTTTTATAAAATGTTTTTAAGGTGTGTTTAATAAGTCCATGACACACCCTCAGTTTTACAAAGCCAATTACTTTTTCCCGCTTTCTGCATCTTCAGGTATTGACCAGTTTTCTGATGGAGTTCGCATTTCCTTCATCACCTTGTCAAAACCGATAACCATTTCCGGATACTTCTTGGCGAGATCATGTTTCTCTTCTGGGTCTTCACGCAGATTATAGAGTTCCAGAGGCTTGTTTGGCTTGATGGTAACAGCCTTCCAGTCACCGTAGCGCGCAGCATGCTGCTTACCTGGGAATTCCCAATAAAGAACTCGGTCGTCTGTATCAATCTGCTTACCATAGAACAATGGCAGAATATTCATGCCGTTGATGTTCTGAGGCAGATATTGGGTGCCTCCAGTAAGAGCTGCCAGCGTAGGCATTACATCTGGGAAATATCCTGTGGTTGCAGACTTGTTCTGCGAACGATGGTCGTATCGCCATTCGAGTTGATTTTCAAACCAGTCAATCCTCCGGCAGTACACATATTATCACGGATACGGCTGTTTCCGGTATTCTTACCAGTCATCAGCGCACATCTTGATGGTGAACTGATTCCTGAACCGGCATAGCTCTGGTTGAATCGTGTACCCGTAGCAGCCAGTTTGTCAATGTTGGGAGTCTTGATAGTCTTGCTGCCGTAGCAGGAAAGTTCGCCATATCCCAGATCATCTGCAAGGATGAAGATGATGTTGGGTCTGTCGGCTGTCGGCTGGTGGTGCTGGCGGTGCTGGTGTGCCTCCTGTCGGCTGGTGGCGGCCTCATATTGCCAGCCGATCCCAGGCAGGCGGGCTGGCGGAAGTCGTTTCAGGGCGGTGGGGGTCTCGCGGCAAGAAAGTGGTTTCTGGGTTTTCTTTCAGATACGGATTTCTCTAATTATCAATTATTTACATTCCCCTATCTGGTTATATAAACCAAAAGACGATTTTACATAACATCTTATCTATCAGCATTTTATAGGGGATTTAAAAATATTAAAATCCGATTATTATAACTGAAATTCATATATAAAAATATACAAAATACGCAATATACAGACTAAATTCTATATAAAACAAATAAATATATAACTTTTAACGCTATAAATTTGCATAAAAACAAATAAATTTATTACCTTTACACCCGAATAATAATAAAAATAGAAAAATAAGTAACATAATTATGAAAGAAAATAATAAACCAAAATCAGAAATCAACCTCCGCAAGTTGATGCAGAAGTTAGGTTTGGGTACAAATGCGTTTGCCGAGAAATGCGGTATGTCTTCACAGTCAATGTCGCAGTTTCTTCGCAACAAGTCGCTGACAACAAACACCATCTATCGTATAGCCGTGGCACTGGATATAGACCCTCGTGATATGTTCTTCCCGACAGAAGAGAAGGATGATCTTTTCTCGAATACTGATACCAAGCAGAACGAAAAGGTATCAGGTATAAACGATAAACCAGCCTATCCAGTTCACGGAAACGGATTGTTGGCAGAGAAACAGCAAGCGGAAAAAATGATTCCAGCAAGCAACATGATGCAGGCGGAAACTTTCTGTCCTCATTGCGGCACGAGAGTGAAATTAGGCGTGGTAATGATTCAAGAATCAAAATAACGAAATGGTAAGAGGGTGTGTCATAAGTCTGTGACGCACCCCTTTTTATTTTTTGCCTTTTCAC
>OWIS01000441.1_pt1 | contig 14318 bp, 16 predicted proteins | sample 1732611 | NCBI WGS metagenome assembly OWIS01 (sample SAMN05065734, study PRJEB22554) | human gut metagenome | biome: ENVO:2100002; feature: ENVO:00000062; material: ENVO:00002003 | host: Homo sapiens | place: USA
ACCAATAGCCAAATAATACTACCAGCCCGGCACTCAATACCGCAGCCAACCTACACACTCTTTTCCTGATATTCTTTTCCATTGTTACATTACCTTATATAGTTATACATTTGATTTCGGCTGCGAAATAACTATATAGAGATGTCAAATGGTGGCAGAACATCAAGAAAAAAGTATATGCGGCTTACTTTTTATTGGTAAACAAGCTCATCAACCAGCCAGTAAAGCCTCCGACTTCAGGAGCTGGATCTTCATAAACACCGCCTCTTCGTCTTAACTCCTCTAAGATTTTATTTTCATTCTTTGCCATAATAATTATACTTGAACATAATTACTCATCTACCTCTATAGCTTCAATGAAGTCTGAAAATTCTGCATCCAACTCACTGATCTTCTTAATCGTAATATCATTCTTCTTAGAAGCTTCTATCAACTCCGTTTTAGATCGATCTGTCTCTTCCAATTTATTGTTATAATTGTCAAAGACCTGTGATAAATATTTTTCAAAATGTTCTACCACCTTATTTACCTCTGCCTGATAAGTAGAGACAAACTGATTCTTTGAGCTTTTTATCTGCTCCAAGCGCTTGTTTTCTTTCCAGAAGCAATTTTACCTCTTGCAGTCCTTAAGAATAGCATTCAATATATCTTGATAAGTTTCGGAAATACGGTTGCCATAGCCAGGATGATATGTGCGGTAAGAGAACTTCGGCAGATGCTTCGAACAGAGTTTCGCCACCTTGCGCACACAATAACCTGCAAATTCATGGTACTCTATGTCTGAAATCTTCTGCCGGATATCTCCATCGTAGTTGGGCCCAGTGAAGAAAAGGCACACGTCGGGGTGTAATATCTCAAGTTCCTCGGTCAGAAGATTGTAATAGCGCACCTCGTCATCAAGCACTACTTGTTCCGGCTTGCCCTTCCCCGTGTCCTTACCAAATTTATTGACGTTCATCCAAATGAAGTTCAAGTTGTCAAAGCCATTCAACTCAAGGTTGAAACGATGAGCATACCGCCAGAATATAGAGTTGTATTCAGCACCAAATTGAAAGTCTTTATACATCCCGATGTTCTTCCGAATTTCCTCATCTGACTTCATGTAATCGCAATACCACCCATTGGTTTCCTGGCCGAACACCACTAGCCGATATTGCGAACGTAGATACTGCTCCTCCCAACAGTATGGAAGGAGCGGTCCCACATAGTCCTTAACACCTTTGGCATCGAGGTCGGCATACAAAGCATCGAGTGCTTGCATATGATTGTGGTAGAGGGAGAATAGTCGTTCGTTAAACATCAGACTCAAACTACAGCGACAAAATACGCATCAATAGATTATTGAAACTGTCGTTGGCGCTTGACAACATTTCTATCATTAGAGAATGCTTCTTCACTTCTTCTTCTGTCATATTGCAGTTCTTAGCGTGAAGCAGCGCCTCATCGGTAATTTTATCTATACGGTTGGAGGCTTTGTCGAGCTGCTTTTCCAACATCGGAATAGCGGACTTGAAACGATCAAGATTGGCGTTAGTTTGTACAATGAACGCTTCGAGCTCTGCATCAAGACGTTTCAATTGCACTTTTACATCGGCGATGTACTTAATTGTATCAGTTACTGATGTCGTCACATTGTTGACCACGTTGACAGCTGCGGCAATTTGCATAGCCACGTCATCGACTGTATCGATGATTGGGGCAACTTGATTTTGATTTTCTTCCATATTATCTTACTTTAAAATGTTTGTACTAATCCGAAAAGGATGATATTGCACCTTTTATTGCTCCAGTAAAACCTGCCCACACTACGTTTTTCTTGCTAAAGTCCGGGCGGGAAATCTTGACATATCCAGCTTGTTCTTTCAGTTTTTTGCGTGCCTTTTCTGCAGTAGACTTGGGCATTTCATTACCATAACTTATATAACCAGATATGAAACATGCACATAGAGAAAAGATTATACCGAGCGTCCATTCTATCCATGCCCGCCAATCCAACCAACTGAGTAGGAAAAAAACTAGGCTAAGCAAAAGGATGGTTATTCCCAAAAATATTGTCGTTTGACCATATTTGAACCAAAACATGTGCCGTTTATAGGTTTTATACGCAGCATTCTTCTTGAGTAACTTCCTTGCGCAAGGACTCTGTATCTTAGGCAATGACTTCATAATGTCTGCACTGTATTCATCTTCGTCATCATAATTGTTGCTGTCAAATCCGTATTTGCAAAGGATAGGGCTAAGCAACGCTATATCTGTGACAATGAATACATCCACTCCTAACAAGTTCTTGTTTTTTTCAAGTCTGCTCAGTTCACACTCCATATTATGGTTGGGGCAGAGTCTCTTTGCAATCATAGAATTCGCATCAAAATAAGTTGGTCTATTCTTTGATGAGCAATGCTTACCTATGTTCCATGCCCGATATTCCGAGCATAAAAAATCAACTAATATCTTAGAATAGCTAGACAAGCGATAGATATTCATTATTCGCTGCATGTTGGCAAGTTGCAATTTGAACAAAGGATTTTCCACGTCCTCCTTAGCATATGTCTTTTCTGCCTCTACTTCCACTAATTGGCCTATTCGTTCTTGTACCTTCGTAGCTCTTTCTGCGAGTTTTTCCGTTTTCGCTAATTTTTCTGACGCAAGCTTTTTCTTGAGCTTAAGCATCTTGTCCAATGCAGCATTATGTACTCGGGCTGCATTCATCTTTTCTATAGCTCCAAAGACTGCCGCCCCTGCAAAAACCATAGCTGTTGTACCAATAGCAGCATATTCACTGTCAAAGGTTCTACCAATTGATTTGGCCACTTGAATACCATGCTTGGTGAGTTCGCCAATTTGTTTGAAACCAGTATCAATCTGCTCACCAAGAACCTCAAACTGTGCATTAAGCTCAGTTTCTATAGCTTGTATTTCTGCAATACAATATTCCATTTCTTCTTGTATCAGGTTGGTGCCAGGCTTTGTTGTAAGGGTAGTTGTACTCATCACTTTTGCTATGTTACATTTATGTTCTCTATTGTATTTCGCAAACTTTAGAAACAAAGGCTGCAATGTGCCATACAATTTTATGACATTTATACGCCTTAATTTATATTGCCTCTATTATTTGTATTTCACTCGTATTCTAACTTTTCCATCAGACCCCAACACTGTGTCAATTTTAATACCTTCATCAATTGATGCATCAAAATGGAGTCCCTTTTTATTGTCTAATGTGATTTCCATTCATATTTTTCCATAATCACAATTCTGTTTTTATATTATTTTTAGTCCAACTTCTTAAATTCAAAATCATTCTGGTTGCAGCATGCTTTCTTATAATCGAAAGCATAGATGCGCATGTAGGCTTCTTGCACCTCCTTGGCTCCATTGTAAAAAGGGGTGGTGGTGTGCTGCATGGTTGTTACTGTCACTACCATATCAGGAGTGAGGACGGTACCGTTAGAGCGCTTGATGCGCTTAGGCATTATTTGAAATACTTTACTCATAGTCTATTTTGTTATATGAACCCCCAATTAGTTGTGAAAATCTTATCACAACTAATTGAGTTTTCAGAATTATGCTTTACATTTTATTTCTTCCAATTCTTTGGCGCGTTCCTCAGAGATTCCCAATGATTTTCTTTCACGCTCCAATAATCTACGGACATTATCAGGAATTACTCCATCTTCAATAACATCATCAAGAGCTTCCATGTACTCTTTTTCTTCATCGGTAAAAGATACCAAAGAAGCCTTTACCATGTCCTCAATCTCTTGCGCTCTCGTTTCAGACAATCCTAGTTTCTGTCGTTTACGTTCCAAGAATTTACGAGAAAGAGCATCTATTTCAGAGGCATCTTCCAAACAAAACTCTACTTCTTCCTTATATGCCATCTCATCCTCTGACAATTCAGAATTCTGAATTTGAGCAATCTGAGCAATCGCCTGACCATTAGAGGTATTAGCATTAGCGTCCTCAAAATCCTGCAAAGGCTTGAACTGCATATCTATCTCCCATTCTATCTCTTCTGTCTTACTAAAGGTCTTGTCTGTTTTGGCATCATAAGTTCCACTTACCTTTGTGACAAGGTATTCAAAAGATGCCTTGACAGACTGGACTTTACTTGAAGTCATGCTTACAGACTCCGAAGAAGACAGATGCAAAGAATATGACAATATATTTCCATTCAATCTTTGCTTTACCAAAGCTTGCCAAGAAGTTTCAGAGTCTAACCAAACCAAATCGTCTGGGCAATATGGCTGCTTTGTTGGTAAATACGTCTGAACCATCTCCATTCCATCCTTGGATGAATAACTATTTTGAGCAGCAGTATTTCTACCAAAACTTCCCCCCACATTAACGGCTTTAACATCTAATTCTCCGGATACATCCAACTGCTTTGCTTCTGAAGAAGCTGTATCTAACCCACGTAATCTTTTAATTCTTATTTCATTAGCCCCAAGACATTGTCCTAAATAACAAAGTTCATGTACTCTTTCCATAAACAACTGCTCTGTTGCATTCTCAAATGGAAGATACGTTGCTGGTTTGAACGGATGACCAATGTATAAAGTGTTGGCTTGCGGATGCCCAACAGGGAATTGGATTGATGTAGGAAGATCGTTTAATGTAAACACGAATTGTATATTCCCATCTTTATCGTAGCAACCAGGTAGTTGTTTCTCTGTTCCAAGAACAAATATAAATTTTCTTGTATTATAGGGTATCTTGCTGAAAAAAGCAGGATCTTCTTCAAGATCTTTAGTTATTTTCATATATATATCCTTAGCTTCTTGCTTAATCTCAAAATCTGGTGATTCCATAGCTGCTAACGCCATTTGTCTTCCTTGGAATTGATTTAAGCAATACAAAGCATTAAGATAATATATTTTACAACGGAATTCATCATCTGTACAAAGTACAAGCGCCTCTCTAAACGCACTGTTCATAGCACCATCATAACGATGTACTTCTTCTGATATTTGCTCCGAGCCAGCTGCGATATCAACATCTAATTGTTCTTCCATTTTTTGTGCATACGCCAGTCCCAAATAATAATAACAAATTGATTTAGTCTCTTCATCTGTAAAATCTGTAGATGACAACATTTCATTTATTCCTTGAATTGCCTTATCCGCTTCATTATTATCCAAATAAGATTCTATTACTTCCAATGGGGTTGTCTCCTCTTCATGCCCTGCAACAGTAACCATCTTGTTTAACACGGCAGCTATTTTTTGAGCATCAGCTTTAACGGCAGAAGTCTCTCCATTAAAACTAAAGAAATGGTCCAATGGCAAAGGTACATTATCCTCGTCATTTCCATATCCCCATAGATAGATATGCATCTCGCGATATTCAACTCTCTCAATGTCATTAAATGCAAAAGAATATACGTCTCCCTCATCATTATCTGGAATGCAAGCAAGCCTTTTGTTGGTAATAACTATGCCTTGATTTTTGTTTCCAAAGAATGAAGTATCATTAAAGAACAAGATTTGTTCATGTATATCTATATTGAAATTATCACGAATAGAAGCCTTAGCACTATCAGAAATGTTTGTCATCATACAAACTATATGCTTGCCTCTTACACCATTCATAAAAGCTTTAGCCACTTCGTCAATTGGTGTCTCCGAAAAATTCCAGTTTTTTCCTCCATTAAGATTTTTGTCTATTACATCCATAGACTTATCTACAATGTCAGTAGCTTGCGAAATTGCATTTATGACAGGCGAAGAAGAAGCGACCATATTGACCGCTTTCTTCAAATTTTTAGAATTAAATATTCCCATTAGTCCAACTTTATAAATTCAAAATCATTCGGATTGCAGCATGCTTTCTTATAGTCGAAAGCATAGATGCGCATGTAGGCTTCTTGCACCTCCTTGGCTCCATTATAAAAAGGGGTGGCGGTGTGCTGCAGGGTCGTTACTGTCACTACCATATCGGGAGTGAGGACAGTACCATTTGAGCGTTTAAGGCGCTTAGGCTTCACTTGAAATACTTTACTCATAAGCATTGAGTTTTTAGGTTATTACATATTGCTGCTCCTGCTTTTCAACCGAAACAGCAGATCATTTACTTTTATTATGCTGATATGCAGCTTATCTTACTGCAAAATTCATGCAAACGGGCGCAATGAAAGCTTGCTTTCAAATTGCCGAGTGCAGCTAATCTTCTGCAAAGGTAGGAAAAATCTGCGAACCAAACAAGTTCATAATGGTCCATAAGTAAAAAAGAATGGTGCGAACCCCTACTTTCTTCACTTCCTTGTAAGTTAGGCTCTGGTAAAACCCGTAGAAAAGAAAATGCGAAAGAGGAATCCACACCTATGACGGCGTAGACTCGCTCAAACAATTTCTCGTTCTTTCTACGTTTCAATTTACCAGATTTCAACCTACGGAACTGAATAGTTTGCTCGTGTCCACAAGATTATCTTGTTTCTCTGCATCATAGCGACTTCAAGCAAGGACTTTCACCTGCCCTGTCGCTAATATTATGGCAAATTTAGTAAAAATCTGATGAACCACCAAACTTTTAACAAGAAATCTTATGGATTCCTCTTATATTTCACTTTTCAGGGACTCCACTCCCTCTTTCTTTCAGCTTTCATACCTTAACTATATAGAGTTATTGTCAATTCTGCTGCAAAAGTACAATCCGGTTGTGACAAAAACTGACATAGGAGGAGAAAAGATGAAGAGGGAAGATTAAATTGCAGATGAAATACAATATCCATACTGCCCGGAAAGGAATGTGACTACGATTCTGACAAATCTATCATTTTCACTTTCGGAACCACCATTTCCGAAACAGCGGTTTCGAAAATATCCACCAATTATCCCAAGCGGGTCTAACCATCGGAAATGAAAGGATATAGTAAGGTGATATAAAAACGATAGATGGTGTGCCGACAATCAGCATCATACAGCGAAAGACAAAGCTGGCATCGAAAAGGACTTGACCTACCACTGTTCGGATGAGTAAGAAGAACATCGGGGAAGAGAATATTCTCTTCCCTAATGTAGTTTTCAATGCGAATTTGAAAGATGGGATTTTAGCTTGAACCTAATGAATAATCTTCATTATTTTGCTAAACTTCCATAAATAATAGGTACAATCGATACGTATTTGGGGATTTTTATGTATTTTTGCTTACCTAACAAACATACAGTCATGGCGAATAGAGACATAAATCGGCTAAAGGTTATACTTGCAAATAAAAAAAATATACAGGAAAAATTAGACAAAAATCCGGATTATATAAAATCGAACACTTGCAGGATATTCAAAAAGGGAAGTTTGTGGAAGTAAAAAACATTTGCATTGGACTATACGTTAGGAATTGCATTCATTGAATACATGATCATATACTACAGTGTTTAGATTCATAAAAGGAAATCAATAATGGCAAAGAAATTTGAAATACGAAACAGTACGGCAGAGTTCTTGACTTTCGTGGCGGAAGGTAAGGAACAGGGCATTCAGGTGCTATATAAGGACGAGACGGTATGGGCTACGCAGAAAGCAATGGCTGTGCTTTTTGATTGTTCCACTGATAACATCGGTTTGCATCTGAAGAACATATATGACACAAATGAATTGAACAAGAAGGCAACTACCGAGAAAATCTCGGTAGTTCAACAGGAAGGTGCGAGAGAGGTGCGACGCAACACGCTGTTCTACAACCTTGATGCAATCATTTCTGTGGGCTATCGAGTCAACTCCATCCGTGCCACACAGTTCCGCCAATGGTGCACCTATGTCATCAGGCAGTTCTCTCTTCGGGGCTATATCATAGACAAGAAGCGTATGGAGAACGGCTCGTTTATCGGTGAGGACTACTTTGAGCATTTGCTGGCGGAGATACGTGAGATTAGGTTGAGTGAACGAAGATTTTATCAAAAGCTTACGGATATATACGCTACAGCTGTTGACTACAATAAGGATGCACCTAGCACACGTTTGTTCTATAAAAAAGTTCAGAATAAGATGCATTACGCAGTGCATGGGCATACTGCGGCAGAACTTATCGTAGAAAGAGCCAATGCGGAGAAAGAGCATATGGGACTGACCACTTGGGAGAATGCACCTGATGGAAAGATTGTCAAGCCAGATGTGAGTATCGCCAAGAACTATCTAAAACAAGTGGAACTTGAAGATATGGGAAAACTTGTCAACTCTGTGCTTGACTTAGCAGAACGTATGGCAAATCGACATATACCAATGACAATGGAAGATTGGGCAAAGCGTATAGACATTATTCTTGAAGCCGGAGGTGATGCCGTATTACATGATGCAGGAAAGGTTTCTGCTGAATTTGCCAAGAGTTTTGCAGAGTCAGAGTTTGAAAAGTATCGTGTGATACAAGACAAATTATTCAACTCTGATTTTGATAAATTCAATTCTTCTTTACCGTTTGACGATGATATGAATTGAAAGCCAACGTTCTTTACCAATTGCCAATTTACCAAAAGAATTTACACTATTAAAAGTTTGGCAAAAACCACATTTGGGGTACAATGGTAGGAAAATGAGTTGTGAATGAGAGAAATAGGGATTTCCCCTCGCTGATTTTGTATCACAAGAATACAAAAAGATACTGTAGCTATAGACAACGAAAATTAGGCATTTTTATTAACAAATATATATTTAAGTTCCATTTCCTCTAAAGAAGTGCAAGTACGAACTCTAACGATGCGCTTTATTAAGGTCTAATGATGCGCATCGTTAGGTGTTAATGATGCGCATCGTTAGATGCTAAAGAAGCGCATCGTTAGGTACTAAACAAGCGAATCGTTAGATCATGTGGATTTTCTACCAGTTATATTACTGAAAATCAGCAAATTACACTCCATTTCAAGACAGCGAACTCTTGCCGCCAACAGGAAGAACAGAAATATAAAAGTTTGTTTCATCATTATATTGTATCATTAAACTATGCTTTTGTAAAGTACAAAAACTTTTACAATAAATAAACTATCTTTTGCCCTCTGCTTGGGCAATTTTACACCCTATGCAAACAAAAACATCTCTATAGGCAGCCGATGTTCACTAACCTGCAGCGATGCGTCTCGAAACACGAATTTTCTCTGCTTTTCATGGTTTTGTAACAAATTAATCGTACCTTTGCAAGCGTATTTAAAACATATTACAATATTATCAAGTGAAGAAGATTATGAACAAATTCTTTAAACTTATCTTCGTGCTTTGCGCCTTCTGTGGCATCACACAAGCACAACCAGCACGACCAAAATTGGTTGTAGGACTGGTGGTTGACCAAATGCGTTGGGATTATCTCTATCGCTACCAAGACCGTTATTGCGAGGGTGGCTTCAAGCGATTGCTGAACGAGGGATTCAGCTACGAGAACTGCCGCATCCCTTATATCCCTTCCGTCACCGCCATCGGTCATACCTCCATCTATACAGGTTCCGTACCTTCCCTCCACGGCATTGCCGGCAATAACTTCATGAAGGATGGCAAGAAGACATACTGCACTGAGGACAACTCCGTGAAGCCTGTAGGCTCCAATGGTAAGGCTGGCTTGGAGTCACCTCGCAACATGTGGTGTACCACCATCGGCGATGAGCTTCGCATCGCCACCAACGACCGCAGCAAGGTCATCGGCATTGCCATCAAAGACCGTGCCGCCATCCTCCCTGCTGGTCATCATGCCAATGGTGCCTACTGGTACGACCCTGAGGTAGGCAAATTTATCACCAGCAGTTTCTACATGGACAAGTTGCCTGCATGGGTGAGCAACTTCAACAGACAGAACTTACCTAAGAAGTATCTCTCTGAAAAATGGAACACCCTCTATCCTATCGACACCTACAAGCAGAGCACTGCCGACGACACCAACTATGAAAGGGAAGTGAAGCCAGGCGTTAAGCCAGTGCTTCCACTCGACCTCCCTGCCTTATACAAGAAATATGGTTACGACATCCTCCGCAGCACTCCTTTCGGCAACAGCTACACCCTGGAGATGGCAAAGGCGGCGATCGCAGGCGAGAACCTTGGCGGTGGGAATGAGACCGACTTCCTTGCCGTGAGTTGTTCCTGCACCGATGTCATCGGTCATCAGGTAGGACCTAACGCCGTAGAGATAGAAGACACTTACCTCCGCTTGGACAAGGACTTCGCAGATTTCTTCAACTATCTCGATCAAAAGGTGGGCAAAGGCAATTACACTGTGTTCCTCAGTGCCGACCATGGTGGCATGAACAATGCCCAGTTCTTGCTCGACCGCCGCATCCCTGCTGGCGACTGGAACACCAAAACAGCCCAGAAGGACTTGAACGAGATGCTCAAGGCAAAATATCCATCAGCAGGCGACCTCGTGAAATGGGTATCCAACTATCAGGTGTTCTTTGATACCCAGAAGATAGATTCCCTCTCCCTCGACTACAATGCCATCAAGCAAGAGGTGGTGAACCGACTGAAAAAAGACAAGCGAGTGCAGTATGCTTGCGATATGGAAAAAGCATCCATCGAGAGCATCCCTGAGGAAATCAAATATCGCATCATCAACGGCTACAACCGTGAGCGCAGCGGTGGCGTACAAGTCATCCTGAAACCTGCCTACTACAGCAACGGAATGAAGGGAACCACCCACGGCGCATGGAATGGCTATGACACCCACATTCCTTTGGTATTCATGGGATGGGGCATCCAGCATGGAGCCAGCACCAAGCCATGCTACATGACCGACATCGCACCAACCGTATGTGCCCTGCTTCATATCCAGGCACCTAACGGCTGCATCGGCACACCGATATTCTAAATAAAAAGCAAAAAGCTGGATAATAAATAAAGGTTAGGTTCCCCAGAATCGGGAAGCTAACCTTTATTATTTTCTATTCAAAAGAGAAACTCTTTTATGCTTCATGCATGATTGTATTCTTTCATGCATGATTTCCCTAATCATCATTCATGATTTCCATATATTCCTCGTAGGAAATATACCTGCCGCCCATCGACTTCAGATGGGCTGTTTCCAGCTGACAGTCTATCATTTTTCCTCCATGTTCTTTCATAAAGCGAGCTAAGAAGATGAGGGCAAGTTTGGAGGCTGACGGAACCTTTGAGAACATACTCTCACCGATAAAGACCTTTCCGATGGTTACTCCATAAAGACCACCTACCAGTTCATCGGTCTCTTTGTCCCAAACCTCTACGCTTGCGGCAAACCCCTGTTCGTGGAGATTGGTATAAGCCTGTATGATGTCCATGCCCAACCAGGCGCCATCCTCCTCGTTGCGGTGATTGCTTTTAGCGCATTCCATGATTACCTGATCGAAAGCCTCATTGATGCCCACCGAATACCTGTCCTTATTCATGAGCGTCCGCATCGAATGGCTCACATGGATTTCATCAGGAAAGATGACAAATCTCTTCATCGGACAAAACCATAATGGCTCCTCCTGGTCTCTAAAACTGTACCAAGGGAAAATGCCATTGCTATAAGCTAACAGCAGGCGGTCTATACTCAAATCACCGCCCACAGCAAAACATCCGTCTGATTCGCCAAGATGGGGATCTGGGAAGTAAATCTCATCAGCAGTATCATCTATCTGAAATATCATAACTCAAAACTATAGTCTTTAGCATTATTTCTTTAAAGGACGAACATCCTTGATGATAAGTTCCTTGCCGTCAAAGTCAACGATACCCTGACCGCCCTTCTTCAACTTACCGAAGAGCAAAGCCTTCACTAAAAGCGGTTTCAGACGATTTCCGATGACGCGGTCCATCTCACGGGCACCATACTCCTTGGTAAAGCCCCACTTCAGCATCTGCTCGAAAGCAGTATCCGTCAGACTAAGACTCACACCTTTGGCAGCCAACTTCTCATCAAGCTGACGCAGTTTCTTATGGAGAATCAACTCTGCCATGTGCTTATCCATATCATTGAACACCACCATATCAGACAGACGGTTGATAAACTCAGGCTTAAAGGTTTTCTTCACCTGTGCAAGCATCGCATCACCACGGGAAACATTACTGTTGAAACCTACATTTGCCTGTGAAGCATACTGAGCTCCAGCATTTGAGGTCATGATGAGAATCACATTACGGAAATCAGCCTTCTGTCCCTTATTATCGGTTAATCGGGCATAATCCATCACCTGGAGCAGGATGTTATAGATATCGCTATGCGCCTTCTCTATCTCATCGAGCAGGAGCACACAGTTTGGCGTCTTGCGGATGGCATCGGTCAGGAGACCTCCATCTTCATAACCCACATATCCGGCAGGCGAACCGATGAGTTTTGCCACGGTATGTTTCTCGGTATATTCACTCATATCGAAGCGCACCAACTCTATGCCGAGTTCTTTAGCCAACTGTCTTGCCACCTCGGTTTTTCCCACTCCGGTAGGTCCCACAAAGAGGAGCGAAGCCAATGGTTTGTCATCATCTATCAAGCCTGCCTTTGCCATCATCACAGCCTCAACCACCTTATCTACCGCCTTATCCTGACCATAAATCTTGTCGATCATACGCTGCTGGAGCGTTGCCAAAGCATCGTTGTCCTCATCCTTGATGGCAGCTGCGTCAATCTTACAAACCTTGGTAAGAATCTGCTGGATAATCGCCTTGGTAACGTAAGAACGCTGGCGATATTCCACAGGATGCACCTCCAGATAAGCACCCGCCTCGTCGATGAGGTCGATGGCCTTATCAGGCAGACAGCGGTTGCTGATGTATTTGGCACTGGCACGCACGGCATACTCTAATGCATCCTTGCGGTAAGTCACGCCATGATACTTATTATACTTATATTGCAATCCCTCCAATATCTTGATAGTCTCCTCCTCAGAAGGTTCCTTGATGTCTATCTGCTGGAATCTGCGGGTAATACTCTTGCTCTTAGACATATAGCGGTTGTACTCCTCGTAAGTAGTAGAGCCGATAAAGCGGATGTCACCAGCCTCCAGATACTGCTTGAGCATATTGGAAGCATCCAGACTGCCGTCAGAACCACGTCCGGCACCAATGATATTATGAATCTCATCAATATAGATGATGACATTACCTTCATTGGCAGCACCAGCCATGACCAGCTTGATGCGTTTCTCAAAATCACCACGATATTGGGCACCAGCCAACATCTGTCCGATGTCCATGCTGTAGATGCGGGCACCTTTCAGACGATCAGGCACCTTATCTTCATTGATAAGTTTGGCAAGCCCATAGACCAAAGCCGTCTTTCCTACTCCCGGTTCACCAATATGCAAAGGATTATTCTTCTCTGCACGGCAAAGCACCTGGATGGTACGATCCAGTTCCTGCTCTCTTCCGATGAGCGGATTATGTTCATCCACCTTTCTGGAGATACAAGTTACAAGCTGGTGCCAGTCATCCGGCATATTACGCCCTTCTTCGTCATAATCATCATCATACTCATCGTCCATTTCATCTGACATGATGCCTGTATCAGAAGCATCACCCTCAAGAGGGTAAAAGCTATCTACGCTGGCAAGGAATTCTCCCTGTCTGTCGCCAATAGCCTTTCCCAACAGGAATGCTGCCTCTGAATTTTGCAGCCCTAACATCGCCTGCACGAAATGAGTCACGTGAACCAGTTTTCTATCTGCAGTCACCGCCAGGGCACAAGCTGTACCAAACATCGTCTTGAAAAGAGATGAAGGTTCTGGCAAATATTTAATTGTTGAAGGAACCCGCTCCTGTTTGGCAAGCCAATTCACCAAATCCTCATGCATTTTCAAACAGTCCACGTTTTCCTCCTGAAGAGCCTGACAGAAAGAAAACTGTCGCAAGAGGGCCAGGAGCAAGTGCTCCGGCATGATAAACTCATGGTCGAAGAATCGAGCCTGCTTGAGAGCATCATCCATCAAGACACTCATATATCGGGTCAATCCCATACTATCCATCGTAATAACTTCCTTTCTTTTTAGGTGGGAAATTCCCACATTTTGTTTTACTTATTCTGGCATGTAAGTAAGCTTCAGCGGATACTTTTGTGAGCGAGACCGCTCCATGGCTTTCTCCACCTTGCTCTTGGCAATATCATAGCTATAAGTTCCCACCACGGCTTTTTCTTCATGATGTACCTTGAGCATGATTGTTTCTGCCTCTTCAGCCGACTTGAAGAAGATGGACTGAAGGATGTCCACCACAAAATCCATCGGTGTGAAGTCGTCATTAAACATCATCACCACATAACGTCTTGGTTCCTTTAATCGGGTCTTCTGACGTTCTCGAATTGCTGTTTGTTCTTGAGCCATTGTTTCGTTTATTGTTATTTACTAAAGTTTCGCAAGTGAAAATCCACAAGCGTGATTTAACGTAATTTTGGAATA
>OWIS01000443.1_pt1 | contig 14245 bp, 14 predicted proteins | sample 1732611 | NCBI WGS metagenome assembly OWIS01 (sample SAMN05065734, study PRJEB22554) | human gut metagenome | biome: ENVO:2100002; feature: ENVO:00000062; material: ENVO:00002003 | host: Homo sapiens | place: USA
AAAAATGGAACTGCGAGTTGTGGCTATAAAAGTCAGCCGTTGTCAGCACGGCAAACAAAGAAAAGTCCTTGGCAGTATAGTCTTGAAGTATTTCAAGGCATACCGCCAAGGATTTTTCTTGCCGTGCCATAGTCGGAGGAAGTTAGTCTGAGGTACGAGGACTGTCTTTCTGCGACGACGGCTGACTTTTATACAAAACACACGAAAGGATGAGAATATACAAACGAAATAGACCATTCAAAAAACAGAAACCATTGCCACATAAGTTTGAATGGATTGAAATGGAAATAGCAAAGAATAGAGAAGAATATGGTTTAATGAAAACAGATTTATCCAAGCAAAAAATCGAGGATAAAAAATCTTAAAACATTCTTTATCCCCGATTAAATATCGTACCTTTGCAACCGAAAGAGTTCTTTGGATGGTTATGCAAATCACAGCAGGATGCTACATTCTGTTTATTTCTAATTCGTAACCTCTTCTTTTTATGAGATAAAAACTTATCTCATTCTCAATCACTTATAAAAAATACGTACTTTCTATTTGTGAAACTCTTCAGCTACGTTCTCTTCCATCAAAGGACGGACGCTGTTGTCTATGATGTCTCCAGCTATCAATATGAGGTCAGGCTGCTCAGCATTGATCATGTCCACCCATTTCCTGAAGTCAGAACGGCGGTTGTGATAACCGAGATGAAGATCGCTAAGGAGTACAATCTTAGTACGCTTCTTATCTGAGCTGATAGCCTTATCAGTCTTGATATCGATCTGTTCTCTCACTTTATTATTATAGTGTATGCTGCCATAGCCGAAAATCAGCAGCATGAAGGCAAAAATGCCGATGGAAGTATAACCATTGTCAAATAGCCAAGCTTTAGGCACTATATGAACAAGGCGGCCAACATCGAGCACGAGAAACAGCATCACCAGATACAACAGGATGAAGATAAAGGAAAAGCCCACTTCATAAACTGCTGTTGCCGCAAAAAGTGGCATTTTCTCTAACGCTCCCGAAAAGGCGATGAATATGGTACTGAACCACATAACTAAAACTCCCACTGCCACCCATTTCATGGCAATGGAAAAAGGCAGTAAATGCCACATTCGCCAAGCGGTATAAAGAACACCGACTATCGGCAATATCAGAAAGATAATCAACCAAATATATTTCATTGTTACTATATTGCTAAGACCGTATCACGGCTCTATCCTTATATTTTACGTATATTTATGTAAAGTGCAAAAATACTCTTTTATTTGGAAATAACCATGTTTATCTTAAAGAAAATCTGGTTTTTGCATACATTTTAACCTTTCTGCATAAAAAATGCAAAAAACTTTGGCTTTACCAGTTTATTATAATATATTTGCATCGTTTTAATAGGGTATTAAAATGAAGCAGAATGATTAAAATGAGAAATGATGTCATCATATTAGGAAGACCTATACAGCTGCAAGAACGGAAGAAGGCGCAGATGAAAGGTGTCACCATTGGAGATTCACTTGCATACAAGTTCTTCGATGGCGAATACCACGGTATGTCCTTACTTTTCGCCGAACCTAAAGGAAAGGTAGCTCCACCACGAAGTTTGGCCATTACAGCAAGCAATCTCGCTTCACTGTTCAAACTTCCTGTCGTATTCCTGCTGCCAAACTGTCCAGCTTATGAAAGACAGAGACTCATAGACAAAGATGTTTATTTCATAGTCTCGGACAAATACGTTCATTTACCTATGCTTCTGGCTAATGAGCGCATTCGCAAGACCAAGCAGGCTAAGGCTCTGTCACCAGTAGCCCAATACCTGCTACTCTATCATCTGCAGATAGAGAGTATTGAAGGATTGGCTGCACGTGACATAGAAGATAAAATACCTTATTCATACGCAAGCATTACGCTTGGAATAACTTGCCTTGAAGACTTGGGGCTTTGCCAGAAAGTATCTGATGGATCTAAGCGAAAGGTCGTCCACTTCGACAAGAATGGAAAGGAACTGTGGGAGCAGGCTCAACCGTTCCTCCTCAATCCTGTAGAAGAACGCATTTTCTGTGACGACCTGCTTTCAGACGATCATTTCCCTGGATGCGGAATCAATGCACTTGCACATTATACATGGCTGAATCCAGATTCTGAAAGGATGATTATGATGCCAGTCAAACAACTCCGGGAATTCAAATCATCAGGAGTTTTGGTGCGACCTAACGAATTTGATGGCAACATTATCATCGAGGCATGGAAATATCCACCTGTCACCGCCATTGGTACCAAAGCTGAATGGGTGGACAGATTATCATTGGCCATTTCACTGAGTGAGGATGAAGACCCACGAGTGGAAGGCGAAGTTGAACGTTTAATTAATGAAATAGAATGGAAGGATTAGAGAAATTTCGTGAGACTTTTGAAGCCAACTTCTCTTGATCAGAATTCATCATTCATCGAGGCTTTATTGGAACAATTAGACGAATTATTTACAACTGAACAATTATGAAAATACAATATGCATCAGACCTCCACCTGGAGTTTGCAGACAACTGGAGATTCCTGAAGGAGAATCCCCTGCAAGTAACAGGAGATATTCTCATTCTGGCTGGAGACATTGGCTACCTGGGAGACGAGAACTATTCCAAGCATCCCTTCTGGGACTGGGCTTCTGAGAACTATCAGCAAGTTATAGCCTGCATGGGCAACCATGAGTTCTACAAATACTATGACATTGCCAAGCTTAATGATGGCTACTGTCTTGAAATACGTCCCAATGTTCACAGCTATTACAATGCTGTTGTACACATAGGAGACACCGACCTCTTCATAACAACATTGTGGTCTAAAATTCCACTGAAGGAGGCATACTATACAGAACAAGTCATAAGCGACTTCCGACGCATCATCTTCAATGGAGATCTTCTAACGTTTGCAGACTTCAACCGTGAACATGAAAGATGCCTGTCTTTCTTGAAAGATGCTGTTTCATGCAGCAAGGCCAGAAGAAAGATAGTTGTCACACATCATGTTCCGTCTTTCCAGATGCAATGTCCCAAGTTCGCTGACAGTCAAGCCAATGGTGCCTTCACCGTGGAATTGGAAGAGTACATCAAGAATAGCGGCATAGATTACTGGATATTCGGTCACTCTCACTACAACGTGGATGTGAAGATAGGCAATACCAACTGTGTGTCAAATCAGCTGGGATATGTATTTCATGGGGAACATGAATCATTCAATCCTGGAAAATATATTGAAGTATGAAACAGATAATATTGAATAATATAGATGTTGAAATCTGGAATAATCTACACGTTCAGTTTCAGCCACATTCTGATGTTAATATCATTATGGGCAGCACTGGAAGTGGCAAGACCACATTCCTGAGAAATCTATATCAATCTTTAGCAGAAGACAAAGAAAGCAAAGATTATATCATTTATCTTCCCTCCATTGACAACATTGCAATGAGAGACAAACGCAAGACAGCCACCGCTCTATCGCAGGAATTGGATTACTATATATATGACATGAAGACCGGACCTTCACTCATGAGCCTCCGCATGTCTATACTAGATAGTTCAGAGGAGAAAAGAATTGAAATGAAAGCCAAGATAGCTGATTTTCAGAAGGTCATAAACGATTTCTTTGCCATGACTGGCAAACGCATCGAAATAGAAGGCTGCAAGTTCACTGTCCTTACAGACAATGGAGTATTACCTGTAGAAGCACTGTCTTCTGGCGAAAAGCAAATTCTATTGATTATGCTGAGAGTGTTTCTGCTAAATGGAAACGAAGCCATCGTAATGATAGATGAGCCTACATACTCACTTGATATTGAATGGCAATTCAAACTGGTCACTATGCTCACTCATCTCAACAACAAGGCTCAGTATTTTATAGCATCCCTCTCTCCTGCTCTCTTTGCCGAAGGATGGGGAGATAAGGTTTGGTATATGGATCAAATAACAAAATAAAAGAGTGAATGACAAGATGCTAAGGGATTATCAATTCTGCAAGAATCTTCTTATAATATGTCTTCCCTTTCAGCAAGGAAAAGTATAAGCACAAAAAAGCGACCCGAAGGCCGCTCTTTTATGAGGGCGAAGGATTTACTTATCCTTCTGGGTCTTGCCCTGCTGAGAATCAGGAGTGTTCTCCTTCTCAACAGCTTCGTAGAACTTGGTGGCAACGAGAATCACTCGGTTGTGCTTGACTCCCTCGGCATCCTGCCATTCCTCTGGCTTGAAGTAGCCCTCTACTGTGAGGAGTGCTCCCTTGACCAGGCGGTCGAATGAAGAGGTGTTCTCGTTCTTGCGCCAAGCCTCTACATTCATGAAGGCAGAAGTGCGAGAGTTTTCATCGCCATTCTTCTCATTGCGGCTGATGGCCAGTGAGAAGCGAGCTACGCTTGCGGTTGTAAACTGATGGATGCTTGCATCCTTACCTACGAAACCTGTTACTGCGAAAGAATTTTCCATTTTTTTCATAATTCAATATTTTTAGAAGTGAAACATTTATTTTTTACGGTGCTATCAGAGTTGGCAAGGAAAACATAGGAAGCAAGGAATTATCGAATTATTTCACCCTTGGGCAGGAAAAGTTTTTTGGATGAGCAGCAGACGGAAAAGTTTTTGAAAAAATTCAGAGAATAAGGCACCTGGTACTTGCAGAAATGTGGCTTGCACTAACTTTGCAGCGGAAAAAGTAAGTGTGGATGCTTCGTCCAAAAATATGAATGAAAAGGATGAGTAGAAAATATCTGCAGTTGGTTGGGTAAAGGAAAGCTGCATCCTCTTCGATGTTGTTCAAGCAAACTGATTGCACAAGATGGCTTATAAGTTCAAGAGACCGGCAGGAAAACTCAAACTTCATCATGTACATGAATAAGGTTAAGCCAAGGACAGAACTATCAGGCCTATGACTGCCAAGGGTAAGCATCAGCATGTAGAGGGAAGCTGAGCAGAGAAGCATGATGCCTGAGGCAAGCGGCAAGTTCAACCAAATCTCCAGGCAACAAGCGAAACTGAAGAGAAGGACTACGGAATTTCAGCAAGGAGAAGAAGGCAAAGCCCTGAACCAGCTAAAGAGCAGCTGCCAAGGCAAAGCTTACGGCGCATACAGAATACAAGTTTAAGGTTTAAGTTTACCAATGTATATATACATGTTCTTTCAAACTCAATTAGTAAACCTCTACCCCTCTTACAACCACTCAAACCTGGAAGTTTACAAGTTTAAGAAAACCATATATGTATATATGCCGAAATAAACTTGTTTATTAACATATAGTCAAGGATTTTGGGAGAATCTATTTTTCCTTGCTGAAATGCAAGAATAGTTATACCAAATGGAGCAAGGTTGACAACATTCGTTGGTCTATTCTAAAAATAGTATAATTATTCGTTTTTCTTGCTTAAACATTTGGATATCTGAAGGAAAGTTGCTATTTTTGCACAAAGTTATTCATGTATAAATACTTCGATGCAAAAATGGCAACTTTTACGGCTTTATACAAGATGAGGATCTTCAACTTTAAAGATGTGATGCGTGAAATGAAATTATCTCATGCAGGAACATCCACGGCCATATCCCGATGGCAATCTCAGAAGGTTCTGAGACCGATTAGGCGAAACATGTACGTCACCATTGATCCATCGACAGATGCTCCCATGTGTGACAAGTTCGAGTTGAGTTCCAAGATTTCAGAATCTTCATATGTTGGTTGGCACACAGCCCTTGAATTACATGGAGTTGCCCACCAACCTTTCTACAACGCCTATGTTGGAAGCAAAAGCCGCTTCAAAGATTTTGCTTTTGAAGGAATAGACTTTGTGTATTATGCAGCCCCTTTTGAACCAACTGCGGAAAATGGCGTTATAACTCCCAAGGGAAATCCTTATGTACATGTAACTGATTTGGAACGAACAGTCATAGACTGCTGTGACCGTATAGAACGTGCTGGAGGCATTGAGGAATTGCTTCATTGCATGGAAGGAATATCACTGCTTGATGAGCCCAAACTCGAAAAGTATCTGGCATTGTACAATAAAGCATTCCTCTATCAAAAGGTAGGATTCATCCTGGAGCATAGCAAAGAGCATCATCACATAAGCGACCAATTCATAGAAATGTGCCGCTCGAAAGGTGCCTTGCACACCAAGCGTCTAACCTCCACAGGCGATTCTGACACCTATTTATGTCGATGGAAGCTTTATGTACCAGAGGATTGTGTAATTGAGAAAAAGAATTTATCAGTATGAATATACAAGAATATCTAAAACAATGTTCTGTTAAGTCCGTGGACGAACTTACAGACGAACAGGTAGTGGATTACTATACCAAGGGAAATGCAGGTATAGCTCAAAAATGTGCGGTAGAATTAGCCCTTCAAAATTATTCAGAATGCGGTTTTACAAAGGATCAGATAATGACGTCTATTCGTAAAGCTATGGCTACAAAAGTAAAATTTGGCATGACCTATATTACTAACGAATCGGCAATAGGTCCATATGGAAAAGAATCAAGATGGGTGCTAGAACCTTAATCTTCCACTTATATTTTGTTGGTTATTTTGCCTTTAGAAATATTGCATACTAATAACCAATTCCTGCAATATATACCGATAAGTCGTGGAAATCTATCGTTTTTCAATAGATTTCCACGACTTATCGACACATTATCTTTTAATTTTCGATTTTACCAAATCGCATTTTACATGCTTATACAACATATTCTCATTCTCAACCATAATATCATAAGAAGGAATATTGGGAGATTCAAATGTACCATAAGCATCTACAACTAAGACAATGCCTTCCTTCAACGTATCATCCCATTGAAATGTGACTAAGTCACCAACCTTGAATAGCTCATGAGGGAACGTATTTCCATTCTTTTCCTTGATTGCCATATTCTCTGAATTTTAAATTACTTCCTTAAAAGTTTTTAATTATAAATATAATGAAATATTTCGAAACCACCAACTTTTTCCGGCATTTTCTTTTATAAAAAGAAAAATATGTCACCTCAGAATACCGATAAATGTGAGAATCGTGGCTATTTCTCATAGAACTTAGTTAAACATTGACACATATTCTACTATTTAATGAAAGATCAATCGTTGAACGAATAACAAGTCACCCTATGGCTTTATGGAAATGCAGACCCAAAGAGATGAAGTAAGATCCATATCGATATTAAAATCGAAATTATTAAACAACGAGGTATGTTTAACACTATAGCTTCCTCCAGTTTGAGCTATCCAAATTTTTCTACAAGTTGCCCATTTTTGCAATTCTCTAAAGTCATAATTTAAAGAATCACAAGCAAATACAAAATTAAGCATTTCAACCACGTGGTTGAAATGCTCGCCTACATTTATCCTTTTTTAACTAGCAACCTAACCCGTTTTATCTGCAAGGTTTATTTACATTTATTATAGTACAACACCAGAACATAATCATAACGATTAGATAAGAGACTAAGCCACGAACCAACTAACATGTGTTAAACATGCAAGAATTTTGCAAGTATTCGACATTAACAAACACATTTTTCGAAGAAAAAGCTTATCTTTGCATCAGTATTAATAAGAAAATGACATTGTTATGATACTTAGAGCTACATTTGAAAATATATATTCCATCAAGGATGAGACTCAAATCAGCTTTGTGGCAGGTAAGAGCAACGCACATCCGTCTCATGTTTCCCGTGCAGAGAAGCGTGACGATATTTCTGTGCTGAAGGCTGGTATCGTTTATGGAGCCAATGCTTCCGGAAAGAGTAACGTTATCAAGGCCATTGCACTGCTCCAGCAGATTGCCAATGGAAGCTTTCCGCAAAGCAAGGTGGAACCTTTCAAGCTTGCTGATACCGAAGAGAAAAACTCTAAGGTAGAAATCGAGTTCAAGACCAAGGGTAAGTGCTTCGCCTATGGCATGGAGTTCAACATCGGAGGAATCAAGGAGGAATGGCTGTTTGAAATCAACAGCCGTACCGACAAGGAAGTTTTCACCAGAAAGGTTACAGCTGACGGCAACGGGTTCACGTTTGGCAAGGTGGATGGAAATGAAGAAACATCCATGCTGCTGAAGTTCATCGCCCACAGTACTCCTTCCGATTCCAGCTTCCTTTCAGAGTATGTACGCCGAAACGGCAAGGGACTTGAAACCATACGCATGACCAAGAACTGGTTTGCAGACGGCTTGAAGATCATCTTCCCAAGCACACGCCTGCAGGGAATTTCTTTCCTTACTGAAAACAATGATGAGCTACAAGAAACGACACGCTCGCTTCTTGCCTACTTCAACACGGGCATTTCAGATGTGCGGCTGTATAAAATGAAGAAGGAAGATGTGAACTTATCTTCCGATTTACTTGACAACATACTCAGCAAGGCCAAGAACGGCAAGGCGTACAGCATGGCTGCCACAGTTGGAGGCGAAATGCTTCTTTTCGAGGTAAATGCCAACGGAGGATATGAAATTTACAAGCAGAAGGCTGTTCACCGGAATCTTACTTCCGGCACAGAGGTTGTTTTTGATCTGAGCGAAGAATCAGATGGCAGCATCCGATTGCTCGACTTCATTCCAATGCTCATCGATTTGAAGCAAAATGAAGTTGACTATCTAATCGACGAGATTGACCGCAGTATGCACCCGATGCTCTCGCAGAAAATCTTAGAGTGCTATTTCTCAGGACTGGAGTCAGGAAGAGACACTCAGCTCATCTTCTCCACCCATGAATGTAACCTGCTCAACCTCGACCTTATCAGAGCTGATGAAGTCTGGTTTGTCGAGAAGGGAAAGGATGGAGCGTCTCATCTTACATCCTTGGCAGAATTCAAGCCTCGTGAAGACGTTCGCAAGGGTTATCTATTAGGGCGCTATGGAGCCATTCCGTTGCTTCCTAAGGAGGCTATGAAGTGGTAAATACAGACTGCTATAGGTTTAAAAAAATCTGAGCCACATACTTTTCAGTGCAAAAAACCGAAAAAGTTACGATTTCCCGTGGAAATCTGTTAAATATTGATACATTTCCACGACTTATCGATATATTTTTGTATCTTTGCCACATAAATAAATAGAGAATAAAACAAGAAATACGATATGTTAATAGGCAGAGAAAATGAAATAGCAACACTCCACGGACTGATGAGTTCTGATGAATCACAATTCGTGGCTGTTTACGGAAGACGACGTGTCGGCAAGACCTTTCTTATCAGAGAGGCCTACAAGAACCATTTCGTTTTCCAGCATACCGGCACTTACGGAGCCACTCGCAGGCAGCAGTTAAGCGACTTTCGAGAATCTCTTTATCTTGCCGGAATGGGAAAATGCGCAATGCCCAAGACATGGTCTGAGGCATTTGGACTGCTGTGGAATTTCCTGAATACGTTCCCTGAAAACGAGGAGAAAAAGGTTATCTTCATCGATGAACTTCCCTGGATGGACACGGTTAAATCAAACTTCGTCCGTTCACTCGACCATTTCTGGAACGCATGGGCTTCTACGAGAAAAGACCTTATCCTGGTCATCTGCGGAAGCGCCACATCATGGATCATCGACAATGTGGTCATGAACTATGGTGGCCTTCACAACCGTCTTACATGCAAGGTTCTGCTGCAACCATTCACCCTCAGAGAGTGCAAGCAGTATTGCGAAGCGAAGAATCTGGGCTATAAGGACAGGCAGATTCTCGAAGCTTACATGGCCTTGGGAGGAATCCCATACTATTGGAGCTTCCTGAAAAAAGGAATGAGCGTGGCACAGAATTTCGACCGGATATTTTTCCAGCCAGGTGGAGAACTTACACAAGAGTTTGATGCTCTCTACGCTTCCCTGTTCAAGAAGCCACGCTGTCATATAGCAATCATCACAGCACTTGCCAAGAAGAAACAGGGTCTGCTGAGAGAAGAGTTGCTGAAAGCGTCGAAACTCTCAGACAACGCAGATTTCTCGAAAGCGCTGCAGGAACTGGAGCAATGCGGTTTCATCCGCAAGTTCACAGCCATCGGCAAGAAGACGAAGGATGCGACCTTCCAGCTCATAGACAACTACACCCTATTCTACTTCGATTTCATATCGGAGAACACCAATGGGGATGAGCATTTCTGGTCTTCATCCGCAGGTACATCCATCCATTACGGTTGGGCAGGAAGGGCATTCGAGCGTGTCTGCATGCAGCACGTCAACCAGATTAAGGCAGCCCTCGGCTTCTCAGCCGTTGTGAGCAGCGTTCATTCCTGGTCATATAAGGGAACGAAAGACCCAGTTACTGGCAAGACGCTGACGAAAGGAGCACAGATAGATATGCTCATCGACAGAAATGACGATACAATTAATCTCTGTGAGATGAAATATACCAACGCCCCTTACGTTATTACAGAAGAAGAGGACAACCGCATCCGCAACCGAAGGGAGACCTTCATAAGGGAAACAGGCACCGAGAAAACGGTACTCATCACGATGATCACCTCCTATGGACTTGCGCCGGGCGGCTATTCTGATGACATCCAATGCCAGCTGACGATGGCAGATTTATTCAGATAAAAGCCGACCTCTCAAAAATGATAAAAAACCACGTTTTAGCACGAAAATGCAGATTTTGAGTGTTTACAAAGGTTAAATATATTAAATCTTCAACCCCTAAAAATGGGTATTTGTAAAGATATACGACATACAAAATGAATGAAATCAAGTGAAACCAAGTGAAAATACGAAAATCGTAAGTAGCTGATAATCAACATTCTTTTCATTCAGAAGGAGAACGGCTCACAAATAGCACGTCAGTACTTAACCGATTGAGAATCAACGACATTCATTATTTGCGTGGGAAAGTGAAAGGCGTAGAAAAGGGCTTAAAAAGATACTTGAAAAAAGTAGGAAAGTAGGACTAAAAAGCACTGAATATCAGATAATTAAGGAGATAAAAGTCCTTACATTTTAGTCCGGCTTTCATATGGCTCAACCATATACTAAGCAGCTGATATTCAGTTGGTTACGTATGGTGCATCGGAAAATAACAGAAAATGGTAATGGGGAACGCAGTGCGTTCCCTATTACTTTTTGTTTTACTCGCCAAACTCCTCGTATGATAATAGAGCGGAAATATTGCTTTCCACTTTCTATAATGGCTTGTTTCAGCTGTTCTGTCATCACCGTATATTTTTAAATATTTATGTTTTCCTGCGCACCATACACAGAATTCGCCCCCAAAAGTTACAAAATAATTGCGAGAAATCGGGCATAATTATATAGATTAACACAAAAAATATGAGAAATTCCTTCAAAAACACGAAAAAAAGGGGATTTTTATTGCTTTTTTCAAACGCTCAAAACATCAATAATTATATTCTACTCAATAGCCGCATATCTTGCATATTTTCAGAATTTTATAAAATATGCTTATATTATCTTTGTTATGAAAGATTGCATTATATGAGCGAAAAAGTGAAAGAGAGAAAAAATGGTTTTTCGCAAAATTATCAGTAGAATTTGGCTCTCGGAGCACTAAAATGTGTCTCCGATGGCATTTTTTACCCCCGCAGAAGGGTAAAAATACTGGGGTAAAAGGCAGGTTGGAGGGGCGAAAATGGTTGTTTTCCGGAATTATATTGACGTATTTACAGGATAAGCAACACATAAACAAGATAAGAAAGAGAAAAAATCCACAACTAAAAGGAGTTCTCAAAAATACAAAGAGAAATATTCTTAGATGCAGAAACAATGTCTATCCACCTAATTACCAACACTTTAAACCTTAATAAAAGTTTTTCAAAAAATATAATCGAGAATCAATATCGGGTCATTTTGGGTCAAAGTCATTTCGGGTCATTTTGAAAATGCAATGTCATTTTCAGCCATAGTATAATATAAATAATTTATATTATACTATGAGTAACTTTGCGCCCCGAAAATGAAAATGACCCGAAATGACTTTGACCCGAAATGACCCAAAAGACGTAAAAAGCTTCTGCCCACCTTCAGAGCGAAAGGAAAATGCTGGTGGAAACGAAACGTGTAAATATCGCCAATAGTTACATATCTGTATATCAGCTACTTACGCCATTTTTACCATCTTATTTCGATAAAAACTTGATTTCGCCTTTGAAATTTTGTATCTTTGCACCGGCAATCGAAGGAACAGCCTATTGTGCCGAAAACCGGTCATCTATGAAGACCGCAGCGGGGCTTAAATGATGGCAGGCGCCGGTCATCTATTAAGACCCCAAAACAGGGTGCAGAAACGAGGGCTTTCCGGGTAGTTGTGATTCAGTGAACTCTTAAACACAGAACAGAGTATGATTAACTACAGCATCGTAATGCGCAGCGTGAACGCAAACCTCCTTGAGATCAACCAGGCAAAGTCACGTATCAACCAGGCTAAGAAGGACGGCAAGGAGCCGGACAAGAAGGACACCGACCTGGTGAAGACCGAGAAGCAGAATGCGTTCGCCATCTCGCAGTACACCGATGTGATGACCATCGAGAAGTTTGCCAAGCACATCACTTCTCACGGCAGCGTATATTCCAGAGCCGACATCAGCGCCATCCTCTACATGGCAGTGGACTGCATGAGAGAGATGCTGCTCGAGGGCAAGAAGATCCGACTGGGCGATTTGGGTGATTTCTCTCTCCTGCTCGGCTCCAAGGGCGCAGAGACTGCCGACAAGTTTACGGCGCAGAATATCACCAACGTGAAGGTTCAGTGGGAGCCTGGCCAGCAGTTCAAGAACCTGCTCGACGACGCAGAATTCAACCTCGTGGCTAGCCGCAGTGCTCAAGCAGCCGTGATCAAGGCAATCAAGGAGGGCAAGACCAACGTGGACCTCAACGTGCCTATCAATCCAGACGGCGGCGGTGATGGTGCCGGAACCCAGGGTGGCGGCAGCAATACTGGCGGCAGCGGAACCACCGGAACTGAAGGCAGTGGAACGCAGGGAGCTGGCGGTAGCGGAACCACCGGTGACCAGGGTACCAGCGGTGGCAATACCGGCAGTGAAGGTGGTGGCGACGACAACGTAAGTCTCTAAAAAGTAGAAGTCTATGAAGAAGGATACTTGGAAAATGGTGATTCAGATTGCGATTAGCATTCTCACCGCAATAGCCACTTCGCTCGGTGTTTCGAGCTGCATGTAAGCAGCAGGAAAGCAGAAAGCAAGATACAGGAAAGCAGTATGAAATCTGCATGGGATTAGTTTTTGAGATGATTTTATCTACTACAACCGCTCCTCCTATATATATAAATAGGTGGAGCGGTTTATTTATTCCCGAAGGTGTCATTAAGGGTCAGTGTCATTAAGGGTCATTAAGGATTTCGGGGTTTCAAAATTCTACTTCTTTTACGGTTATTGCTCCTATCGTATCATAGGTTGCTATCTTCAGAAGAAGTCCAAAGAAATCCTTCTCATCCAATCGCCAACTTCTGCAGACTATCTTTCTGTTTGCTCCTTCTGGAAGCATATTGGTAAAAACAGGTAATATTTAAACTGTTTGACGAATCTCATATTTAACCTCCATGCCAAGGATATCCATGATTTTTTCAACCGTCGATAGGGATGGGTTGCCTTTGCCGCTCTCTATTTTCTTGATGGTAGAAATGGCTATCTCAGACATGTCTGCGAGGATTTCCTTTACTCAAAAGCTACATTCAGTATATATTATGTATATATGTGTAAATATGTTTTCGTATTTCTTACGCTTAGATTCTATTAATATCATAATTACTAAACTATATTTACCATAAACTAAATATTTTATCTCCAAACCGGGAAATTAATTCTTGTCTAAGATAGTATGGGAATTTGCAGTTATAAAACGCACTATCACCTATGCTAGTAACACTAGAAGGGATGACTATCTCTGACAGAGAATCACAACCAGAAAAAGCCCTATCACCTATGCTAGTAACACTAGAAGGAATGACAATCTCTGACAGAGAACGACAATCCAAAAATGCACTATTACCTATGCTAGTAACACTAGAAGGGATGACATACGATTTTATTTTTTGATTTCTAAAAGAAATAATTCTACTTTTATCCTTATTGAACAAGATATCATCCTCAAAAACAAAATTAGGAGATAAACATTCTAATTTGCCATTCCATTCAGCAAACGGATTACCGTTTAAGCAAATTACGCTTTTAGGGATGGATATATATTTCAACGAGGAACAAAAAGAAAATGCCCTATCACCTATGCTAGTAACACTAGAAGGGATGACTATCTCTGACAGAGAATAACAACCCCAAAATGCACTATCA
>OWIS01000451.1_pt1 | contig 14024 bp, 9 predicted proteins | sample 1732611 | NCBI WGS metagenome assembly OWIS01 (sample SAMN05065734, study PRJEB22554) | human gut metagenome | biome: ENVO:2100002; feature: ENVO:00000062; material: ENVO:00002003 | host: Homo sapiens | place: USA
ATAAGAGACAGATATAAAGTTCTCGGTTTGTCCGGTACGGCTATACTGCCAAAAACTTTCGGGCATTCCGCAAGTAGAGAGCAGAGATGCCAGTGCCACATCATATTTATAATAAGCCAGCAAAAAAGCAATCTGCACCTTGGATAGCATCGTTTCCGCATCAATCACATCAGTAGAGGTAGCCATTCCTTCCTGAAAGGATTTTTTACGGATACGTACCAATTCACGACTCATCTCAATCGTGGTGTTGAGTGCGGCGACATCATCCTTTGCATTCTGAATTTCGCTATATAACTTGTCTACCAAAACACCCAATTCATTCTGAGCCTTTTCCCTTCCCAGTTGCAAAGTTTGTTTAGTAAGACGTGTCTGACGGATATTGGCTTCACGGTTCAGTCCGTCGAATATATTCCAAGTAAAACCCACTCCTACCAAAGTACGGGGCATCAGGTTTTTCGGAAGATTCTCTGCATAAAGTGTCTGCTTTCCAAACAATGCAATGGTAGGAATATATGCACTTTTACTGATTTTCAATTGATTATCTGCCATCGCCTCCTGTATTCGCAATTTACTTACTATATAGCTGCCGGTACTTACCAGATTCTTGAAATAAAGTTCATCGGGCAGATCATGGTTCATAAACAAAGGAGAACTGGGGTTGATGGATATGGCGTCTTCCACATTCAACAAGACTTTCAAGGCATTTTGCGCCACATTCAAATCTTTCCGGGCAGATTCCAACTCACGTCTGGCCTCGTCCATAGTGACCTGAGCAAAGAGGCGTTCGGCCTTATTTATCATACCGTTCTCCTCCAGCTTCATGGCATTACGGTAATGTTTCTGCAAGCCTAAAAAGGTTTGCTCGCGTACATCCACCACTCTTTGCGCCAGACGCAAAGCATAATAAGTTTCCACCAACTCCGATTGCAAAGTAGCTCCCGCCTCTTCCCTACCTGCTTTGGCCAAATCTACCATACGGTTGCCGATACGGCTTGCAAAAATTCGTTTTCCGCCTGTAAAAAGCGGCCACATCACATTAGCATCTATGGTCGTCAGGTTACGTTCTAATAAAGGAAAAGTAAGGGTATGCGCACCTATATTATCAAGAATAGAAGAAATAAATTTATCATCGGGCACAATGGAATGTACAAAGTCTTTTGCCGGATCGGTAAATTGCCTTAAAGGTTCCTTGACCTCAATATGGTTGGACAAATGGACGTATGCACCCGATGCATTCAAAGACGGATACCAAAAAGCATTCATCTTTTGTCGCTCACTGCGTGCTATATCTACAGCCTTATCCGCCATTTGCAACGTGCGGTTGCCCTTGTTCATCAGGCTGGCAGATTGTTCCAATGTTAAAGATAATTCCCCGTTTTGAGCTGATAATGAAACCGGGAACAAAAGAACACATAAAAATATTTTATAATGCATACACTGTTTAGTTTCTGTTATGTTGTAATAAACAGAAAACCAAACAGATTGTTTGAACAGGATTATTTATTAAATAACTCGAAAGTGAATTTAAAACCAAAGGTATCAAATTGCCCGTTGATAGTGCTTACAAAAGCCCCCACATCAAATATATGTGTGCCGATGCCATAACCCAACTCGATATATGGATTAAGATGTGGCATGAACAGGATACCACCATACAAACGCTCCTGCTGGACTAATCCCAGCCAACGGTTTAAGGGTTTCAAGAGAATAAAAGGAGACTCATAGGTGAAATTCCCCCGCCAGTACTGACGTGAGGAGTTATACCAACGTCCGTCCAGCAATTGGAAAGTGCCACCAATATCATCATTCCATCCTTCGGGAAGATTACGACGGGCAAAGTTAGCAAAATCCACGAAATACATATCTTCCTGCTTGGTAAACATCCCCCCCCCAATGCGATAACCGATACTTCGGATTCCGCTCAGTTTCAAGTTTTGCTGTATATCAAACTCCCAACGTTCATGAGCACCCGTACTCTTGAATACACCTTTAATGCCCCGTTCATAATCCAGCATAAAAGTAGGCATACTGGAACCTACATTCATCTTCCGGCGACCGTTCATGTAATAATACATACCGGGAGTCCATTCAATACGTATACGAGGTGCAAAACTATTGTATTCTGATCTGATACCTCGCAATGCAGCCCAATCCTTATCAGGCAACGGCTTTTCAAGAATGACTTTCGAATTATTTATCAGATACCTCCAATGTACGGAAACACCTGCTTTAATAAACAAGCCGTTCACTATTTCTATATTATGGAACAGATTGAGATACACATCCTTGAAATAGTCCAATTCCAATTGGTCAAAATTAAAGGTACTATCGGGCAATTGCTTTAGCTGATCCAATACGACACTACTATATATGCGGTTACCGTTACCTACACTAACCTCAAAACTAGCCTGCTTTTCCGGCCAATATTGCCAATCGGCATCCGCTTTCACATAAAGTTCCTTATGTGTAAAATTATAACCTATCTGCGGACTGATTCTAAGTATACGTCCATCATGAAAAAGCCGACTGTATTTAAACTTCTGCTTATACGAAAAGCCCCTGCTGTGGCTATAATCCAACAGCACCGGATTAATAAGTGGAGAACAATGCACACTCCCCATACTGGACAAATTCACATTGTAACTACTGATAAGCATGTCACCCAACTCCCCCCAAAACTCCAAATGTTCATTCTTCTTTTTTTTCGGTACGCGTAAAAGCGTATCCTGACGTAAAGCATAACTTCTATACAAAGAATCCTCCAAAGCGGACAGCGGAATGGGACGCAGCTCATTGAACTTTTCCTTATCTGTTATCAGCTGTTCCGAATCACAAGTCAGCTTATAGGATTCCGTCAGGTCATGGCGATGCTTCTTTTGAGATTTACGCCGGGCGGCTCCTTCATAAAATTTAATTTCATTGTATTTCAACCAGGCTCCCATATCCATTTCCAGATGGTTACCTATAAACTTAAAAACAAGATTCAAATCAAACTGCACCGGCAGAAACTCCACATCGCCCTCCTCTCCCATCTTGACACGGACCTTGAAGCGGATCACATCATAAACGCCTTCAATATAAAGTTCACGAATAGTCCATATCTGATCACTAACCCACATATATCCACTGACCAACTGTGTACCACGGAATTTGGGAATAATAAGTATTTTATACCGCTGACAATCGGGAGGACCGGCTATAGAATCCAATAAATAATGATAATATCTGCTAGATTTCTTATCCAAAGGAGAAAGAAGTTTATCGGACATCAATGAAGAAGAATAGATATTCATGTTCAAATAATCCATCACATCCGTTATCTGTCCCCTGTTACGTGGAAATGTAGTGGATACCGCTTTTATCTTACGGTCGTATATATCAGGGGCCGTATAATGCAGCTCACTAAGAGATTCCATAAGGTAATCATTGATGTGTTTTTCGAAACGAAACATGGACGGTACATAGCGGATAAGGTGATTGCGCTTATGTACCTTTACTTTTCCTTTTATATATAAATCAGCCTTATACTCATCAATGATACGGGAATAGAACGGCGAAAACTGGAAAATACACTGAAGAATGGAATCGGACACCATCGGCTTGTCGGGCATATCAACCTTTTCCCTCTTAGCCTGAACAGCTAAAGGTAACAAAAGACAAAATATAATCAACCTGACAATCCGTATATAGTGCATCAATGTACTTTCTTTTCATTGTTTGAAGAGCAAATATAAACAAAAACCAACAGGCTGACGCATGATAATACTTAATTAACATCCTTAACAGAAATGAAAAATGATTAGCGATATAGCGAATTATTAATCAAAAAGCAGTATTTTTGCAGCCAACAACCAGTAAAAGAAAGACAACATGTCCAAAATGAGATTTTTTGCTCTACAGGAGTTAGCCAACAGACGCCCCGTTAAAGTTGACTACCCCTCTGAAAAGTTAGCTGATTATTACGGCAACCACGTATTCGACCGTAAAAAAATGCAGGAATATCTGCCTAGTGAGGCTTATAAAGCAGTAATAAACGCAATCGAGAAAGGTACCCCTATCAATCGTGAAATGGCCGACATGATAGCCAATGGCATGAAGAATTGGGCAAAGACCTTTAATGTTACCCACTACACTCATTGGTTCCAGCCTCTGACTGACGGAACTGCCGAAAAGCACGACGGCTTTATTGAATTCGGTGACGACGGTAATGTTATAGAACGCTTCTCGGGCAAACTGCTTATCCAACAAGAACCGGATGCATCCAGTTTTCCCAACGGCGGTATCCGGAACACATTTGAAGCACGTGGCTATACGGCATGGGATGTTTCTTCTCCGGCTTTCATTGTAGACAGCACACTTTGTATTCCTACTATCTTCATCTCTTATACAGGCGAAGCACTCGACTATAAAACTCCTTTGTTGAAGGCATTAGGTGCTGTAGACAAAGCGGCAACTGAGGTTTGCAGAATGTTCGATCCAAACGTAAAACGCGTATTCGCCAATCTGGGTTGGGAACAAGAATACTTTTTAGTGGATACCGCACTATATAATGCACGTCCGGATCTTTGCCTGACCGGACGCACCTTGATGGGACACTCGTCTGCCAAGGACCAGCAGCTAGACGACCACTACTTCGGTTCCATCCCTCCACGTGTAACCAGTTTTATGAAAGAATTGGAACTGGAATGTCACAAACTAGGGATTCCGGTAAAAACACGGCATAACGAAGTGGCTCCCAACCAATTTGAGCTAGCTCCTATTTTTGAAGATGTAAATCTGGCCAACGACCATAACCAGCTGGTAATGGACCTGATGAAACGTATCGCTTCCAAACACAATTTTACTGTACTGCTCCACGAAAAACCATTCAAAGGAGTAAACGGATCGGGCAAACACAACAACTGGTCACTTTGTACAGACACAGGTATCAATTTGTTCTCTCCTGCCAAGACTGCGGAAGGAAATATGCTTTTCCTGACTTTCATAGTCAACGTACTGATGATGGTCTATAAAAACCAAGATTTACTACGTGCCTCTATTGTCAGTGCCGGAAACAGCCATCGCCTAGGAGCAAATGAAGCCCCCCCCGCTATTCTGTCTATTTTCCTAGGACGTCATCTTTCCCATATGTTGGACGAAGTAGTGGCACGTCTGAATGACGCCGAACTGACCCCTGATGAAAAGAAAGCATTGCAATTGGGTATCGGGCGCATACCTGCCATATTGCAAGACAATACAGACCGTAACCGTACCTCTCCTTTTGCCTTCACCGGAAACCGTTTTGAATTCCGTGCTGCAGGCTCATCTGCCAACTGTGCCGCATCAATGATTGTGATCAATGCCGCTATGGCACACCAGTTGAATGAGTTCAAGACCCAGATAGATAAATTAGTAAACGGAGGGATGGAACAGGAAGAAGCTCTGTATAAGGTATTAAAAGAAACCATCATCGCTTCACAAAACATCCGTTTTGAAGGTGACGGCTACTCGGAAGAATGGAAAGCAGAAGCCGCGCGACGCGGATTGACCAATATCTGCCATGTACCCGAAGCCATCCTGAAGTTCAACGATGAGCAATCTCGTGCAGTACTGATAGGCGAAAAAATATTCAATGAAAATGAATTGTTCTGTCGTATAGAAGTGGAACTGGAAAAGTTTACTAAAAAGGTCCAGATTGAAAGTCGTGTACTAGGCGATCTAGCTATCAATCATATTGTTCCCACAGCTGTAATTTATCAGAACAGACTATTAGAAAATCTTCGTGGTCTGAAAGAGATATTCTCCACCGAAGAATACGAAGAGCTGACCGAAGACCGGAAGAATTTGGTACGTGAAATTCAAAACCGCATACTTGCTATTAAAAAAGCCGTGCACAACATGACAGAAGCCCGAAAAGTAGCAAATCATTTGGGAAGCCAAGTAGAGAAAGCCTTCAGTTACGAGGAACAAGTGCGTCCATATCTGGAAGAAATCCGCGACCATATTGACCATTTGGAACTAGAAATAGACGATGAGATTTGGCCATTACCTAAATATCGTGAATTACTGTTCACCAAATAAAATTTCACAAAAAAAAGAAAGGATAGGAGATAAGAACCTATCCTTTTGTTATTTTTTGAAGATAAATTAATAATATATCTTTCTTTTTTCTTCTGATTACTTCGTCCTTTTATTTTTTCTTCTTATATTTGTGCTCTATAACACGGTTTTATAGCACGTTTATGGTTAGAAAAGAATTATCAGAAACTGAGATTGCTGAAAGTATACCAGACTTATGGCAACCTTTAACACAGGAACAAAGAGAGTTCTTGGCTCAGAACTTTACGATACAGAAGTATAAAAAGAATGAGACGATATACTGCGAAGGAGAAACTCCGATGCACCTTATGTGTCTTCTTAGTGGAAAAGTAAAAATCTACAAAGAAGGTGTGGGAGGACGTAGCCAGATTATCCGCGTATTAAAGACGAAAGAATATTTCGCATACCGAGCTTTTTTTGCCGAAGGGAACTTCGTGACAGCTGCTTCCGCTTTCGAGCCTTGCACTATCTGCCTTATTCCCATGCCGGCCATTATGAAACTGATAAAAGACAACTCTGAATTAGCTTTGTTCTTTATCCGCCAACTTTCTATAGATTTGGGAATTTCTGATGAAAGAACCGTAAATCTTACGCAAAAACATATTCGTGGACGATTGGCGGAATCTCTGTTATTTTTGAAAGATACTTATGGAGTAGAAGAAGATGAATCTACACTAAGCATTTACCTTTCACGAGAAGATTTGGCAAACTTATCAAATATGACTACTTCGAACGCAATCCGTACGCTTTCTAACTTTGCAACTGAAAAACTGATTACCATCGACGGTAGAAAAATTAAAATCATTGATGAAGAGAAACTAAAAAAAATCAGCAAAATAGGATAAAATCTAATATCAATTCATACTTCACACACACAGGCGTCCGTTTTTCCATAACAGACGCCTGTTTTTTTCTCTACTTACAAAACCTTTTTCAGCACCAGCTGTTATTAAAGAAACTAAAACCAAGAAACTATGAGTAAAGGTAAATTATGGGGAATCATCCTCCTTATTTTATTTGTGCTGGGATTCGGTATCTGGCTTTATACCAGTTCTGACGTAAAAAAAGATGTAGACCAGGAAGGCATAGGTGTGTTAGACGACATGACTATACCCGCTGTGGACTAAATAATAATAAACACTAACTTAAACTTTACATTATGGCTAAAGAATCTGTGAATATCCTGAAGGATAAAATTGACATTGTGGACTTATTGGCTCAGCTGAATGCAGCTCTGTCCGAAGAATGGTTGGCTTTCTACCAATACTGGGTAGGTTCATTCGTAGTAGAAGGCGCTATGCGCGGTGATGTACAACGCGAGTTTCAAGAACATGCAGCCGAGGAATATAACCATGCAAAATTATTGGCCGACCGTATCATTGAATTGGAAGGCGTACCCGTACTTGACCCTAAACAATGGTTTGATTTAGCTCGCTGCAAATATGATGCGCCCGTAGATTTCGGTTCGGAAATCTTGTTGAAACAAAATGTAGAATCCGAACGTTGTGCCATCTACCGCTATCAGCAAATTGCTGAATTCACAAACGGAATTGACTTCACCACTTGTGATATTGCCAAACATATTATGGCAGGGACATTCATTAAATATTACAAAATCAGCCAACTAATTCATACACAAAGTATTGCGAATTAGTTGGCTTTTTTGTATCTTTAGGTATTCCCCCGAAAATAAGATTTGACGGCCAAAACGGGGGAAATATCCAAACTAATAAGATATGGCAAAGATAGTGAATATTTCAGAAATTCACCCTACTTTGGGTTTTACAGAATTTGATATTCTGGAAAAATACCGCAAGAGTTTTAATGAGAGTGAGCTTGGCAAGCTTCATTCGGTCTTTCCGTTTGAATGTATGGCAAAAGCCGCCGGCCTGTCGGACCGGCGCCTGGGACGCAGGAACAGATTCAGTCCTTCCGCAAAGATCGCCCTTATGGTCCTGAAGGCATACACCGGATTCTCCGACAGGCAACTGGTGGAACATCTGAACGGGAACATACACTACCAGATTTTCTGTGGAATTATGATTCCCCCGTCCCTTCCCATAACCAACTTCAAGATAGTCAGTGCCATCCGTAATGAGATAGCATCCCGCCTTGACATTGATTCTTTCCAGGAGCTCCTGGCTTCACACTGGAAACCTTATCTTGATAACCTTCACGTCTGCATGACCGATGCCACATGCTATGAAAGCCACATGCGTTTTCCTACGGACATGAAACTCCTTTGGGAAAGCCTCGAATGGCTCTACAGGCATATATGCCGGCATTGCAGGGAGTTGGGCATAAGGCGTCCGCGCAACAAATACAGGAATGTGGCGGAATCCTATCTGTCCTACTGCAAGAAAAGAAAGAGGAGAGCTTCAAGGACAAGAATGCTTAAGCGCCGTATGATCAAGCTTCTTGAAAAGCTCCTCAGTCAAAGGGATGGGATCCATAGCGAGTACGGTGCTTTACTCCGATATACCCAGGATTATCATAAGCGTCTTTCCATCATCAGAAAGGTGCTTGTACAAGAAAAGGAAATGTTTGAAGGGCGGAAAGTCAGTGACCGCATCGTCAGCATTGACCGTCATTATGTACGTCCCATCGTCAGAGGCAAGGAAACCAAGTCCGTCGAGTTCGGTGCAAAGGTCAATAATATACAGATAGACGGCATATCGTTCATCGAACACCTCTCGTTCAAGGCATTCAATGAGGGTATACGCTTGAAGGACTGTATCCGTATGCAGCAGAAGCTTATGAATGTAAGGGTAAGATGTGTGGCTGCCGATTCCATATATGCCAATAATGCCAACAGAAAGTTCTGTACAAAATATGGGATATCCACATCCTTTGTGCGCAAGGGAAGGGCGGCCAAAGATGAGCCTTTGAGGAAGGTGCTTAGAAGCGAACTCTCAAAAGAAAGGGCAACACGGCTTGAAGGAAGCTTCGGCACTCAAAAGCAACATTACTCGCTCTCAAGGATAAAGGCCAGAAACAGGAAGACGGAAATACTGTGGATTTTCTTTGGAATACATACGGCAAATGCCATACTGATGATAGAAAAAATCAGAAACAAAACAGCTAAAGCAGCATGATATGATTTTACTCACAGAATCAGAAGAGGTCATCAGACTTCTTCCGGAACGTCATGTCCTGTCGGATAGAAGTATGTGAGAAAGCACGGAAAAATGACAATAAGAATGGCATATGAAATGGTCATGCCCTATCATCTTCATATGCCATCTTATTTTTTAGAGACATTTACTGAATATCCCTATGGCAGAAGAAGAGGACCATGAACAAGATTTGCAAGATTACTTAAATGATATAGCCCGCATGAAGGCTTATATTCTAAAAAAATAATCCACATCTGCTTCTATTCTTTTTTCTGTTTTGACGGAGAAAGAAAGGTAAGGCCGGTTTCTACTGCAAAAACCGACCTTATTTTATACTATTCATGCAAGTTGCCCCATAGTCCAAATAAATTAACCCATCTTACCTGTGAATCCCCAACGAATAACATTTATAACACTTGGCGGATTCTTACCAGTTTGGTCAATAGCCCTTCCAGCAAATCCAGTTTCAACATATTCGCTCCGTCACTCTTAGCGACAGAAGGGTCTTCGTGGGTTTCCATAAACAAACCGTCCACTCCTACCGCTATGCCAGCCTTGGCTACCGTTTCAATAAGCTGCGGCATACCACCTGTCACACCGGCAGTCTGATTAGGTTGTTGCAAAGAATGTGTCACATCCAGAATTACAGGAAAACCTAAAGTCTGCATTTCCGGAATACCCCGATAATCTACAATCAAATCCTGATACCCGAAAGTCGTTCCCCGCTCGGTCAGCATAACCTGATCATTACCCGCCTCCACCACTTTGTCAGCAGCAAAACGCATGGCGCCAGGTGATAAAAATTGTCCTTTCTTGATGTTGACAATCTTTCCGGTATGAGCTGCCGCCACCAGCAAATCAGTCTGGCGACACAGGAAAGCAGGAATCTGCAACACATCCACATATTCAGCGGCCATAGCAGCTTCTCCAGCACTATGAATATCGGTTACCACAGGAATTCCAAAAGTTTCCCGTACTTTACGAAGTACTTTCAAGGCCTTTTCATCACCTATTCCTGTAAACGAATCCAAACGGGAACGGTTAGCCTTACGATAAGATCCTTTAAACACATAGGGAATACCCAGTTTATCTGTTATTTTCACAATACGATCTGCTATTCGGAGAGCCATTTCCTCTCCTTCGATCACACAAGGACCAGCCAGTAAAAAGAAATTATCTGTCTTTCTTAAATCTGAAATTGTCATTATCTTACGTCTATTCATTGAGATATCTACTCTGCCTCTATCCTTAAAGCAAGAAATGGATATCTATAGTTTTTAATTAGGGATAATCAAAGTTATAGCTTCCGGCTGGATCGTAATTTCCAAAGGAAAATGGCGGTCTAAAATACGCCCGTCCAAACTGACAGAAGCATTCTGCGCACGTAGTACTTTTACTTTCCGTGTACGATAAGGTTTCACCATTTTATGATTTAAAATACGTCCCTGCAACAGCATCCACATACCCGAGAAAAGTTGAATTAACTCCGGACGATAAATAACCGACACATCCAACCAGCCATTATAAGGAACTGCACTAGGTGTCAAACCGTATCCACGGGCACTTCCCACACATACCGTCATGATACGTCCACGAATATGTTCGCCATTGATACAAAGATGTGTACGGTACAATTTACGTTCAAACAGCAACAGGAACATGGAAGCGGCAAAAGACAACTCACGTATTCCCCAAAAACGGCGGGTACCATCTGAGATCTGTACAATACGCGCACCTAAACCTATATATATGGCATTCAGGAAATAGCGGGAGGTGTGCTTCTCTCCATCAAAATAATTACAACGCCCCACATCAATTTTCCTCAGACGACGATTGATAATCCAATCTACCGCTGCTTTATAATTATCTTCATCCAACCCCCAATATTTGGCAAAGTCATTACCAATACCATTAGGAATGATTCCAAAAGCGATATTTGTCTTATCCTCCACCATAGAAGTCATAATACCGTTAATAGCATCATTGATCGCTCCGTCTCCACCTACAATCACAATGGTTCGATAACCATTATTAGCCAAGGTACGGGCGAGTCGTTCCACCGACCCAAAACCTTCGGACTGTACGTAGTCAAAAACCACCTTACGGTTTTCCATATAGCTACGTATCTCATTCCAACGCTTCTGAGTCTTACGGCTTCCGGCTTTCGGATTATAAATAATCCCCCATCTGTTTGGTTCTACAGCCATAACATTTAGTTTTTAGTGTGTAACAAATTAATGATTTTTTCCACCTTATCTTCCATAGGCAGGCAAGCATCCAGCCAATGTATAGTGAACCCTCGCCGCTCCATGCCCCGGAACCAGGTCATCTGCCGTTTGGCAAATTGATGGATAGCTATTTCCAATTGATGAAACATTTCATTGAAAGAAAGTTTACCCAAGACATATAAAGTCAAATACTTATATTCCAATCCGTAATAAATCAAATCCTCGGAAGAAATACCACTATCCAACAAAGCCTTCACTTCGTTTACCATCCCTTCATCCAAACGCTGCTTCAAACGGTGGGATATTTTTTCACGACGTAACTCACGAGCTATATCTACTCCAATGATCAAACTATGAATTTGCGGGAACTCACGGTATTCCGCTGATTGGTGCTTGTAATACTCTTCTATTTCAATGGCCCGGATAGCCCGCTTTACAGTATCTACGTCCGTAGAGTTATGAAGTTTCCTGTAAGTTGACAACAACCGGGTGAGTTCCGCTAATGATTTATCTGCTAACGAGTCCCTAAGTTTGGGATTCTCTGGAACAGGAAGCAGCCTATATCCCTTCAACACGGATTCAAGATACATCCCCGTACCTCCGCATAATATAGGAAGTTTGTCTTTCCATCTCACTTGATCATAAGCATTCAAAAAATCACGTTGAAATTCAAATACATTATATTTATATCCGGGGTCTACAATGTCTATCAGATGGTAAGGTATTTGCTGTCCATTCACGACATAGTCTTCCAAATCCTTTCCCGTACCTAAATCCATCCGGCGATATACCTGCCGGCTATCTCCACTGATAATTTCGGTATCCAACTTGTAAGCTAAAGCCGCTGCCAAAGGAGTCTTTCCTGAAGCGGTAGGTCCTAATATCGTTATCAAATCGTACTTTTCCATCCTAAGTTTTTGTAACAGTCGCACAAAGATAACGAAAATGTGCAACTTAGCACGCAAAACTACATAAAAAAAAGCCGTCTGAATTACTTCAGACGGCTTTCGCTATATGGTTTTTAACTGATTAGCAGTTTACAGAAGCCATGTGAGCAATCAAATCCAATACTTTGTTAGAGTAACCGATTTCGTTGTCATACCAAGAAACCACCTTAACAAAAGTATCAGTCAAAGCGATACCAGCTTTAGCATCGAAGATAGAAGTACGAGTATCACCCAAGAAGTCAGAAGAAACAACTGCATCTTCAGTGTAACCCAATACGCCAGCCAATTCACCTTCAGAAGCTTCTTTCATAGCTGCACAGATTTCAGCATATGTAGCCGGTTTAGCCAAGTTAACTGTCAAGTCAACTACAGAAACATCCAAAGTCGGAACACGCATTGACATACCAGTCAATTTACCGTTCAATTCAGGAATAACTTTACCTACAGCTTTAGCAGCACCAGTAGATGAAGGGATAATGTTACCAGAAGCAGCACGACCACCTCTCCAGTCTTTCATAGAAGGACCGTCAACTGTTTTCTGAGTAGCTGTTGTAGAGTGAACTGTAGTCATCAAACCGTCAGTGATACCCCATTTGTCATTCAATACCTTAGCGATAGGAGCCAAACAGTTAGTAGTACAAGAAGCGTTAGAAACGAACTGAGTACCTTTAACATAAGTCTTTTCGTTTACACCGCAAACGAACATCGGAGTATCATCTTTAGAAGGAGCTGACATAACTACATATTTAGCACCAGCTTCAATATGAGCCTGAGCTTTTTCTTTAGTCAAGAACAAACCAGTAGATTCAACTACGTATTCAGCACCGATTGCATCCCACTTCAAGTCAGCCGGATTTCTTTCAGCTGTTACGCGGATTGCATTGCCGTTCACGATCAATTTGCTATTTTCTACGTCAGCTTCGATAGTACCGTCAAATTGTCCGTGCATAGTGTCATACTTCAACATATATGCTAAGTAATCAACCGGGCAAAGGTCATTGATACCTACGATCTGAATATCGTTTCTTTTCTGAGCTGCACGGAATACAAAACGGCCGATACGACCAAATCCGTTAATACCTACTTTAATCATTTTGTTTAAATTTTAAAGGTTTTATAATATAGCTTTTAAACACTCTACGTTGGAATGTTGTTAAACGTTTAGTATTTATTTCCTAAACGCGGTGCAAAAATAAGAATTTGTTTTTATATTCGCACATAAATTCATATTAAAATAAAAAAAAATGGGAAAAAGCAGCTTCTTGCAAGATTTTAAGGCGTTCGCAATGCGCGGAAACGTCATTGACATGGCAGTCGGTGTCATCATCGGCGGAGCCTTCGGTAAAATAGTATCTTCCATTGTGGCCGATGTCATCATGCCTCCCATCGGATTGCTGGTAGGTGGCGTGAACTTTACAGATTTAAAACTACAATTAAAGCCGGCCGAAGTAGTGGATGGAGTTGAAAAAGCTGCCGTAACGTTGAATTATGGCAACTTCCTACAAGCTACTTTCGACTTTATCATCATTGCTTTTTCTATATTCTTATTTATAAGATTACTTGCCAAGCTGAATCGCAAGAAAGAAGAAGTTCCTGCTCCCGCCGCCCCACCTGCCCCTAGCAAGGAAGAGGTATTACTTACAGAAATCCGTGAC
>OWIS01000459.1_pt1 | contig 13711 bp, 6 predicted proteins | sample 1732611 | NCBI WGS metagenome assembly OWIS01 (sample SAMN05065734, study PRJEB22554) | human gut metagenome | biome: ENVO:2100002; feature: ENVO:00000062; material: ENVO:00002003 | host: Homo sapiens | place: USA
GATCTACACCCTAGAGTTCGTCGGCAGCGTCAGATGTGTATAAGAGACAGGTGAAGAAACCGTCCTTGTCCGAGAGTGCGATGCGGCTTGCTTCCGCTACGTTGACCACCGCACCTGCGATAGGTTCACCCTCTGCATTTACGATTCGTCCTTTCAGGACTTTAGCATCTTGCGCCCATCCGTTGCCCAGCATGAAAGCTGTGGCTACGGTGAATAGGATTCTTTTGAATCCTGTCTGTATGTTATTTAATTTCATCGGTTGCATATTCATTCAGTTAATTGTTCCAACCCGGGTTGTTTTCGATATTCGTTTTCCATACTTCTCCTTCCGGTATCGGGTAGAGATACATTTTCTCCGTAAATACCCGGTTCTGGGCAACTTTACGTGTATAGACAAACTTTCCGTTTTCCTTGGTAACCTCCATTCCGTAGATAGGACGTGCCAATGCTTTTTCCGCTACATTCCAGCGACGTACGTCCCATGCGCGATGATCTTCAAAAGCGAGTTCGACGGTACGTTCCTTGCGGATGAAGTTACGGCGGTCGGCAATGGTCTGAAGATCGCTGCGGTCTGTGAGTTTGGCAGTCATCCCTACACGGTCGCGGAGAGGCTGGATGGCATTCAGTACGTCGGCACGTGACCCGCCGGCTTCATTCAAGGCTTCTGCATAGTTCAATAAGATTTCCGCATAGCGGATGATAATCCAGTTACGGTAGTTGCTGCCGGTATGGTTATTGTTCAGGATCACTTCCGGAATATACTTGCGGGTATAGTATCCGGTCGGCGTTGCATTTGCATTTCCTTGCGGGTTATCCCGTTGTCCTTTAAGTACATTAATTATGCCATTACCCCAGTTCACACCGTTGTAGAGCACGGTTGCCGCCAGACGCGGATCACGATTGCTGTAAGGATCATTGCTCTTGTATCCGCTGGCATTGTTGATGGCCGGAGTGGCTGTTCCATTATAAACAGGGGCGCCGGTTTCATCATAACTGCTGAAAGGAGACTGTCCGTTCGCCATATCGTACATATCCACTAAATTCTGTGACGGGCACAAACCTCCGTTGCCGCCTTCGCCTACCGGCGTATCGTTATAGATCGCTCCCCATCCTACAGCTACATCATTACGCCAGAAGATCGTTTCATTATTTTTCTCGTCATGTGCGTTCTTCAGGATGGCGTTGGTATAGCATGTCTTCGGATCGGTATCAGTCGTGTAGAGTCCGTAGAGTGTTCCGTAATCCGTCATGAAGCTTTGCGCTGCATCGGCGGCTTGCTGCCAGCTGATACCCGATTCACTTCTGAAACGGTCGCTTGCCATGTAGAGCATGACACGTGAATACAGTGCACGTGCCATTGGCTGGCTGATACGTCCGGGGTTGCCCGATTCGGCAGAAGTAGCTTTATCCATCAATCCTTCTTCGCAATCTTTCAGTTCTTTCAGAATGAAGTCAACTACATATTCTTTCAAGGAAGGGCGGGTGGTATAGTTGCTGAGCAAGTCTCCGTCCGGATCGAGTACATCTGTAACCAGGGGGACGGGACCGTAGCGGAGAAACATTTCCCAGTAGAAATAAGCACGGAGGAAATGAGCTTCCGCCTTGTATTGTTTCACATAGGTAGCGTGTGCTTCTTCCGAGTCATCCGTAGCTTTGGGCACGTCGTCGATGTTCTTTAACAGCATATTGCATTTGCGGATACCCCGGTAATAGTGTTCCCATGTGCCGGTGAGTTCAGTGGCGGCACCGCTGGCATAATAGTTACCGATGTTGAAACTTGTACGCGTGCCGCCGCTGGCGTAGCTGGTTTCGGCTAAGTCGGTAGCTGCATCCATCCATGAGTTGTTGATGCGGCAGGCACCGTGGCGCAGGAAGTTGTAAGTATCGAAATGGAACTCACGGGTAGTAGTCCATTGGCTGAATACCTCTTCTTCTGTCAGTTCGTTGCTGGGCTGTTTGTCCAGAAAACCACCGAATATATCTTCACAGGAAGTCAGGGCGATTCCGGCGGTTGCCAACCAAAAGGCGGTATATATGATTGTCTTTTTCATGTCTTATATCTGTTAGAATTTAATGTTTACACCAAAGTTCACAGTCTTCATAATTGGGTAACGGTTGGAACCTTCACTTTCCGGATCGCAAAGACCATCCAGTTTATCCCACGTGATGAGATTGTTTGCATTTACATAGACGCGGCATTCGTTCATGGCTACTTTTCTGATCCATCGGGCCGGAAGCGAGTAGCTTAGTTCGATATTCTTCAGACGAAGGAAGTTACCGTTTTTCAGGAAGAACGAGTTTTTACGCTGGTTATGGTCGCCGTAGCTGTCATAATGGAGCAGCGGATAACTGGCATGGGTAAGGTTGTATGCTTCCGACTGGTTGGGATTCCAGCGGTTCAGATGATGTTCTTTTACCTTACCGCCATTCACGAAAGCGTACATTGCTTCCGCATCATAATATCTGGAAACATGATCTACTCCCTGAAACATGATGCTGAATCCGATGCCTTTGTATTCGCATCCCAGAGACAAGGCGTAAGTGTTTTCGGGAACATCGCTATAGCCGATAAATGTTTCATCACGGCTATCGATAAATCCGTCTCCGTTCATATCACGGTATTTCAGGTCACCTACCTGTACATTGCCGAAAGTAGAAACCGGAAAATCGGGATTGTTCAAGTCGGCTTGGGTCACAAAACCATCGCACACCAGACCGAAGTATTGGTTGATCGGATGACCTTCCTGTTTGCGATAAGCTGTCTTTGTGGCGGGTTCGTCCATGTTCCGGATTTCATTGCGGGCGTGTGAGAAAGTCAGACTTGCATTATAGGTAAAGTCCTTTCCGATATGGTTCGCATGTTTCAGTTCGATTTCGAAGCCCTTGTTGTTGGTCTCTCCCAGATTGCCGGCAGCCATATTGACGCCTACCCATTGCGGACGGGTGAGGTAAGGAGTCAGGATATCGTTTCTCTTTTCGTAGAATACGTCGATATTACCGTTCAACAGTCCGTTCCATAAACCAAATTCCAGTCCCAGGTTGTATTTGTGAGCACGCTCCCAAGTCACTGCATAGTTAGGGTACTGGCTTTCATAGATACCGGTATATCCGGTTGTTCCGAAGTGATAGTCGTTGGCTATCTGTGTCCACACTGCCTGATACAGGAAACGTTGTTTTACGCCATTCACTTTGTATACATCGTTACCTACTTCACCGTAGGATGCACGGATCTTCAGATTGTTCAGCCAGTCCTCCGTTCCTTTCATGAAAGCTTCGTTGCTGATTCTCCATCCTACGGAGAAAGAAGGGAAGAAACCGAAGCGTCTGCCTCGCATGAAGTTTTCCGAACCGTTATAGCCGAAGTTGACTTCTGCCAGGTAACGGTCGTCGTAGCCGTATGTGGCACGCCCAACCAGTCCTTGGTAACGTTCGGCAAGGTCTGCCTGATAACGGTAGTCATTCTGGTTGTACAGTGCCATAGCGGTAATGTCATGTTTGCCGAATTTACGTGCCCAGTTCAGCTGGAATTCCATGTAAAGTTTATAAGTAGTAGTCTGATCATTGCCCAGATAAGCAAGTTCCGTGTCCGTATTGAACTGGGTATAAGCGTCTATCGAATTGTAGTTAGTACGGTCATTCAACTCATAAGTGGCAAAGTCGGCACTGAAAGCACGCCTATAGTAAGCGTCGTAGTCGAAAGATACCATTCCTTTTGCTGCCAGCCCTTTGGTGAGCCAGTCCATCTTATAATCCACAATGAAATTTGTTTCATTGATCGTATTGGTGGAGCGGTAGAAACCGGCTTTGGCGAAACGTGCCACGATATTATTCTGGTATTGTGAACTACCGCTGTACAATGTCTTTTGGTCTTCACCTTCACCTACGGTATAGGATACCGGAAACAACCATCCCGGTGTATGATTCATTTCATAAAATGCCTGACTGTAAGTTCCGTCTCTCGATTCATTCGAGTTCGGTCCTCTGCGTTCTTCGAAACGTGTTCCGAAGTTGACGGAAAGAGTCAGGTCTTTGGTCATCAGGAAGTCGAGGTTGGCACGGAAAGCGAAACGCTTGAAGCTGGAGTTCGACTTGTTTCCGTATTCGTCCTGACTGAATTCCTTGAACAATCCCTGTTGGTTATAATATTCGGCGGAAGTAAAGTAACGCATACGTTTGGTACCGCCCTGTATATTGACGTTGTAGCGTTGTGCCGGTGCACTGTTTCGCAAAACGGTGTCATACCAGTCTACATTCGGGTAGAGGAGGGCATCGATTCCGCTGAGTTGTCCTGCTGAGGCTCTTTTATACATTTCGATGTCGGATGCTGAATATTGAGAAGGCAGTCCGTCGTTAGCCAGCGCTTCTTCCAGCAATACAACCGAATTGTAAGAATCCAGATAAGTATCCTGGCGGGTAGGGGACTGTATTTGCCAGTTGGCGGTCAGGCTGACAGTCGGTTTCTGTTCCTTACCACGCTTCGTTGTAATCAGCATCACACCGTTTGCACCACGTACACCATATACGGCAGTAGCGGAAGCATCTTTCAACGTAGAGATCGATTCGATATCATCCGGGGCAATCTGTGAGAACTCACGTTCTACGCCGTCTACCAGAATCAATGGTTGGTTGTCTCCTGCGAAAGAAGCACGGCCACGGATATAAATCTTCATATCGTCAGCCCCCGGTGCACCGGAAGTCTGAGAAGTGATTACACCCGAAATCTTACCGGCAATCGCCTGTGAAATGTTGGCTGCCGGAGATTTCAACAATTCTTTGGAAGAAACCTGTGAGATGGCACCTACCACACTCTCTTTCTTCTGCGCACCGTAACCGACCACTACGACTTCATCCAGCACTTCCGTGTCTTCCTCCATGGTGATATTCAGTTTCGTCTTGTTGGCTACAGGAATTTCCTGTGTCTTATAGCCGATATAACTGATTTGTAACACGGCTTTCGGTCCGACCGTCAGTTTGAAGTTACCGTCAAAGTCGGTAATGGTTCCGTTTGTAGTTCCTTTTTCAAGTATGCTTGCACCAATGGCGGCTTCGCCTTTGGTATCAACTACCCGTCCGGAGATCTGCTTGTTCTGCGCATACACCCATTGGCTGAATGTGGCGAGGCAGAGTATCAGTATAAAATTCTTCATGTATACTAAACTTTAAGGTTTAATTCTTTTTCTTTTTCATAATAGCCTGTATCTCATCGATTGTCAGTGCTTTGTTGTAGATAGCGATGTCGTCGAACATAAATCCGGGATCAGGGTCAGCCCATGTCCATGCCTGGTTTCCGCCCAATGAGATGTATTTCAAATCTGCACCGTTGGTGAATATTCCGGAGATGGTATTGCCGTCACCGCTGCCCGAGACTGTCCATGAGTTGGCGACTTCTCCGTCAATGTAGATTTTACAGGTGGTAGACGTGAGAACGGCTGTGTAAAGATGCCATTCATGATCCTTCAGCCAGTCTTCCTCACAAACGATTCCATCTGCTGCATATTCCGAGCAATAAACGGTGTTGACACCTTTCTCGTTCTGTGCGGCGGTGAAGTCTGTCCATCCGTTACAGTTTATCTGGGCGAGACCGCGTGATTGCAGGACAAACAATGGCCATATATTCTCTGATCCTGCCGACGGCTCATTTCCGTATGCCGTGAATAGGGGAGAATAGCGATAATCGTCCGATGCTCCTGCATTCTTGGCATTCACCCATACACTGATACTCACTTCTTGAGATTCTACGGAGTGAGAAAGAGCATCCTGAGGCAACATCAGATAATTAGTGCCTTTAGAACCGGCTACATTCTGGAATATTTGTCCGAACCCTTTGTCTTCCACTGAAACTATTTTGCCCGAACCTACGATTTTTGCATCTCCGGCTCCTTCTTCAAAGGTATTGATGTAGACAGGAGTTGGTAGAGCCAATGTCTTGTCTTCCATAATTTGTTTGATCTGTTCCGGAGATAATTCTTTGTTATAGACTGCGAAGTCGTCAAACATGAATCCCGGATCGGGATCGCCCCAGTCGAACGCCTGATTTCCGCCTAAAGTGATGTATTTGTAGTTGGCACCATAAATGAATGCACCTTCAATTGTATTATTATCTCCGGTACCTGCCACCTGCCATTCGTTCTTCAGTTCGCCATCCATATATACTTTGGCGGAAGTAGCGGTGAGAGTTACTGTATAGTAATGCCACCCGTGATCGGCTAACCAGTCAGTGGCGTCATGATATAGAGCATTGGTACCATTTACATTCTGTGCATCATCAAAGTTGCACCATCCGGCATTATTCAGTTGTAATGTTCCTCTTACATACAATGCAAACATAGGCCAGTTATCCGTATTGGCAGTACCTGCTATGCCCGGTGCCTGCCCGTGAGCACTGAATAATGGTGACCACATATAAGTGGATGAGATTCCGGCATCCTTCGCATTCACCCACATACCGATAGACATTTCTTTCGTTTCGGCAGAATGTGACATTACATCTTCCGGAAGCAACAAGTAATTCTGACGCATTCCTCCGGGGATATTCTTGAATACAGTTCCGAAGGCGCTATTATCATCCGTAACAAAGCTGCCGCCGCCGACAATCTGTAGTCCAGTAGTCGTTTCGAAAGTAGCTTTATAAACAGGATCGGGCACGTGTATTCCGCCACCGATATTCGGTCCCTGAGCATCGCTGTCCGAGAAGGTATTTGTCCAGATCTTCAGATCATCATAATAGGCTTCGGCTGTTTCCGTATCCGAACCATAGCCTAAATATATATAGGTCGCAGATGACAATAAATCGATCATATTGGAATAATCGAAGTCACCTACGCTCACAGCCCTTGTCTTTCCGGAACTGATGCTGGCATGGTTGTTGGTATCGTATTTCTTGGTGCCATCGATATAAATGGCGTATCCTTTCTCTGTGAAAGTCAAGGCAACATAATGCCATGTCCCGTAAGGCATTGCGTTCGTTACACTGACTTCCGGATCATTTACGTCCAGATAGCCTCCTGTGCCGGTATAGCTCAAAAAAGCATTTGCAGTGAAATACAGTTTGTCCGTTCCGTCACTGAATGAGATCAGTGCGCCTGTATGGTCTGTTTTAGTAGATTTTACGAAGAAACTAAATGAGACTCCTGTCTGGATATCTGCACCGATAAGAGGGTTGGGAATGCGGAGGTATCCGCCGTTGGCGTGCATAACTCCACTTTCTCTTGCATCATCTTGTACGATTTCCGGAATCTCCTGATCTGCACTGTATGCAAAACCTTCCCCCGATACAGGTGTTTCGCCTTCGGTGGCAGTAGAGTTGAAATCTTCGTCAAATGTAAATTCAGCTATTAATTTAGCGGAGGTATCCGGCTTTGCCGGAAGTTTTTGATTTCTTGCCGGTGGGTCGGCTTCTCCCCAATCCTGACAAGAACTCATACTGAGAACGGTAAGAATTGCCATAAGTAGTAACGGCCATTTCCTTGTCTTCATAGATATTGATATTAATGGTTCAACAATAATTCTACTCGTTGTAGTGTCGCAAAAATACAACCGATGAGTATATTAAAGGTGGACAAATGAATTTTCGAGGTGGATAAACGGTTATATAAGTGTCTTTTTTACACTTTGAGTATAATATTGGACGGATGTCTCTTAAAATGAGTTCATTTTAAGACGAAGGGCTGCTATCATTGTTTCATAATAGCAACCCTTATATCAGTTATTCTTCGTTATTCAGCAGTGCGCTTGGTGTCACATTGAAATGTTTCGTGAAGCATCTTGTAAAATATTTGGGATCATTGAATCCTACTTCGTAGGCAACTTCCGCTATATTCATATTCTTCGTTTCCCGATTCTTCAGAATCAATTCCCGAGCGATGTTCAGTCTGTAATTCCGGATGAACTGTCCGGCGGACTGACCGATTAAGTTTTGCAGTTTTTTGTTCAGCAGGCTTTTGCTTACCCCGACGGCTTCACAAAAATCGCTGACTTCAAAATAGGAGTTCTTGTAGTTCTCTTTGATAACCTCCATTACTTGATTGAGGAACTTCTTATCACCGGATTCTTCTTCCATATTAAGTACGTCCACGTCCATATCAAGCGTAAATTTACGTTGATATCGTTTCCGGTTCTCCAGAATATTTTGAATACGGGTCAATAATAATGTCTCATCAAAAGGTTTCAGCAGATATTCATCCACTCCCATACGATAGCTTTCCAGTCGGGCTTCTTGTGAGGTTTTGGCAGTCAGCATCAGGAAAGGAATATGCGAAATGGCAAATGTCTCCTTTACCCTTCGGGACAGCTCGATTCCGTCCATGACGGGCATCATCAAATCACTGATAATAAAGTCTATTGGATTACTATTAAGTATATGTAATGCTTCTTCGCCATTGGCAGCTTCCAGTACATGATACTGTTCACGAAGAATAGACCGGATATATCCCCGCATATCAGCATTATCCTCCACAACCAGCATACTTAAAGCCTCTTTCTCTTTTGGAGCGCCGGAATCCTGAACAGGGATTGCGGACGAATCGTTGTGATCAATAATGATTGTCTTTTCGTCTGTCCCTTCTTCCCGCTGCAAGGGGAGGAGGATGCGGAAAGAGCATCCTGCATGACGGTTATTGAATGCTTTGATCTCTCCGCCGTGCATTTGTACAATTCGCTTGCAGAGGTATAACCCGATGCCTGTGCCTGCTTGTCCGTATACTGGGTATTTCACTTGATTCTGCGACTGGTAGAAGCGGTTGAAAATCCGGTTGAGGTCTTCTTCAGGGATGCCCGAACCACTGTCCTTGACGCAAATATACAATGTCTCCTTTTCACCGTCCTTGGCGGAAAGAGCAGATAGGTAGAGAGACACAGTTCCCCCGTTAGGAGTAAACTTGATAGCGTTACTCAACAGATTGGTGACCACCTTACGCATTGCTTCCTCATCGTACAAAATCTCCGGCATCTCCATCCGGTAATAGCGTTTGAGCACAATGTTCCGCTCTTGGGCGAATACTTCAAACGGAGTGATCAGTGAATCGATAAATTTCAGAAAATTTCCCCGAGTCTTCACAATCTCCAGTTTGCCGGACTCTACCTTCCGGAAATCCATCAACTGATTGACGAGAGACAATAGATATTTGGAATTGCGTTCCACAAAGTTCAATTGCTCAATGACTTGCGGATTATAGCTTAATTTCAATGCACGTTCGATAGGACCGATAATGAGGGTAATCGGTGTGCGGAATTCGTGAGTAATATTCGTAAAGAATGAAATCTTGTCAAGCGTCAATTCCTGCACTTTACGGGACATACGAATCAGTTGTGCCTTCTGCCTCGTGATTTTCTCATTCTGCTGAATCAGCATCTGGTTTTGGCGTGACAGTTCATCCGTTTGATTTTCTAACAGATGCTTTTGCTGTTCCAGTTCATGGGTACGTTCTTCTACCGTGCGGTGCAGATATTCTTTCTGTCGTTTCAGATTACGGATGCGCCATTGATAGAATTGCCATACACTGACAGACAACAATACGATGATGAATAGAATAAACCATACGGTCTTATAGAAATAAGGTACAATCGTAATATTCAGTTCCGTTATGTTTTCTCCCTCGTTTTCGCCGTCAGGAGTGTATCTGACTTGTAGAGTATATGAACCGGGAGGCAAATTCGTATAACTGGCAAAACGTCGGTTGCCCGGAACCTGTACCCATTTATCGTCAAAACCGACCAGCCGATAACTGTATATGGCTGTATTGTTTGACTCAAAGTTAAGCGCTGCAAATTCGAGTGAGAAAGATTTCTCTTTTTCATGCAGTTTCAGTTCTGTCGTTATGGCAATATCTTCCGACAGGTATTCGCTGCCCGGCAATATTTCTTCATTACCTATCCGCAGACGGGTGAAACGTACTTTGGCAGCCGGAAGAGACATCGCCGGACGATTACTTTCGATTGCAACCAATCCGCCTACACTGCCGAAATAGAGTAAGTCATGAGAAGAACCGCATGAGGCGTTCCAATAAAACTGTGTGTCAATCAGACCATCCTGTATGGTATAGTTAATGAAACGATTCTCTGCCTGATGATAACAGGAGAGTCCATTATTGGTACTGATCCATAAGTTACCGTTGTTATCTTCCAGTATTCCCCGAATACTATTGTTCGGTAGTCCTTGCGCTGTGCTATAAGAGATAAACTGTTCTTTTCCTTGAGCATCGATTTTTCGTTGATAAATGCCATATCCGTTACTGCCCAGCCATAAAGTACCGTCCTTACCTTGATAAAAGCAGGTTATTTTCTCAATCAGGCGGGAGGACGGATCGTCCAGTTTGTAGTTCAGGTGCCTGTACTGGAATTCTCCTTTAGAGGAACGGGAATGCAGATCGATGATATAAACCCCTTCCAGACAACCGACCCAAAGTTTACCCTCCTTATCAATAATGGAACCGATACAGCCATGAATATTTTCAGCAGCCTTATCCGGTAACGGAGCAGTTATTTCCTTTTTTACCGGATCATAAAAATAGAGTCCTTGATTGGCGCCTATCCATATACCTTCATTAATAGGGTCATAATTCAATACTCCGATAAAGTTAATCGGAAAGCCTCCGCCGGTCTGTGAGGAAATTACCTCCAGTATCTGTCGGGGAGCTTTCAGATCAAGCAGATTGAGACCTCCTCCCCATGTACCTATCCATAAGTGATTGTCGGTATCGGCAGTCAGGGCACTGACGGAGTTGTGACTCAGCCCTCCGTGTTCACGTGTATAATGGGTGAAATCTTCGCTGTTCCGTTCTTTTCTGTTCAGTCCGCCTTCTACTGTCCCTACCCATAAGGTTCCGTATACATCTTCATAAATTGCATTGACAGGATTATAGGATAAACTTGACGGATTTTCCTTGTCATGCCGGTAGCTCCGTATCGATAGTTGCCGTGGATTCAACAGATTGATACCTCCGGTTTCCGTACCGAACCAGATATGTTCTCCATCAGTCAATATGCAATTAATAAAGTTACTGTTCAGCAGATTGGTACCGCCATTTGGAAGGTCACAGGCTATACGTTCAAAATTATCCGTCATCGGGTTATAGATATTAATACCACGTAGTGTCGCGACGATTAATTGTTTGTCATCGGTGATAGCTAAATTTGTCAGATAATTTTGCGACAGGGAATAGGGATTGCCGGAATCATGCTCATATCGTTTTATCACATTTCCAGTTTTATTATAGCGGAATAGTCCGCGGTCACTGGAGATCCAGACTTCATTCTCTTTGCTGAGGAAATCCGAAATATAAGTTCCCGCTTCGAACTTCAGGCAGTCGGCTATGGGAGTGGTTACCAGTCTCTTTTGCGGACTTAATGCCACTTTTCGTATTTCTCCATTGTTTCCCATCCATATTTTCCCATCCTCGTCAATGTCTTTCAGAGCAATGTCCGGACCATTCAGATAGACAGGGCTGAGTGTAGACAGGATTTGCACTTCCCCTTTGTCATTGAATTCGATACGGTGAAGGGCGTTGTCGCAATGAAGCCAGATACAGCCTTGCGTATCTTTCATGATACGGGTAGCCGGTAGTTCCAGTATCTTTGGAAATATCCCTTTCGGGTCATGGGGGATAATCGGTTTTAAAGTAGATAAGTCAATAATATCCGTTCCCCCTTCGGAGACGATCCAAAGGCGTTGGAAGGCGTCTTCACAGACATTGCGTATAAAGTTGCTTTTTAGTTTGCATTGGTGATTATTGGGAGTGTAGTTTACAAACTCATAGCCATCATAACGGGAAAGCCCGCCTCCGGCAGTCGAAATCCACATAAACCCCCGGCTGTCTTTGTACAAATCGTCGATAAAATTATGTGGAAGCCCCTCGTTCATGGTCACATACGTAATATTATAGCGGTCGGCAAACCGTTCCTGTGCCCGAACCTGTCCGGCCAGTGAACAGATACTATATATTATAAGGTATATAAGTAGGTGTTTTTTCATATATGTACGTATTAATAAGGGCAAAGTTAGAAGAATCTCTTCAATCACAAAAATGGGAAGAGCTTCTTTTCAGCAGATTATCGGATTGTCCACCAATCGTGTTCGTATGTCCACCTTTCATAGGGGAAACGGGGCGTATTTTTGTAGCATAATTGATGAACGAATACACAGATATTATGAAAAACTTGTTTTTGCCAGTTCTTTTAGTAGCAGGCAGCTTCTTTGTAAGTTGCACTTCTTCCGTGTTTACTCCGACTCCTTCTGCTAATCCTTGGGATGATAATTATTTATCAGTAGCCAAAATGGAAGATTACCGTCAATGGGGAACATACAATGTACACGATCCGTCCTGCCGGAAGCTGGGCGACTATTATTATATGTATTCTACAGATGCGATTTTCGGTGAGAACCGGAAAGAAGCGAGAGAGAAAGGCGTGCCGTTGGGATTTATCCAGATGCGCCGTTCTAAGGATTTGGTACATTGGGAATTTCTGGGATGGGCATTTCCTGAAATACCGGAAGAATCGGTTCAATGGGTACAGTTTCATGCAGGAGGGCAGGGGGCGACCAATATCTGGGCACCGTATATCATCCCTTATAAAGATAAATACCGCCTCTACTATTGCGTATCCGCATTCGGACGTAAAACATCCTATATAGGACTTGCCGAATCAACTTCTCCCGAAGGGCCATGGACACAGAAAGGCTGTATCGTTAAAACAGATGATTCTACTGCCATGAATGCTATCGATCCGAGCGTCATAGCAGATGAAAATACCGGTAAATGGTGGATGCATTACGGCTCCTTCTTCGGTGGTCTGTATTGCGTCGAACTGAATCCTGAAACCGGATTAGCCTTAAACGAAGGCGATTTGGGGCACCTTGTAGCACGGCGTGCCAACTATCGGAAGGACAATCTCGAAGCACCGGAAATAATCTATCATCCGGAGCTGAAACAATATTATCTTTTCACTTCCTATGATCCGCTGATGACGACTTATAATGTACGTGTCAGCCGTTCGGATGCTGCCGAAGGTCCGTTTACGGACTACTTTGGCAAGGCTGTGAAAGATACGACCAACAACTTCCCGATACTGACTGCACCATATCGTTTTGAGAACCATACCGGATGGGCGGGTACAGCGCATTGTGCCGTCTTTTCTGACGGTGAAGGAAACTATTTTATGGCACATCAGGGACGTCTGTCACCGCAAAATCAGTTAATGGTGTTACATATACGGCAGTTGTTCTTCACTCCCGAAGGCTGGCCGGTCGCTTCTCCCGAGAGATATGCAGGGACTGCTTCGCGTCAATTCAGCAAAGAAGATCTGGTCGGTGAATGGGAAATCATACGAGTGCAGGAACCGGCATACGAACGTCAGCTGGAAGCCGGACAGATCTTATGGGGAGAGGGAGAACTGAAAGAGAAGGAATGGAACTTGTCCACCCGAATGACTTTGGTAAAAGACGGCACGTGCAAAGGGCAGATGACCGATAACGAATGGAATATAGTTCTAATGAATGGAAAATGTTCCTTTTTGACCGAAAAACATCTATTAATGGTAGATTTGAACTCGGAGAAGATTGAGAATCTGGTTATCTTTGCAGGACACGATTGGGAGAACGAAACCGAAACAATTCTCTTTACCGGACTCGATAGCCGGGGACGTTCTGTCTGGGGAAAAAGAATCAAATAACTATATATAATTTTTATTGAAAACCATGAGAAGATACACAGAATTA
>OWIS01000472.1_pt1 | contig 13334 bp, 7 predicted proteins | sample 1732611 | NCBI WGS metagenome assembly OWIS01 (sample SAMN05065734, study PRJEB22554) | human gut metagenome | biome: ENVO:2100002; feature: ENVO:00000062; material: ENVO:00002003 | host: Homo sapiens | place: USA
TGGTAATCTTGCGCATGGCAGTTTGCGAGAAAGTATCAACCTTCCCGATAACCGTTTTTGCCAATAATTGGATGAATTGGCTCAGATTTCTCGTGGCATTGATGTCGAGATAGAAACAATGCGTCTCTGGCTCCTGCTTGCTGATGTTCTCAAAGACATGGTGTATGAGTCCCGTCTTTCCGATGCGTCGAGGAGAGATGAGGACGATGTTGCGCTCATTCTGCAAAGCCTTCATGATGAGATCCGTCTCTTTCTTGCGGTCGCAGAAGTATTCTGTTCCCTTATATCCGTAGATAACAAATGGGTTATTCAGCTGTTCCATAACGTTTTATATCTATTCCATGTTTTATGTTACATATTTTATGAAATGCAAAGATACGATTTTTTATGTAACTATCATCATTCTTTTCCTAATAATTTTTAAAACTTTCATTTTCCGTGTTTCAACTTTCTCATAGATAGCATCGTCGATGAGGTATCTACGACGGTCAAATGACTGTGTTTTTAGAAGAGATTTGTAAGCTCATTTTGTGATATTTCTAAACAGAATATTGCATTTGGGCGTTATTTTGTCGTGAAAAATATCTTTCTGATATAAAAAACCGCAAAAATAAGAAATATTGCTTGGCTTTTTGCTGGAATTGTTATACCTTTGCATCTAAATACATATTTTATGAAATCTTTTATAAAATAATGCAGCATGATATATAAACGTAGCATATTATAAAACAGGCTAAGTGAATATATAAGAAAGCTTATATAATTTTATATATATTATGGTATATATATTGATGTGTTTTAAGATTATGTGAGGATAATAAATATAAGAAGAGATAGATAATATGAGAATGAAGGTTTTATTTGCTTCCCTGTTGCTGGCTGCTTCGGGGCAAGTGCTGGCACAGTCTTCCGGACAGATTGGAGGACAGGTCTTCGATGAGAATGGAGATCCCGTAGTGGGTGCCCAGATTTTGGTAAAAAGTTCTAAGACAGGAACTGTGACCGACATTGACGGTAAGTTCAGTCTGCCAAGTGTAAAACAGGGCGAGGCAATCGTGATCAGTTATCTCGGTATGGACTCCCAGACCGTGAAGGCTGCTCCGGGCATGAAGGTAAACATGCACTCGCAAGACCGCCAGCTCGATGAAGTCATTGTCGTGGCTTATGGTGAGCAGAAGAAATCCTCTTTCACGGGTTCAGCAGGTGTATTGGATGCCGATAAAATAGCCGTGCGTCCTGTAAATAATGTAGCTGATGCCTTGGAAGGTCAGGTGGCTGGTGTGCAGATGTACAAGTCTTCAGGTGATCCTTCTGCCACTCCTTCTTTCTTGATTCGTGGTATCAGTTCTATCAATGCCAACCAGGAGCCATTGATTATCCTGGATGGTGCACCATTCTCTGGTTCATGGAATGATATCAACCCAAACGATGTGGCTTCCATGACCGTATTGAAGGATGCTGCATCCAATGCTCTTTATGGAGCCCGTGGTGCCAATGGCGTCATCATGATTACTACTAAGAATCCTCAGAAGGGCAAAACCGTGGTTACGCTGGATGCCAAGTGGGGTAGCACGAGCCGTGCCACCCAGGATTATGATATGATTTCCGACCCAGGACAATATTATGAGTTGCAGTATGGTGCTGTCTATCGCAATAATATCGCCAATGGCATGACTCCTTATGCTGCCCATGCCGCAGCCAACAAATCTATTATCAGCAGCGATACTTCCAATGGCGGTTTGGGTTATCTCTGTTATGCAGTGCCAGACGGCCAGTATCTCATCGGTGATAATGGCAAGTTGAATCCGAATGCTACTCTTGGCAATCGTGTATATTATAAGGGTAAGGTATATACTGTCACTCCAGACAACTGGTTGGACGAGTCTATGCGTCACACCTTGCGTCAGGAATACAACGTGAGCGTGAATGGTGGTAACGATGCGGCTCAGATGTATGCTTCCTTGGGTTATCTCAACGAGCCTGGTATCGCCTACGGCTCAGGTATCAAGCGCTATACCGCCCATCTGAAGTCAACCTTGAAGGCTAATGAATGGTTGAAGGTGGGTGGCAATGTGAACTATGCACATACCAATACCGACCAGGCTGGTTCTAACTCTGGCTATAATGTCTTCTATGCAGCGAGCCGTGTAGCTCCGATTTATCCTCTTTATATACGTGATGGCGAGGGCAATATCATGACCGACCAGAATGGTAAGATGTGTGACTATGGTGATGGTGCAGTCAACGGACTTGTGCGTAGCGTAGTGGCAAAGCAGATCAACTCGTTGAAGGATGACCAGTTGCAGACCAATAATTCAGTGGCTAATTCCTTCTCTTTGGCTGGTTTTGCCGACATCACTCCTACATTTGTCAAGGGATTGAAGCTTACTCTCAATGGCACGGTGAGTGATTATGAGTATCGCTATACCTCTACCTACCAGCCTTTCTATGGATGGGGCGCAATGTCTTATCCGGAGGGACAGGTGAGCAAGAGCCATAGCCGTACGTTTGCAACCAACTTCCAGCAGCTCATCAATTATGCCCATAGTTTCGGTGATCACAATATGACTCTGCTCTTCGGTCATGAGAATTCTACTTCTACAGACGAGGGCGTAAGTGCTACGCGTTCTGGTATGTTCTCTTATTTCGACAACCAGGAATTGAGCGGTGCCATCAAGGTTCAGGACGGTAGTTCCAATCAGTCAAAATATAATACCGAGGGCTATTTCTTCCGTGGTATGTATGATTATGACGGCAAGTATTTTGCCCAGGCATCCTATCGCTGTGATGCATCTTCCAACTTTGCTCCAGGTCATCGCTGGGGTAGTTTCTATTCCTTCGGTGGTGCTTGGATTCTCACCAAGGAGAAATGGATGGAGAGCAGCAAGGGATGGCTCGATATGCTGAAAGTGAAGGCTTCCTTCGGTCAGCAGGGTAATGATGGTATCGGCAGCAACCTCTACCGCGACCTCTATGTGGTGCGCAACAATAATGGCGAGGTGGCTGTTACTGTCAGTTCCAAGGGTAATCCTAACATCACTTGGGAGACCAATACCAATGTCAATGCAGGTGTGGAGTTCGGTATGTTCAATAATCGCCTGACAGGTAGCTTGGAATATTTCTATCGCAAGACCACCGATATGCTCTGCTATGTCTATTATCCTAAGTCATACGGCTATGATGGTATCTATGACAATGTAGGCGATATGGTAAACAAGGGTGTGGAACTTTCCCTCTCTTATGATGCCATCCGTACCAAGGACCTGGTGTGGAACATCAATCTCAATGCCACCCATTATCGCAATAAAATCGTCTCTCTGAATCCAGACAATATCAACAGTACATTGGAGGGTCATGGCGGATATGTAAGTGAATTCTACTTCTATGGTGAGGGACTTCCGATGTACACCTGGCGTATGCCAAAGTATGCAGGTGTGGCAGAGGATGGACAGTCTATGTGGTATGTGACCGACGAACAGGGCAATACTACGACCACCACCACTTATAATGATGCGACAGACTATAACTGTGGCAATCCAACTCCTGATATCTATGGTGGTTTTGGTACCAGTGTGAACTTCAAGGGATTCGACTTGGCGTTCAATTTCTCCTATTCTATCGGTGGTAAGGTGCTCGATGAGGGTTACAGAAATCTGATGGGTAGTCCTACATCCACCAGTCTGGGATACAATTTCCATAAGGATGTGCTCAAGGCATGGTCAGAGGATAATACCTCTTCTAATATACCTCGTCTCCAGTTTGGTGATGACTATTCCAACTCTACTTCCGACCGATTCCTGACCAATGGCAGCTGGTTGAGCCTGAACAACATCAACCTGGGCTATACATTCCCTAAGGTATGGTCGAGCAAGTTGGGCTTCAGCAAGATGCGTGTCTATGCCTCTGCAGATAATGTCTGCCTCTGGACCAAGCGCAAGGGTCTTGATCCTCGAACCAGTTCAGCAGGTTCTCCAGGTACTGAGAATTATTCGTTCACACGTACCATCTCGGCAGGTATAACACTCCAATTCTAACTCTCAAACAAAAGGACGATTATGATGATGAACAAGAAAATAATGAAGATGGCTGTGATGCCATTCATGATATTGGCTGCTTCTTCCTTGATGCAGAGTTGTATAGAGGAAGAGTTTCCTACTGATTATGCGACAGGTGAGCAGATGCAAACTGCCAAGAACCCTGGCAAGATATTGCTCAACGGCTTGAATGCCAAAATGGTGGAGCAGTTCTCTTATAACGGAGCACAGGTGGCATACGACTGGGGTTATCCAAGTCAGATGCTGATACGTGACATCCTGGGTGGCGATGAGCCTGTTAGCAATGTTACCAATGATTACTTGGCATGGATAGCCGACGGCACCTCGCTCAATGTGTTCTCGCTCTATACCTATTCTTATTATTATGACTTGGTGAGCAATGCCAATAACATGGTGGAGAAGTTCGGTTCTGATGATTCTGACCAGAAGGCATACGCTGGTGCGGCTCGTGCCTACAGAGCATTGGCTTATCTCGACATGACCCGTATGTTTGAGTACAAGACCACGGGCTTCAGCAGTTTGGATGCTCAGGCAGAGAAAAGCAAGGTGGCTGGACTCACCGTGCCTATCGTGACAGAGAAGACAACTGCCAAGGAGTCTAAGAATAATCCTCGTGCTCCATTCTATACCATGTATCGTTTCATCCTGAACGACCTGAAGTTGGCGGAATCAGAGATGAAGGGTTTTGAACGTGCCAACAAGACACAGCCAGATGAGAGCGTGGTCTATGGACTGGAGGCTCGTCTGTGGCTGGAGATGGCTACCCGTTTTGAGAAAAATCCAGAAGACTTGGCTACCCAGCTCGCTCATGAGGAAGATGCTGATGGCTACGCTAAGTTGGGTGTGACCACCGCTGATGAGTGCTATGCCAAGGCTGCAGAATATGCACAGAAGGCAATGGCGCTCGATGGCTATGCTCCGCTGAGCAGCGACGAGTGGCACAATGAGAAGACGGGCTTCAATCTTGCTACAGGTGCCTGGATGTGGTCTGCTTCTATGCAGGACAAGGATATGTTGACCTACTATTGGTATTCATGGTTGTGCTGGATGGGTTCCGAGGCTCCTAATCTCACATGGGGTGGTATGGGCACATATCGCTGCATCGACAAGTCTCTCTATGAGAAGATGCCTGATGCCGACTGGCGCAAGACTACATGGGTGGATCCTTCTGATGTGAATGCTACAGCGGTTCCTTCTAAGTATAAATCCATTCTCAAGTCAGACCAGTGGCAGGATCTCCCAGCCTATGCCGGCATGAAGTTCCGCATGAGCTCTGGCAATCAGACCGATTACAATGTAGCGATGCTTTTTGATATACCTCTGATGCGTGTAGAGGAAATGTACTTCATCCTGGCTGAGGCTAAGGCACACACACAGAACGTGGAGGCAGGCAAGATGGTCTTGACTGATTTCATGAACACCTATCGTTATACCGATGGTTCATACCAGTGTGCTGCTACCGATATGGATGCTTTCATCCAGGAACTGATGGTGCAGAAGCGCATCGAGTTCTGGGGTGAGGGACTTGTCTATTTCGACCGCAAGCGTCTCGGTATGCGCATCCAGCGTTATTATGATGGCAGCAATTATCCAGCCTCTGCCCAGCTCAATTCCAAGGAAGGCAAGGTGGCTCCATGGCTCAACTATTACATCTACGACTATGAGCGTGACCAGAATACAGCCGTGGTGCTCAATCCAGACCCAACGAATGCTGCGACCTCTCAGACGGATTATTGATTTCGGATTCATTTATAAAAGGATTTAGATTAGAAATTATGAAAAAGTTCATATATCAGATATTGATGGTGCTGGCTATAGGTGCAGGATTCACAGCCTGTGATAGCGATGACGACTACCAGCCTGGAGCGCCAACCCCTGCCAACAGTATGCAGGTGTATTTCGATGCCGACAATACTGCCGACTATGTTTGTGGTCCTGGCGAACAGCCTGAGATGGAATTGAAGGTATCTCGTGTGAATGACAGTGAGGCTGCCGAGGTGCCTATCGTTTGCAAATCGGCAAGTGAGGGACTCACCATCCCGTCATCGGTGAAGTTTGAAGCTGGTCAGAAGACGGCATCTCTCACCATCGGGGTGGGAGAAATGGAGGAGGATAAGAAGTATTCCTTCGACCTTGCCATAGATGAGGCTTACGCTGATCACTATAGCAGTCAGTTCAAGGGTACTTCCCATTTTAGCGGTTATGCACTGCAGGCTTCCTGGAAAACATACGTCAAGGATGCGGACATGACCTGGACCATCAACGGAAATCAGCAGAAGTGGACTGTGGATATCGAGCGCCTGGGTAGCACCAACCGCTATCGCATCAAGGATTTCGTAGGTTCCGGTCTGGACATGGTGTTCCTGGTAGGTGGTGTGGCATCGGGAGCAACTTCCTACAACAAGATTCTGCCATATACCAATTATTACAGTTATAATGACGGAACCGTAGATGGCTATTACCTCTATGATTCCAGCAAGGGTGAATGGCCTTCATGGACGGTGGGCGACAAGACCGTGTCTTATCTCTGCATCATGAACTCTTATATCGGTTATGGTGATTATTCCTATGTCTCCTTTAAAAAGGGCTATTGCGTATTCGCTACTTATTCCACAGATTATACCGATGGAACTTCTGAAGGCTACAACTATATCGAAGTGATGTGGAATCCATAGGAGTGAAATGAGGAGTCATGAGCAATCTATAATTTCATGAACAAAATGGAATTTCATGAATAGAAGAAAATAAAATAACATTAAAATAGCAATAGAATGAAAAAGATATATAGCATATTATTCCTCCTCATTGCCGTTAGCCTGGGCTTCAGCTCATGTAGCGATGATGATGTCGTAAAGACACAGTTGGAGGCTCCCGCTATCTCATCGGATATCACGAAGGCCACCTCGCTGTCTTTCAACTGGCAGCCTGTGGCTGGTGCTACCCAGTATGCATACGAATTGTATGATGCCAATGACAACCGGGTGCTGGGAGATATGACAAGTGGTACAACCCTGATAGCCACTGGTCTGGAGCCTACCACCACCTATACCCTGAAGGTATGGGCATACGCAGCATTGACTGGCGATAAGAGTACATCACCTATCGCCACCCTTACCGCTACTACCACAGCCCAAACACCTTTGGCTAATCCTGTACCTTCGGCAAGTTCTGCCAACGGCGGTGTAACCATCACCTGGCCTGAGGTGGAGAATGCCACCGGTTATTCTTACCACTATCAAGATGCAGACGGCAAGGAAGTGAGCGGACAGACGGAGACCAACAGTGTGCTTCTTACCGGTCTGGCTATCGGTGAATACACCATCTATATCACGGCTACAAGTTCTGACCCGGAATATGCCGATTCAGAGCCTATCGCACTGAAATTTGAGCGCACCAAGGCTGAGGTATGGCGCCATACGGGAACTTATACATCTGCAGCCCTTGGCAAGTCGTTTACCGCTACCCTCGTTCATTATGATGATGGCAGTTATACTTTGGAGAATCCGTTGGGTGAGGAAGGTTATAGCATCAACTTCACCATTCCTGAGGGTTCTACCGAGATAACTCCTTCCACTACAGCTGACGACTATGGTTATTATTCCATCTATCTGAGCAGCAAGTATTATGTGAGCATCTATCCGTCAGGAGGCTATTCCCAGTTTACAGGCGATGAGTATGCTGGCGAGGTTTGGTTCTGTTCATATCTTTATGATTATGATGGCAATCAGATAGGTGATACTTATGGCTATGACGACTTCACCTGGAGCGATGGGGATGAGATCCCAGAGGGCTGCAAGGCGGAAGTGCCAGCCATGCTTACTACCACTTGGGGACAGTATGCGCCATTTTGGAACGATACACCAACCAAGGATGGCAAGCAGTGCCTTACGGGTTGTGTGGCTACATCCCTGGCTCAGATCTTGAATTATTACAAGTATCCAGCTCAGCTCTCTGATGGTACGGTGATTGATTGGGACAACATGCTTCCTTCTTATGAGGAAGGCAAATATACCGATGCCCAGGCTGCTGCCGTAGCTCTCCTGATGGCTCGTTGCGGCGAGGTTGTCAATATGCAGTATGGCACAGATGTGAGCACCAGTCAGGTATCTGATATTGAGAACTACGGTTTTGCAAAGAAGTTCGGCTATATCGTGAAATATTACGGTTATCGCGACTATCCTAACCAGCAGGATGCTAAGCTCTGGAAGGAAGTTATCTTCAAGGAGTTGAGTGCCGGTCGCCCAGTGCTTTATGGCGGAACATCCTATAAGAATGGAGAAAATAACTATTTCTCTCATTCCTTCGTGATAGATGGTTACAACAGCAAGGGTCTCGTGCATGTGAACTATGGTTTCAATGGAGCCGGTGATGCCTGGGTGCCTATCGACAAGATGCCGCTGAAGACAGGTGGCTGGGATGAGACTTTCGATACCTATCAGACTCTGGTAGTCATCCATCGTCCTCAGGATGGTGAAATCAATTATGAGCTTCAGCCACAGTAACGCAGAATTCTTATGGTTTGGGAAGAAATCCGTAATTAAGTAAACGATTTCATACAATTATAATAAGGAATTGCGTGGTTATTGCTTTTCTTTTTGTACCTTTGCATCCGTTTGGCAAAAATACTTACCAAATCATGAAGGAAAGAAAATTCATTTTGAATATCAGTTAATATCTAATAATAAATTAAAGTAATGGCTACACTTACAATTTCTATTATTGTCGTTTTTGTGCTGGGCTATGCACTCATAGCTACCGAAAGTTTGACAAAGGTAAACAAGGCAGCGATTGCCCTGTTGATGTTGGTAGGTTGTTGGACCCTCTACATGGTGGATCCGATGCAGTATCTCCAGTTGATGCACCCAGATTATACAGGTGGCGCTGCAGGTATGGTAGAGAAGGTGACCGGAATCATTCAGGAGCATCTGGGCGATACCGCTACTACACTTTTCTTCCTGATGGGTGCGATGACCATTGTGGAAATCGTAGACCAGAATGGCGGTTTCAACTGGGTTCGCAAGGTGATGAAAACCAAGTCTAAGCGTGCGCTCCTCTGGCGTATTGCTATTCTCACTTTCTTCCTCTCTGCCATCCTCGACAACCTGACTACCAGTATCGTGATGATCATGATTCTCCGCAAGCTCGTCACCGATCACAAGGACCGCATGGTTTATGCATCCCTTGTCATCATTGCAGCTAACTCGGGTGGTGCTTTCTCACCAATAGGCGACGTTACCACCATCATGCTCTGGAACAAGGGACTGATTACTGCAGCCGGTGTTATCGCAGAGATCTTCATACCATCTGTGGTTTCTATGGTGATTCCAGCCCTCATCCTTCAGACCATGTTGAAGGGCGAACTCGTGATGCCTGAGGTTTCTGCCCAGCAGAATGCTGCGGTCAGCGATTTCACCGAAGGTCAGCGCAAGGCTGTGTTCTGGTTGGGAGTAGGCGGTCTGATCTTCGTGCCTATCTTCAAAAGTATCACCCACCTGCCTCCATTCGTAGGAATCCTCCTGGTATTGGGTGTTCTCTGGACTGCTACCGAAATTTTCTATCGCGGTTTGCATCGCGGACAGGATGCAGAAGGAACTCAGAAGCGTGTTACCAAGTTGCTCTCTCGTGTAGATATGAGTACCATTCTCTTCTTCCTCGGTATCCTGATGGCAGTATCCTGCCTGGCTGAGATTGGCGTATTGACAGCTTTGGGTCAGGGCTTGAACATCGTATTTGATGGCAACCACTACCTCGTAACTGGTATCATCGGTGTGCTTTCAAGTATCGTGGACAATGTGCCTCTGGTGGCTGGATGTATGGGAATGTATCCTGTGGCTGCCGCTGGCGATATGGCTGTGGATGGCGTCTTCTGGCAGTTGCTTGCCTACTGTGCCGGTGTAGGTGGTTCAATGCTGATTATCGGTAGTGCCGCTGGTGTGGTAGTAATGGGCTTGGAGAAGATTACCTTCGGCTGGTATATGAAGCACATCTCCTGGATTGCTTTCGTAGGTTACATCGCAGGTATCGTTTGCTACTGGTTCATCCGCACCTTCCTTTATGCTATCTAAAGGATAATACTTTTCTCTTACGTGAAAAAGTTTTTTTTGAAGAAAAAGTCTCAAAGTCTCATTTTTAGTTAAAAATATCGACTTAAAGACTTGATAGATAATAAGATAAAAAGAATGAGACTTCTCGGTTTTGGTGCCGGGAAGTCTCATTAAAGTCTCATAGAAGTATCATTATTTCACTTTTTCTTTACGAGATACTTCATTCCATCTGCAAATCTCTTGTGTTTCAACTCACTCATATTCGCCAGTTTTCTGCCGAATCCCATCAGGCTGTTTACCTTGAGCGATGAACCAATCTGCTTCTTCAGATAGTCGAAAATTTCGGCGGCAGTAAGATACTCACCCTCTTTCTCATCCTCAACCAATTCAAAATAGAGTAGGAAATACTGGTCTATCGGCTGGATTACCTCAAACTGGCTGTTGCTCTTCATGATCAGCTTCACCTGCTGCGCATCGAAATAACTCTTTTCGCCATTGCGCAAGGCAGAAAGTGCCTGGGCAAAAAGCTGCTGATAGTTCGGACGCACGCTCACGTCGATAGGCCCCGTCAGTTCCACACCGATGAATCTTCGGTTGCCGGATGGATCGGAGAGAATATCCTTCATGTTGCTCGTGGCGATGAACGAGGCGAGACGAGGAAATTCCATGACATGACTGCCATACGGAGGCTTGTATTTCAGCGTAGGCAACTGGATGAGATTCTTCAGAAATCCCTGCTGCACCTGTGGCGAAATCTGGTTGAACTCATCGAGATTGATAACCATAAACTGCGCCATCGCCTGATAAACCTGACGCTTTTCCGACAGAATAAGATTGTCACTATACCCCCACTGCAGTTCCGGCGGTAGCAGTCGGCGACAGAAAGTACTCTTGTTGTAACCCTGTTTGGAAATGAGAAGCGGAGCCACCGAGTTGCCGTATTGACGATGTGAATAGCCGCGCCACTGATCTACCATGCCCAGGAACCAGGTGTAAAACCAGTCTGCCCAGTGAGGATTGGCGGTAGGCACCGTGCGGGCCAAGGCACGGATATGATCCTTTCCATCCCATTTGTCGTAGCATTGGAAGAGATATTCATCTATCGGATTATAATTTTTGATATAATCAGACTCAAGGAAATTACGTACATCCTTGATGCTCACCCGGATATCAGCCAGCTGCACCTCCAGCGTCATACGCTTCTGCACTCTCGGATCCACAGGTTGGTAGCCATACCATCCCTTGTCCTTCGGTATGTATTCCACGAATTTCATCACCGTGTTGTATCTGAAATCATATCTGCTTTTCAGCAGCTGCATCATGTTCACGATATTCTCGCGAATACTGTTCTTGTCAACTTTCTTTCCTCCTTCCGGAGCCCTGAAGTCAGGAATTGTCAGCTGATGATTATCCGTGCTGGGAGCTGGGCTTTGAGATCGTGCATGACTATCAATCTTCATCGCCACCGCCTTGCCGTTGAAATAAGGCTCCGCATCGATCGTCATCATGAAACTGTTGTGAATCGAAGGCTCTTGGGATAGGGTAGAGCCAGCCTCGATAGAAGGTTTCGGACCATCTACAAGAATCGAAGCCTTGACAATAGCCTGATATACAGGGAAAATCTGCTGGTAAGCGATGCGGTAGAGATGCTCGGCATCCGCTTCAGATGTAGGCAGGGAATCATTTTCGCCCTGGAATTTTATCAGAACGATAATAGTCTTTCCGTCGGCACCTGTGATGGCAGCAAGGGTAGAAGGCAGAATGGCTACCGAGCGCTTAATACCCTCCACACCATCCACATCGGTGATGTTGCCAAATTTCAGCAGCAGGATGCCGTTGAAAGCCTTCATCTTCAGGTTGTTGTTTTCGTCTTTGACGAATTCAGCTGCGGGATAGATGTGAATCCATTTCGGCATATCCTTGTAGCCTTCATAGTTGTTGCTAAGATACGGAACGTGTTCACGGAAATGGGTGATAGTCAGTTTGCTATCATCTCTGGCGAATCGTTCCATCAGCTTCTCCATCGTCTTGGTACTTACGAGAAGCTGTTTTTTATTATTTGTATGTACGATAGTTACCTTCATTGTATTTCTGGTTAATGGTTAAGTGTTAACTGTAAACTATAAATTGTAAACTATAAACTCTTTTCTGTGTTGCCCAAAACTGGTCACGATTTTTGGGCACTCATTGCCCGCCTTATGGGCACTTGTTGCCCAGCCCTTGTTCTGTGAATGCCCACTTGGTGGGCTATGGATGCCCGTGTAACGGGCATGGTAGGATCAACTAATGGGCATAGAGGGAACAACTGATGAACGGAAAAAGTAGAACAATAAATTCTTGGAAAGATTAGATGTTTGTGAAGTCAATCTCTTCAGAGAAGTGTTCGAACTCAACGTCTTTATATCCGTATCTGGCGAAGAGCTGTTTGATATATTTCTGCTGTTCCGGGAGGAGTTTCAGTTGTCCCAGTTTGTATCGGTAGTATTGTCCTTTGCTACCGAGGTAGTCTCTCATTTCGGCGCGCAATGCAGGTGCGTCTTTCACTTTCATTTCGGCAAATAGTTTGTCGAATCCCCATGCCATTTTCACGACACGCAGCGGAGCGAAGTATTTGCATTTCCCGTTTTTCAGGGCATTTGGGAAAATGGCATCTCCTCTATCAGTCTTCTCGTTTTTGTAGAGGCCGGATAGATAGTGGATACACTTGTCTTTCATCGGACATGGTTCGGTGAAGCAATAGGTGATGAGGCTAGGAACGTTTCCGTATTCGAAAGCCTTTTTCAAAAGTTCCTTTTCATCCATATAGGTTATGTTTTTAATGAAACATTTCTATTATAACGAGAAAAAAGGGTATTTATTGTCTGAAAACAAGAATTTTTTATCTGTTTTAGTAGCTTATTTCCGCCTATTAATAGCATTTTTCTGCTTCTTATTAGTATTTTTATGATGCATTTCCATAATTTTATGATACTTCCATGATACTTCTTTCGCCATTTTCTGAGAAGTCTCATTCGATAAAATAATCTGAGAACTAGATATATAACATTATTTTTTATATAAATAATGAGACTTTGATACTTTTTTTGAGAAAAATTATTTATGAGTATGCGCGCGATGAATCCTTTGCGTTACCTACCATTCTGCTTGATGCAAAAACGTTGCTTACTCATAAAGGTCATCCAAAAACATATAAAAAGTACGAAATCTTTTGCGGGTTTCATGCTTTTTGTTTATC
>OWIS01000478.1_pt1 | contig 13208 bp, 6 predicted proteins | sample 1732611 | NCBI WGS metagenome assembly OWIS01 (sample SAMN05065734, study PRJEB22554) | human gut metagenome | biome: ENVO:2100002; feature: ENVO:00000062; material: ENVO:00002003 | host: Homo sapiens | place: USA
TGTATAAGAGACAGATCGTGGTATATAATTTAGAGTCCATGTTACAAAAGTACAAAAAGAACACAGAATCTATCCTTAAATACAAAAAAAGAGTAAGCAGTTGCCATCTTTTATAAGATTTGGCTGCTCACTCTTTCTACAAACTATTAAGACCTTGTTATCCTGTCAATCTTTCCTTATTTTGAAAAAGGAGACATGCGGAAAGCATATTTATAAACTGTATTCTTCTGAATTTCATAAGCGGGACGGGGACCCGGTCCGCAACTGGCATTACCCAGACCACGCTGTATGCAATCCAGATTCAGCACCACCTCCGCACGATAAATATCAGGCAAGGCATGACCGTACTTGATTTCAAACAAGTCCTTATCCGTATAGTGCAAAGCACTGAAATCAAATGTATCGGCAGCAGTAATCTTGATTCCTTTACCTGCTTTATTGGTCAAAGTCAGCCAGCGGGTATCACAACGCCCACCCATCGTCTGAGAACGGGCATAACTCTCTTTCATATCATTGACAGCAGACTGGTATTTGCCGACATAAGCCGCATTCTTCCGATCCCGATAATTTTCTATCGGACCGCGACCATACCATTCCAACTGCTCCAACGAAGGATTAAAGAAGGCCTGTAACGACAGACGGGGAAGATTAAAGTCATCATTCGTTGTAAAAGAAGCATCCACATCTATTTCACCATTACCATACAAACGGTAAATCAATGTATAAGGCACTTTCACATCTCCGACGGTTTCCTGCAACTGAATCGTTACAATTGCCGACTGATTATCTTCCGAGCATTTCCAGTCGAAACTGATTACCTCCGTTTGGGTATCCTGCCATTTACGCACATCGTTATTGATAAAACGGAACGTATTCAGCGACCATCCTTCACGCAGATGAAGCATATTATCGCCATTATAACGGATACCGGTCAACTTGCCTTCTTTCTTATCAAAGGTGATTTCTACACCGGGACGGCGGAAGAACAAATAACGCTTCTCCTCTTCCACCACCTTAAACAGAGATTCTTTAGATGAGGCGGAAACTGCTACCGGCTGTAGCCCGGTATTCGGGGATTTTTGAAGCAAAAGTTGTTCCGTAGCTACGATATGTCCGGCTTTTGCCCATACGCAATCCTTCTTTAGTTTTATTTCAAGGTTCAAATAATATTCACCTTCTGAAGTTAAATAGCGGGAATAAGGTATCTGCACCGCACGATGCTCTCCAGGCTTACCATCGGGTAGGCTGAACTCTTCTTCCGCTATCGGCACACCATCTTTCAAAATCACATAGCGCAGATTAAAATCATGCAGATTCAGGAAAGCATAGCGGTTACGAACGCCGATACTGTTTTCAGCATTCGGTTCCAATGTGATATATTGGTAGACTTTCTTCACTTCCCACAACTTAGGAGTAACTTGACGATCAGCCGTCACAATCCCGTTACAACAGAAATCATTGTCGTTAGGGCGATCACCGAAGCTGCCTCCAAAATAATAATGATCGGCAGGCTGTCCGGGCATATTAATGCCCTGATCCACCCAATCCCAGATACATCCTCCGATCATACGTTTCGAATGATGCTCAATATAATCCCAGTATTCTTCCAAATTACCGATGGCGTTGCCCATCGCATGAGCATATTCACAAAGGAAATAAGGCTTGTTACGGGGTTGCTCGTCCTGTTCGATCATACTTTCAATCGAAGGATACATACGGGAATCCATATCGGCCACATCGTTCATTCCTTCATAATGGATATAACGGTCGTCTATCGCTTTGGCTGCCTGATAGGTAGCCTCAAAGTTACGACCACCACCGGACTCATTGCCCATTGACCAGAAAATGACCGAAGGATGATTCTTATCCCGTTCCACCATACGCACCATTCGGTCGACGTAAGCTCCTTCCCAACTTTCACGGTTTGACAGCGACATATTGCCGTGACACTCAATATCGGCCTCATCCATGACGTACAAGCCATAATAATCATACAGCGCATACATCTTCGGATCGTTCGGATAATGACTGGTACGAATCGTGTTGAGATTGAAACGCTTAAAGAGAAGAATGTCCTCTATCATGCTTTCCACCGGAACAGCTTTTCCAAACTGCGGATGTATGTCATGCCGATTGGCTCCTTTAAAAAGGATCAATGCATTGTTGATATACACCTTATTATTCCGGATCTCTATCTTACGGAAGCCATATTGCTGGCTCGTCGCTTCAAGCACATTGCCTGCGGCATCAAGCAGTTCCAGTTGGACGGTATACAGAGAAGGAGTCTCAGCACTCCATAACCGAGGGTCACGAATCGTAGTCGTACCTTCACAGACGTTTTCCTGTCCACCAGTTATCTTACCGGTAGGTATGATAAACGAACTCACAGGCTTTCCTTCCGTATTCAGCAAAGAGACACGTACGGTAGCTTCCTGTACTTTCTTTCCGTAATTATGCACATCCGTTTTCACTTTCAGTTCCGCTTTATCCAGACGGTCGCTGATCTGAGAAGTCAGGTGAATGTCACGTAGACGAACTTTCGGACTGGCTACCAAATAAACATCCCGATGAATACCACTTAAACGGAACATATCCTGATCTTCAAGGAAACTGCCGTCACACCAGCGGTAAACTTCCACGGCAACCGTATTATTACCCGCTTTGACGTAAGGAGTGATACGAAATTCTGCATCATTACTGGACCCTTGCGAATAACCGACTTTCTTACCGTTGATCCATACATAAGCTGCACTATAAATTCCATCGAAATGGATAAAGACTTCTTTGTCTTTCCAGTCGGCAGGAAGAGCAAATTCACGGCGATAAGATCCTACCGCATTCGGCTCTTTCTCTACAGTATATCCACGCTGCCCCTGTATAAAAGGAGGATTGTTACGGATGGGATAAGTAATATTGGTATAAATAGGTGTACCATATCCGTGCATCTCCCAGTTGGAGGGAACAGGAATCTCTTTCCAGCCAGAGACATCATAACTCGTTTTATAGAAATCCACCGGACGTTCCGAAGGTTGTTTCACCCAGTTAAACTTCCAGTTTCCATTCAACAGCAGATAACGGGAAGAGCGGGTACGCTCCCAAGGACGGGTATAAGCGGGATCCGCCTTCATCTCTTCCGAATTGGCGAAAGGAATAAATGTAGCCCTGCCTTCTTCTTTATTGATTGCATAGATACGTTCATTTTCCCAGTCATTATGACTCGTTGTTTTCAAGGCTTCCGCCACTACTTTCAGGTTCGATTTCCGTATCTGCCACTGCTGGTTACTTTTCGAAGCTTCCGGTTCTAACTGAAAGACAGGCTCTCCGACCAGTCCGGCATCAGGAAATCCTAAGTTATAGCCAGTCCCGACATTGGTTAATACGTAATTCCCATTCGGCAAAGCCGTTATTTTCCATTGCTGATTCGGATTTTTAGGGTCTGCCGACCATTGAATCACGGAACATTCTACTTTTCCTTTACCACTATTATCTACATTCATTTGAGTCAAGGGACTGGTTATCGTATAGCATCCCTCTTGTTCGCATGGAATCAGGTTCCAGACCTGCGATTCTTTGTCTGCCTCCTGCTTACTGATAAATATTTTCGTATTCGTATCCAGACTCTCCTGATTGTCCAGCACTAATCCGTTGACCGTATGGATTTCATATCCTTGCTTCGGATCAAACTGCTGCGCCACAACCGCAGAGGCGGAAAACGACAGTGCAATCAATGCACTTCCCAAGATTTTTAATCGTTGCATCATTTAGTAGTCTAATTTATATTATAATTTGAAAACCGGTGACTGTTTATATACGCCAAAAGTATGGATAGCCGGACAAGCCTTACCGTCCTGAATACGCAAACGTACCTGCTTTGCTTTCACCGGTGCCAGACGTACAATCCATTTATGACCAATGGCCTGCTTGTCCGTCGCCTCCGGAATGGTGATCCAGTTTTTGCCATCAACAGTGTACTCCACACTCCACTTCGTCGTCCGATGTCCCAATTCGATAACTTCTTCGATCATCAGACAATCAAACTCAATAGTTTTGGGCAAGGTAAAAATTATATCCGCTTTTACCTCTCCGTCTTTTCCGGCAAAATAAGTGTTTTTCTCATTGTCCAGCATTTTTTCCGGACTATACTTTGCACCCCGTACATTGGTCGCTTTCACTTTGGCTCCTCTCAACAGATTCGTACTGAAAGTCTCATCAATCCCCTGTTTTAACAAGGCGGCGTGCAGCGAATCGGTCGAATGAATCAAACCACGTCTGTCGGGCGGGAAATTCAGAAGCAATACACTATTACGCCCCACGGAGGTACAGTAGATATCCCAAAGTTCACGGACACTCTTCACACGGCTATCCTCTTCGGCATGATAGAACCAGCTGGGACGTATTGAAACATCTGTTTCTGCCGGAATATACGCATCACCATCCAGCATACCCTCATTCAAACCTTTGTAATACTGAGCTTCATCACGAATAGCTACTGAGTCAGTCGTCGCCCAACAAGGATCACCCGCTTCTCCCGCTTCATTCCCCATCCAGCGGACATCAGCAAACGGATAAGAATTCTTTGTACCGAAGATAACGCAATCCGGCTGTTTTTCACGGACAATCTTATACCAATGACGATAAACAGGCGTTGTCAATTCGTCGGCTCCCGCGCCGTCCCACCATGTTTCCCATATCTTACCGTAATCACTCATCAGTTCGCCAAGCTGGTGGGCATAATATTCCTTGTAGCGTTCGGTCGTATATAAAGGTGAAAGGTGTTCGTGACGGTCATGAGGTCCCAGATAGATTCCTGCCTTCAATCCATACTCTTCACAAGCATCGACAAACTCGCGGACTACATCTCCTTTACCGTTCTTCCACGCTGCATTCTTCACACTATAATCTGTGTACTTGCTAGGCCACAAGCAAAATCCGTCGGCATGCTTGGCAGTCAGAATAGCAGCGGGAATCCCCGCTGCTTTTAATGTCTGCATCCACTGCCTGCAATCCAGGGCTGTGGGATTGAAAATTGCCGTACTTGCCTTCCCGTCACCTTCATTCACATATTCTTCAAATGTATTGATTCCAAAATGAAAGAAAGCAATCATCTCCCGATTGTACCATTCAAGTTGACGGGCACTCGGAACCAACCCGCAAGGAGCTGGTGCTTGTTGAGCTATGACCGGCAGAGAACTGAATGCAGCAACTGCCGATGCAACTAATACTTTTATGTTCATAATAAATAACTTACGAGTATATTCGTTTATTTAGGACCCAGATTTTGTTTCACCAGCTGCACGAATTGATCGACCGGAACAACACGCACATTGTCATTCAATCCATCAATGACGGTTTTGATACTTTGCTGGTTCTTTGTCCAGCAATGTACAAATACAAAAGTATATCCGTCGGCACTATGCGGATTGGCAGAGCGGCTATTGATCTGAGAAATGACAGTCGATTCTTCACCTCTGTTCGAGCCACCGTCGATGCCTTCCCATAATACGCTTCTCTGCTCAATCACCGGCTTGCCATTATCCGAAAATTTGATTCTTCCATCCCCTTTTTCTCCATATCCTGTGTAGAAAATCGCATCGATATTAGGCTGAGCCAGATACTTATTGTAAACTTTCGGATTATCCATAATCTTCTGATCCAGAATATTACAGATATTCAAGCCTGACTTATCGACATACTCATTCAACTTAGCCAGATAATCGTCCAGGTCGGCATCCGACATCTTACTCGGGAATATATAGCTGCTGCCACTCGGACCCGCTACAAAGTAATCGCCTTCTTTGCTATTCTCATAGTACCAGCGTAAAGCAGCCGGAGCCAAATCGTACAGAGAAGGTGAAATGGTATATCCGAGTGGGAATTGACCGTGCAGGTCATGATCCATGTATCCTTGTTGCCCCCAAAGGTTAAACGCAATATTATCACCGTCACTGACGAGGAATGTCACATAGTGCACATTCTCTTCGGTAACCACTTCTTTAGTTGCCGGACGCTGTTTCAGTCCTGTTGTATCATATATACTACTCAACGTGGCCAGATTAGCCGCCTGATCGGTCGGCAACATAGAAACACCCAATTGAGAAGCATTATTCACCATGCCCCATTCATCCAGATCATAATAACCGAAACAATAAGCTCCTTTATCCAGATCTTTCAGTATAGAAGTACGCCATGACCAATCCCTGCGCGCATTGTAGTCATAAAAAGCAAAAGCATTGGTCATTGTGATATAATCGCGCAGGTGATGGAAGATTTCCGGTTTCATATCGGCTGCAAGACTCTTGTCCAACTGGTCTTTATAATTCTCGTACAACCACTTCTCATCATAAGACCTTACGTCCATAAGTTCGGTTGTCACTCCCATTGCCTTTACCTTATCGACAAGAGATTCCGGTACCGCAATCCCCCGAAGCAACCCACATAAAGAAGTAGCTACATTGATCGAATGAGATTGTCCTTCCGAATAAGGCGTATAGACAATATACCCCTTGATCACTCCGGTTTCTACATAATGCTGTACCAACGGAGCCAAAGCATTATAAGTATTTACCGGAATTCCGTACTTATTCTGCATCTGCTTCAACCATACGGAAGAAGGACCTCCTTCATTGATATAAACCTGATCGCCCGTCACTCTTGCCGCAAGCCCTGCCAAAGTGGAAAGAATTACTTTCTCGCCATCATTCAGTCCTGTGATGGAAATAGAATTCAGGGATTTCAGTTCACGACCTTTCAGATGCATAAATCCCCTGTCCAGCGGTTCTGCCGGATCTATCAGCCCATCACCCGGTTCTTCACCCGGACCTCCCGGATTCTCGGTAGACGGAGTATATTTAGGAACGACCACACCTGCCGTCGGATCTTCCATACAGGAGATTAACAGACAGAACGTCAAAAGTATATAAATGTATTTTTTCATGGTAATCGTTTTTTCTGTTATTTAATAATAGAAATCGCATTAATCTCTGCTACCGCTGTTGCCCATTTGCCACTATACACGGCAGTTATTGTCAGACGGAAATAACGTGCCTGCTTAAATCCCGGAAAATAGGAACGGAATTCCTCTTTTGCCCCCGCAGGAAGGTCGCTGTAAGTTCCTGCCGACTCCCACTTCGAGCCATCCAGACTGGTTTCCATCGTCATCTCCTGCGGCCATGCTTCACCATGATCTCTGGATACATACTGAAAGCCCAGCATTTTCACTTCCTGCCCCATATCTACTACGATATGATGTGGTGGCTGAGGCTCGTTGCCTTTCCATTGTGTATGCCAGAAAGTTCCTTTCAGTCCGTCAAAAGCGTGGATAGCGTGACCGTTATCCGACCCTTCGCCGCTCGTCTCTTCCGAAGAAACTTCTACTACCTGCCATGCACTGCGGTCGGCCAATGGCATCGCCCATACATCCTCCGCACCACTCAAAAGGTAATATACTGTCTGCTGAATATGATCCGCCTGCGCACCTTCTACCGAAGTGATAGTGACCGGCAACAAATAAGAATCAAACGGCTGGATTTTTCCCTGTGCATTTACCGTAAGCACCAGATCGGCAGAAGAACTCTCCCCGGCCGGAATCACAGTTTCTGTTGTCAGCGTATAGCAATCGGAAGGAAGCAAAGGATAGTCTGTCCCACACAAAGAATTATACTCCTGCACCTTCGCCTCATCCACAGTCAACTGTACCTTTACATCTCCTCCCACTTCCTTACCGGAACGGGTCACATAGTCACTGGCAGTCACAGCCACATGAAATACTTCTCTCAGTTCTTCACCCAAATCGAAGTTTTTAATCTGCAAAGTTTTGGCTTCCGGAATATATACTTTACAAACATCATCATCACTACATCCACTCAGCAAGGCAAACGAACAAAGTACCGCACTTGCCGCCATGACAAATCTATTTAGTTTCATACGAATAATCTTTCAAGGTTTACATTCTTTATTAATATCCGGGATTCTGCCCGTTTACCCATCCGTCTTCACCACCATTTTGCTCGCGGATCACCGGATTCTTGTCTATCACATACTGCGGAATGGGCTGATAATACATACGTGGCAGGAAGGTACGTTTACCAACTTCATGATAATTGTATTCCCACACACCATCTCCATTGGTATCTTCTATTTTCATACCGCCAATCGGTTTATTCATCACTCCGTTTTCACCATCACAAATCTTCCAGCGAAGAATGTCCCACCAACGCTTATCTTCAAACGCCAGTTCTATGCGACGATCTCTCCGAATGATTTCCCGCAACTGATTCTCTGTGATTCCCTGCGGATAAGTATCGTTGATAGAAGGCATATTATCTCCACGTGTTCTCACCATATCCAAATATTCGATGGCAGTCGGTTTATCTCCGGCTTCCAAAGAAGCTTCTGCATACATCAGCAACACATCTGCATAACGGAAGAAAATATAATTTGCCATTCCGTTGCCCATTTGCAGATTGTCCGCTCCATTCACGGATTCGTCAATCGTCTTACGAGTATAGTATCCCGTATTCGTAACGTCACTATCCGAAGAAGTATCAATCTCATTGGGACTACCTACGCCTACACGAGTGATAATCTCTTCCCCCTGCCACATGGATCCGTCATACAGGATGCTCTGGTAGAAGCGTTTCTCACGATTTTTATAAGGATTATTCTTATTGTAACCGGATGCAGGGTCAGTGATAGGCAATCCGTTTGCCATGCAATAGTCGTCAACCAGTTCCTGTGTAGGCTGCATATTTCCCCAACTGGACTGTACTCCTTTTACAAACACCGGACCGAACAGGCCTTCACGACGCCCGCCATTCTGCTTAGACATCTGGAAGTCGAAGATCACTTCATCGTTATTGTTGGTAGCTTCTGTCCAAAGGTCAAGAATAGTCGGTTGCAGACGATAGACCTGCAAGTCAATTACATCTTTCAAGGTAGCCGCAGCTGCTTCCCAGCGTTTCTTGTCTTTGCCCGGATTACGCAATTCACTGGCATGGAACAGTTCCACCCATCCTTTCAGCGTCAGAATTGCTCCTTTGGAAGCACGTCCCAGATCGGAACCGCTACGACGTGGAGGAAGATCATCTTTAATCTCGTCCAACTCTTTGTCGATAAACTCAAATGTTTTCTGTGCAGTCTCACGCGGATAAAAGATATCCGTACTCACGTTATTATCCAGCACTTCCGTAATGATAGGCACACCACCGTACGCCATCCAGAGATAATGATAGAACCAGGCACGCAAGAAACGCGCTTCTGCAAGACGTTCTTTCTTATAATCTGCCGAGAAATCGGATTCTGTTACTTTTGTAATGAACAGATTACAGGAGCGGATACGTTCATACTGTCCTTTGGCGTCGTCATTGTTCTGACGTCCCCATTTCCACATATCCCAAGGGCCGGGTATCCAACTGGTAGGAGATAATGCTCCGGTATAAATCGTTGTACGGGCATTCATCCATTCCGCACCTACGTATGAATTATCCGAATATTGATCCAGATTCTGTGTTTCATTGTTCAGATGCGGCAACTGATTATAGATATCATTCAGAAACATATCGGCATTTTCTTCCGATCCCCAAACCGTTGTATCTCCAAAACGGTCTTTCGGCTCTATTTCAAGCCAGTCTTCACAGGCAGACAACAAGGCTAATGAGCCTGCCAGGCAAACTGTTTTTATTATATTATGTATTCTCATATTCTATCTTGTTATGATGGTTAACTAATTAAAAAGTAATATTCAAACCAAAAGCATATACAGCCTGCTGCATATAGTATTTACCATTAGCGGATTTAGCTTCCGGGTCAATCAATTCTTTCATAAACGGAGTCCATGTCCAGAGGTTTTGTCCGGAAGCATATACACGGGCAGAGCTGATACCAATAAAGTTCAGTGCCGAACGAGGCAAGGTATAACCGATTTCAATACTCTTCAAACGGATATAAGTAGCATCACGTACCCACCACGAAGAAGGTTGACGATGGTTATTCACCGTTACTTCACTGGTCAGACGGGGATAAGGTGCGTTCGTGTTATCCGGCGTCCAGTGATCACTGAATTGTAACTTAGTAGCCGAACCGGAATCAAAGAAAGGCATTACCAAAGTCTCCCCCAATGAAATGCTGGTACGGGTAGCCCCTTGAATCAATGCGTTCAGGTCGAAGTTCTTCCATTGGACAGTAGGAGCCAGACCGAAAATAATTTCGGGCGCCCAGTTAGAGAAGCCGATCACTGTCTGGTCGTGTTCGTCAATCTTTCCATCAGGCACGCCGTTAGGACCGCTTAAATCTTCGTAGCGCAAATCACCCGGATATACCTGTCCCCAAGGTTGAGTAGCGATGCCGGCCTTTAAGGAACCGTCAGGATTGAAGTCGTCATAAGTAAAGTACCCCAAAGCATTGTATCCGAACATTGTTCCGTCGGGACGTCCTGTTCTGCGACGATTCGGATTATTAAAGGTGGCTTCCGTCTCAAATACTTCATCCAGAATATTACGTGCGAAAGTGAAAGTACCTTTTGCACTGATCATCCAGTCTTTGCCGATACGTTTGTTGAAATTCAGAGATAAATCAATACCTTGATTGTGCATACTTCCCGCATTGACCTGTGACAAAGGAATACCATATTCTGCCGGAACCAATGCATTCGGAGCCATCAGCATATTCGAACGCTTCTCATAGAAATAGTCAGCTTCCAAAGAAAGCATACCGTTCAATACGGAAAATTCCACACCGAAGTCAAACTTCTTGGCTTTTTCCCAAGTGATGTTCGGATTTCCCTGTAAGTTTTCCCACATACCCATCATAGGTATGCCGCCAAGATTTACAGCATTTCCAAATCCATAATCACTCATATATTGATAAGAACTACCAGCCAAGTTTCCGGACTCACCATAAGAAAGGCGTAATTTCAGTTTATCCATCCATTCGATGTCCTTCATAAAAGATTCTTCCCGCAAGTTCCATCCCAGTGAGAAAGCAGGGAAGAAACCAAAACGTTTGCCTGGAGCAAAATAGTAGTGTCCGTCATAACGACCGGAAACTTCCGCCATATAACGGTTATCATAATTATATCCCAAACGGAATGCATAACCTACCTGACGTTCTTTCCAAGACGTACCGCCGTTGCTGATATCGGCAGGGTCACTGCTTCCCGCATTGATTTCATCTATGTTAATATTATAATTCAGACGTTTGGCACTCATATTCCATACGTTTCTTTCGCGTGCTTCAATAACTCCGAGTCCGGTAACCGTATGCTTGCCGAAAGTCCGTGAGTAATTAATCATTCCCTGATAAGTCATGCTCACGCTTTCTTCAAACGATTGTTCCAGATTCGGTTTCTCCGGTCCCTGGAATCCTTCCACGAATTGATACGGAGTTTGTGATGCATCCAGTGTGTATACAGGTATCGGTGTCAGATATTTCTTTTTCTTCACACGATACGGGTCGTAGTTGATTACTCCTTTGATGCTTAACCCTTGAATGAAGGGAAGCTGTTGCTCTATGGAGAGAGAAGTATTCAGTTGGTCGGCCGGCTCCTGACGATATCCGCTACGATAGGTCAGCCCGAAAAGTGACTTACCTACATATTGTCCCCACAGACCATTCGAGTACTGTATAGCAGAGATAGGAGGTGTACGATATGCCTGATACATGATGTCGCCTGTATCGGCACCCGGATAATTCTTCTTTTCGTGCCATCCACCCAGACTTAAACTGATTTTCGTATATTTGGTGGCATCCACGCTTAAATTAGCCAGCAGATTAAAACGCTGGTAATCGGTAGTACTCCACATTCCTTCCTGATAAGAATATCCTAAAGATACGTAGTACTGGAATTTATCGCTACCACCGGATAATTGCAAGTTGTGATTCGTAATCACAGAATTGTTTTGTACCAAGTCACGCAGACCGTTGCTATTAGGATAACGGTCAGGATCGGCATCGGGGTCTCCGGCACAGGTTTTCCGGTACATTTCCAGATCATGCTGTGAGTAGGCATAATAATTGGGATAACCTGCATTCATAGCCGCTTCGTTTTTCATCAAAGCATATTCATACGAATTAACCTGGTCAGTGATGCGGGTCGGGTTCTGAAAACCGATATATCCATTGTATGAAAGTACCGGAGCACCGCTTTTTCCCTTTTTTGTTGTTACCAATACTACCCCATTGGCACCGGCCATACCATAAGGAGCTACGGCAGCCGCATCTTTCAGGATAGTAATATCCTCGATCATATTCGGATCGATACGTGAAAAGTCACGGGGAACTCCATCCACTACGACCAATGGAGATTGGTTCCCTAATGTAGCCACACCACGGATTCTCAAATCAGAACCATCAGCTCCCGGTTCTCCCGATCCTTGTTTTGCAATGACTCCCGCCATACGACCTGCCAAACTATTAGAAATATTGATAACCGGCTTTTGCGCTACATCTTTAGTCTTCATGCTTGATACAGCAGCTGTAGAAGAAATCTTCTTCTGCGTACCGTAAGCCACAACCACTACTTCTTCCAGAATTTCAGAATCTTCTTCCATCACAATCTGAATGGCATTCTGATTGTTCACCGGAATATTCTTTGTGGAAAAACCCACATACGTAACCGCTAATACCGAATTGGAAGGCAAGGATAACGTGAATTTACCATCGATATCTGTGATCGTACCATTGGAAGCACTTCCCTGCTCCATGATGTTAGCTCCGATAATAGGCTCGCCACTTTTGTCTACTACGGTTCCTTTGACTATTATTTTTTTACCTATTGATTTTTTCTCTACCTGCGTTTTCTTCAATGAGATGTAGTTGTCGGCGTATTCATACGTCAGCCCTATTTGCGGCAATACATTTTCAAGCAATGCTTTTACCTGTTTATTCCGGGCATTGATTTTTACTTTCTGTTCGATATTGATGTCTTTTCCGTAGACAAACAAATATCCGGCCTGTTTTTCGACTTCGTGAATCAGTTCTTTTAGCGAAACCGAAGTTTTATTAATATTCACAACTGCTGTCTGTGCCTGGGCCTGGTATGTAAAAAGGTTAATAAACAGGACCAAAGCGAGCAGTGAAAAGATTTTTTTCATAACTTTGCTAAGTGATTTTGTTAGTACTTTATTTTAGGTTCACAAAAACGTGAAACAGAGAAAGTATTAACTGTCTCTTATACACATCTCCGAGCCCACGAGACGGAGCTACATCTCGTA
>OWIS01000514.1_pt1 | contig 12276 bp, 6 predicted proteins | sample 1732611 | NCBI WGS metagenome assembly OWIS01 (sample SAMN05065734, study PRJEB22554) | human gut metagenome | biome: ENVO:2100002; feature: ENVO:00000062; material: ENVO:00002003 | host: Homo sapiens | place: USA
GGATTCTGCCTCCAGTTCCTTGAGATGTTTGATAGTCTTATTGTCCATAATCTATGTCTTTTTTTATTATTATTTTCTGGGTGCAAAGGTACTGTGATTTCCCCACTTGGGCAATACCACATGGGGTGTAAAAAGACTACCATACAGGGAGTAAAGAACATACCATACATTTGGTATAAGGCTGCCAAGCGTATGGTATGTATGATGGATAACGTATGTGTATCCTATATATAAAAGGTGTAATTACTTTATAATGAAGGGTGTAATTACGGTGTGTCATGGATAGATCTCGATATGGCTGCTGCCGGAGTTGCCATTCTTGATAATCCTTATCTGGGTGGTGATGCGCTCGCTCATCGTGTCGGTATGACTGATGACGCCCACCTTCTTGCCTTGCGAACTTTGCAGCATGGCGAGGGAATCGATGACGGTGGCGAGGGTATCGGGGTCGAGGGTTCCAAAGCCTTCGTCGATGAACAGATTTTCGAAGGAGATGTTACGGGAGGATAATGCTGACAGACCCAGGGCGAGACCGAGACTCACGATGAAGGTTTCGCCACCTGATAGGGAGGTGGTGTCTCGGATATCATCGGCACGGTCGTGGTCGATGACTCGGATGCCCAGCGAATGCTTTACCTGCTGCAGTTCGTAACGGCTGTTGAACTTTCTGATTTCCTGGTTGGCATGAGTTATCAGGAAACTGAGCGTATAGCATTGGGCTATCTTGCGCAGCGTCTTTCCGTCTGCTCCGATGGCATCCGTGATGGCTGTCCAGTCATCCTTTTCCTGCGTTACGAGCTTCAGAGCCTCAGCCTTGTCACCCAACTGCTTCACGGCTTCCTGGTGGTTCTGCATCCTGGCGTTGGCAGCAATCAGTTCGTTGCGCTGGCTTCTCTCCTGATACTCCTGCTGAATGGCTAGGAGAGTATCACGGCTTTGGGCAGGCTGATGTTCCAAGTGCTGCTGATGCGCCTTTTCTGCGTTCTGGTAAAGGGCGGTAGTTGAAGCCACGGCTTTCTCCTTTTCGTCCTTTTCCCGTCGGATAGCATTCCAATCTTCGGCAGAGTGAAGCATCTCCCGGATAGTATTTCGGTCGATAAGGCTTGGTTCGATGCTCTTTTCTGCAAGCTGCTTGTTATATTCCTCAATCCAAAGGTCGAGTTCCTTTTCCTTCGCTTGCAGATTCTCTTTCATCGTCTTGTTCTGAGACAGCATGGTTTGATGCGAACCTTTACTGTTGGCGAGTTCTGCCTTCAGTTTGTTGATATTCTCGTTCTGTTCATCTGCTGCTTTCGTAGCCTCATCCTTAGCTGCAGTCAGTCTTTGTTCAGCAGCATCAGGCTCTTCACCATTCAGAATCTGCTGGTATTGCGCCTGCCATTCCTCCATTTCTTTCTTGGTGTTATTCCACGCTTGAAGAACTTTCTCGTAAGCTTCTTTCTTGTTCTTTTCTTGTGAAATGAGATTTGTGGTAAGTGCTTTGTGTTCAGCCAGTTTTGTGGCGCAGATTGAAGTGCTTTCTTGAGCGTTATTCAGTATTGTTGAAGCCTTGCTTTCATATGCAGCTTCATCCTTTACAGCCTTATCCTTGAGTTGGGTCAGCCGTTCTATCTCTTTCTGAATCTTGTTAAACAGGCTCAGTTTGCTGGTTGCTTCTTTCGCCTTGTCTTCATAGATAGGCAAGAGCGATTTCAGTTCTGCCTCTTCCTTTGGAATCTTTGGATACTGGGCGATGAGCGCCTTCCATTCCTCTTCGTAAGTTGCGATTTCACCCGAGAGTTTTTCCTGTTGTTTCTGGAGCGTCTGTACCTCGCCGTCGTTCTGTTTCCTCTCGCCGGAAAGATCCTTCTCCTGTTTCTGCTGCAGTTTCAGCAGATCCTCTTTTGCTTTCAGAAGTTGCGAGAGTTCTGTAGTGGCTTCCTCAAACTGCCTGTTGTCGGTATGATAAGGATGAGTCGTGCTGCCGCAAAGCGGACAAGGCTTGCCTTCGGTGAGGTTGGCACGATGAATCTCCCATTTCTCACTCACCATGAGGGTATAGGCATTTCTCAGCGTCAGGGTCTCTTGGGTCAGCGCCTCGATGATCAATTTGCCCAGCGCCTCATCGATCTCCGCGTTTCTCTTGCCCAAGACCTGGATTCGCTCCTCATTTTTCTGCTTTTCTGTTGTGGCAGTATCGAGATGAGCCACAACCTTGATGGCTTGCAGAACATCTTGCAGTTTCTTTTCGGCTGCCGATTTATGGCTCTGCAGTTCCTCTATATTCTGTCCGGCAGTCTTGCTCTTTTCTGTCTCCCAAGCCTGTTCTGCGGCTTGCGTCGCTTCGCGCAGAACCTGTTTCTGCTTGGCAATCTCTTCCTGTGTCGCTTTGAGAGCAAGGTTCGCTTTCTCTGTTTCAGCTTCCCATTTTAGGATGTTTCTGGCATTTTCCTCCACATCTCTTTGGGCAGTTAGATTCTCTTTCTGTGCCAACTCCAATGCCTCTTTCTTTTCTTTCAGATTCGGCATCGCCGCTTCCATTTTTGTTTTCAGCGCCCTTGCTTCAGCGATAACCGGCATCGCCTTTTCCAGCTGTTCCTGTGCCTTGTTGACTACTTCCTTTAGGTAGGCGAGAGTTTTCTCGCTTTCGCTAATGTCAGACTTTTGGCTTTTGATGGCAGCTTCCGATTTCTGGATTTCTTCTTCTTGATTTTGGATGCTTTGTATCTGTCGCTCAACTTCCTGCAGCAGGTTGACGGCTGGTTGTACTTCATCGTGCAACTGGAGACGGATAATCTGGGCTTGTATGTCTTTGATAGCGTTTGCAGCCTGCTCCATATCTGCTTGATAGATAGCTATTTGCTTCGTTTGCTTATCGTTTTCCTCATACCATTGCAGGTTTTCTGAGATGGCCTTCAATTGGCTGTCGAGTTCCTTCTCTGCCTTTTCCAAAAGAGTGATTTCCTCTTGCAGTTGGGCGAGTTCTTCGTCATTCAGCAGGTTCTGTTTTACTGCTTCCACCGATGCTGCCATCTGGTTGTAGGCATCCACCGCCTGGTCTTTTGCTTTCTTGATTTCTGTAGCGATATTCGTATAAGTTTCCTCACATCCGATGAGTTTCTCCAGGAGTTCGTAGCGCTCGTTTTCCTTTGCAGTCAGGAAGTTGGCAAACGAACCTTGTGCGATGAGCACGGTGCGGAGAAACTGGTCGTAGTCGAGACCGATGATGTTCGGCAATTCGTTCCAGTCGGCTATTTCTTCTGTCAGTTGTTCTCCGTTTCTTGTGATTTTATAGAGAGAAGTCTTGGCATTTTCATAGCGTACTCTTTGGAATCTGACGTGCCATTCTGCGCGGTAGATACTGCCGTTGTTGGCAAGGAAGGTGAGTTTACTGTAACCCTCTTTCTTGCCACGGGTCAGTATGTTTCGACTATCTGTAGGAGCTAACCGGTTGTTTTCATTAGCATCAGCTTCTCCGAAAATCTCTATGTTCTGATTCTTGTCGCCTTTCTTTCTTGGGTAGCGAGGGGCGCGGTTGTAGAGGGCAAGGCAGATGGCGTCGAGTAGGGTGGATTTGCCACTTCCCGTCGGACCTACGATGCTGAAGATGGTGCTCTCGCCTAAGGCACCTTCTTCAAAGTTGATGACCTCGCCTCCCTGTTTGTCAAGCGAAGCGAGGTTGAGTATTTCGAGTTGTAGGAATTTCATAATGATGATGTCGTTAATAAATCGGATAACATTTTCTCCTGTCTTTCGTTCATCGGAGCGTTGTGCTTGATGGCAAAGGTCTCCTTCAAAGTATCAAGTGGCGGTCGGTTGACGATGTCCTCGATGCTGGTGATTTGCTGGGAACCTTGGATGGTGGAGAGGTCTAACTGCGGGATGATGCGCTGGATTTTGCAGAGTACGGCATCCTTCTCATTGACGAGATTCTCCAGTTCCTTGATGTCATCGTTGGAAAGCTTCTCCTGTTTCACCTTCAGCATTACGTAGTCGAAATGGTCGCTCAGTTCGCCATTCATCCTTTCTGAAAGTTCTGAATGGATGAGTTTCTGCCATTTCTTGATGGTGAGTTCCTCCTCGTTTTCAGGCAGAATGCGAAGGGAGTGCTGAGGCTTGTATTCCAGGAAATCTACTTTTATATCCTTGCTCATGTTTTTGCTGTTTTCCTTTTCTTTTTCTTCTTCTTCCTTCATTCCATCTTTATTTTCCTTCATTTCATCTTCTTTCTTCTTCACTTCCATTTCCTCCTTTTCTCCCTTGTCACATCCGATGGTGATGAGGTCGATGCCGTGAGTGTAGTCTTTCTCGGCGAACGACATTGGAAGAATACTACCCGTATATCTTGCCCAGTCGGTGTTCCAGATATGTTGCCGTTTGTGGATATGCCCGCAAGTCATGTAGTCAGGATGATCGCTCCATCCTTCCAAGTCCACTTCCTCCTGTCCGCCGATGATGATTTTCTCGCTCGCATCCTTCTTGGCGATATCCGAACCCTTGGCGTACATGTGGGCCATCATGATGCACTTTCTGCCCGGGTATTTCTTTCGTGCTTCAGCAGTCAGTTCTCTCAGGAAGGTGTTGACTCCTTGCGAATAACAGGCGTTCTGCACCACATCACTCCGAAGGAAAGGCACGGCGAGGATGATGACTTCTTCTCCTTCCTCATTGGACACAGGGATGATGAGATCGTCGTAGGAATAGAGCCAATGTCCGCCGGTTTTATTATCGTCCTCGCTTTCTCCCTGCTGCCAGATTTTCCTTACATTTCCTCTGATTTCTACATGGTATCTGGCAAGGAGTGGGCGGGGAGCCTCCAGTCGGCTGGCGGAATCGTGGTTGCCGGCGGTGATGATAATCTGCATGTTCGGGCACAGATGGGTGGCATCGGCAAGAAACTCGTAATAAACGGTCTGTGCTGCTGCCGATGGATTTCCATTGTCGAAGATGTCTCCTGCTACGAGGAGTGCATCGGGCTTTTGTTCAGCGATTTGCACTAAGAGCCATTGCAGGAAGTGCTTGTGTTCAGGCAGTCGGTCGTTGCCGTGAAACAAGTTGCCCAAGTGCCAGTCGCTGGTTGCTAATATCTTCATACTCATAGGGGTTGTGTTATCTTTGTCTTTTTCTTTGTTTCAAGTTTACAATCGTTTTTTCCTCCGTTTCAAGATTGCAATCCTTGAACTCGGAAATGCAATCTGACCACAAAGTTAGCATAATTCTTTGGGATAAGCAAGGAAAAATACCCTAAAAATGAAGAAAAATGACTGGAAAAGTGAAGATATTTGGGTAAACTATTGTTTTCTTCCTGATAATGTTGTATCTTTGCCTAATAGAAATCTTCGTTCAAAGACGTTGAATGTCGGTTCAACGACTCTGAACGGCGGTTCAACGACTTTGAATGTCGGTTCAACGTCTTTGAACGGAGATTTCTCTTAGGATGTGATACTTTTATTCCTAAGTAGGAAGATCCTGTTACTTAGTAGAGATCATATCTCTCAGAGATAGAAGGACCGATTAAGTGAGAAAACTAACAATCTAAATAAGAAAGGAAAAGAAATGGCAAAGTACAAATTGCAGGAAATGAGTGATATGCGTGATGAAGGCAAGCGCAGAGTTTATCCCAAGATGGTGCCCTATCGCACGCTTTCCAGAAAGGAATTCGTCGAACAGATGCAGAGTTATCATCGTGACCTTTCTCAGGGCACTATCGAAGCGGTTCTGACAGATGTGGAAGACGTGTTGGTCCGTATGCTCTCTATGGGTTATAATGTGAATCTCGAAGGCTTGGGCACCTTCTCCTTGTCCCTTGGTTTTGAGGATGACAAGCCTACGGAGATGCAGACAGATGACGACATGATGAAATATCGCAAGGTAGGGGTGAAGAACGTCAACTTCAATTCATCTCCTGAGTTTGTGAAGGCTGTAAAGATGGAGACCGACTGTGATTTGGAACGAGTGATGAGTGGTGTGAAGGTTATCCGCAAGCAACTCTATTCCAAGGAAGAGCGCATTGCCCGTGCCTTATCGGTATTGGAAAAGAACGCAGCTATCACTCTCGGTGATTATGCCTACATCAACGATATGAGCCGCACTGCCGCTTCCCTCGAATTGAAGGAGATAACCCAAGACCCGACATCACCTATCCGCTCGATTGGAAGAGGAAGCCACAAGGTTTGGGTGAAGAGGAAAGAATAAATTAAAATGAGTTTTTATACTATTTTATTGGAATTTGCAAGAAACTTTCCGATTTTCTTGCAAATCCCAATTCTTTTTATTACTTTTGCGGTTGTCTTGCCGTGGATGGTTGGCGATGAGTCGCTGGCTAGGTAAAAATCCATGGCTTGGCCTATCATAATTAAGAAAGACGTTCTCTACGTTTTCTTCTGACCTATTGAAATCTGGTAAATTACAAAAGGTGTTCAGAGGGAGACAGCAGTGGGCGTCTACCCACTGTGTATATACACATGGCATAGGTGTGCCCCTTCGTCTGGAGGGGTACGCTCTGTGCTATCATATATATACCCGTTTGGCGTAGGCTCTATTGCTTCTTATCCTTGACACCAGGGTTTTACCAGAACCTCAATAGGCAAGGGTAATGCGAGTGATAGATTCCCTACGCCATTTCTGTTTTGGTAGCAACCATACAAACTAACAAGAATGTTTCTGCTTGGGGAATGGCGGAAGTGCCAATAGCCTAAGGAGATACAGACCGATGAGCACTAAGTTTTTCAATAATACTCCAGATAATTCCCTGTTCGAGAAGTTCAAGGGAATAGCCCACAACATGCTTGATTTTCATACCTTTCAGGCAGTAGTAGGATATTTCCGAAGTTCGGGCTATTTCAAACTTCGTGAGGAATTTGAACAGGTCAAAAAGATACAGATATTGGTAGGTATCAATATCGACAACATATTCCGTAAGCAATCCAAACTCTTTTTCGGACAGATAGATGAACAAGCTGTCATCGATGCCTATTCTCACGATTTCGTTGAAGAAGTGAAGAATGCAGGCTATGATGAGCAGACGGAGAGAGGTATCCTCCAGTTTTGCCAGGACATCATCGACAAAAAACTGGAGATGCGTATCCATCGCAGCAAGAACCTCCATGCCAAATTCTATCTTCTTCTCCCGGAAAACCATAATCCAAACTCTGATGGCTGGGTTATCATGGGGTCCTCTAATCTATCCGATTCCGGTATGGGAACCGTGCCTGGCAACCGCTATGAGTTGAACGTGGCGATGAAAGATTATGATGATGTGGCATATTGCAAGCAGGAATTTGAGCAGCTTTGGGAGCAGGCCGTTCCTCTGAATCTGCAAGACATCGAACAGATGAAGGCGAAGACTCATCTTGCCCAGTTGCCTACACCATACGAACTCTATATGAAGGTGCTGATAGATACTTTCGGTTCGCAGGTGGAGGATGACTTTACGATGGAAATGCCTAAGGGAGTGAAGGATATCCGTTATCAGCACGATGCCGTGATTCAGGGTTATCAGATGCTGATGCAGCACAATGGTTTCTTCCTTGCCGATGTGGTGGGTTTGGGTAAGACCATTGTTGCCACGATGATTGCCAAGCGATTTGTTGAAGCAAATGGAAGATACACCAATATCCTGGTGGTTTATCCGCCAGCCTTGGAAAAGAACTGGACTGGTACCTTCAAGCTTTTCGGCATCAAGCGCTACGCTCAGTTTGTGAGCAATGGCAGTCTGAATAAAATCATAGAGGTTGAGGGCAACTTCCGTGAAAAGGGAGAGTATGACCTGGTGATTGTAGATGAGGCGCATAACTTCCGTGGAGCCACCGCTGGCAGATACGATGATTTGCAGTTAATCTGCAAGACTCCTCGCATGAACGAAGGTTTGGTAAAGGGCCATCACAAGAAGGTGATGCTGCTTTCGGCTACTCCGCTCAACAATCGTCCAACCGATCTTCTGAATCTCTTGCTTCTCTTCCAGAATGCCCGCTATTCCACCATCGAAGGCATCCAGAATCTGCCTGTAACCTTCTCTCCATGGATAGAAGAATATGATAAACTGATGCGTGAGCGTAAGTTAGACAAGCATAACGAAAGAAATGCAGAATTTGCCAAGCGTACCGATGACCTCTACGAGAAGATAAGAACGCAAGTGATTGATAAGGTGACGGTTAGACGAACTCGAAACAATATCAAGAATGTGCCTGCCTACAAGAAAGACTTGGATGAACAGCACATAGTATTCCCGGATATTCTGCCTCCTAACGAATTGGTATATGAATTAAATGGCGGTTTGAACGATCTCTTCTATAGTACGATGGCGATTCTTACCGATACGCCTCATCCCGAAGATAATCCCACAGGCAAGGGCTTGCACTATGCTCGCTATCGTGCCGTGGAGTTCTTGCAGGGCGAGGCGCGCAAGAAGTATCCTACTGCCCTTCATATTTCCACCATGCTGACAGGTATCTATCGTGTTCACATGGTCAAGCGATTGGAGAGCAGTTTTTACGCCTTCCGCCGTTCGCTCCACACCTTCCTCCGCATTACCGAGGATATGATCAGGATGTTTGACCAGAACAAGGTGATTATCGCTCCCGATATCAACGTGAAGGATAAGCAAGCCAAGGGATGGGAGTTGGATCGCATCATAGAATATGCCGTAGAAAAAGGCTTGAAAGAGGAAGATACAGTCTTTAAAGACGAGGATTTCAGCGAGCGGTTCCTGGAGATGCTGAAAGAAGATGCTGAGAATTTGAAGGAGCTTTGCAGAAAATGGGATGAGATAAGCGAAGACCCTAAGCTGGAACTGTTTATCGATAAACTGGAGCATGAATTCTTTGATAAGGAGATAAATCCTACAGGCAAACTGGTCATCTTCTCAGAGAGCGTAGATACCGTGAATTATCTGACGGAGCAGTTGCAGAATCGTCTGCATCGTCATGACATTCTGGATGTCTGTGCCAGCAATCGTACCAACAGGCAGGAACTTCTCCGCAAGTGCTTTGATGCCAACTATGCCGAGCAATCGGATGAATTCAACATCGTGATTACTTCTGATGTGCTTGCCGAAGGTGTCAATCTGCATCGCGCCAATGTTATCATCAACTATGATTCGCCATGGAATGCTACCCGATTGATGCAGCGCATCGGTCGTGTCAATCGTATCGGTTCGGTGGCAGACAAGATATACAACTACATGTTCTATCCGTCGATGCAGGGCAACCAGGAGATTCATCTCTATAGCAACGCCCTCATCAAGTTGCAGGGCTTCCATTCTGCCTTTGGCGAGGATGCACAGATTTACTCAAGAGAGGAAATCGTGAAAGAGTTCCAGATGTTCAATCCTGATATTCAGGATGCTGTGGATAGAAACCTAAAGTTCCTGGAAGAAGCCCGTGAGCTTTATCGCACCCATCGCAAGCTCTACAACCGCATCAAGGCTTTGCCGATGAAGAGCCGAACGGTGAGGGAAATCGAAAAACATTCTCATTCCACCATCGTCTATCTTTCTTCGCCTCAGAAGGTGGAGTATTATTGGGTTAAGGCTGACGGCAAGGCTTTGTCTATCCCATTCTTGGATGCGATGGACATCATGAAAGCTGAGATGGAGGAGAAGCCGGGTGACTTTACGAAGGTAATGGATTTCCATTACGACCAGGTGAAGTTAGCATTGGAATCCTACCGGAAGGTGGTGAGAAAAGTGGTGGATGCCGAAAGCATGGAGAACAGGAAGAAAGATAAATCGACCAATGCCGTGCTGAGCATTCTCCGTACGATGAATCGAGCCTTGAATGCTGTGGATGCGGAGAAGACTGTGGCGCAAATCAAGAAGCTGGAGCAGATAGTGGAACTGGGTGTCTTCACCGGACTCAATTCAAGCATCAACAGTTTCAATCGCCAGGTAAAGAAGCAGAAACCATCCAGCGAAGAACTCATAACGCAAATCATAGACAAGATAGATGAACTCTTTGATCGCTACAATATTCCGCTGGATACCGACGAGGAAAGAAACGAGGAAATCTTGGAACCGCAGATTGTGGTATCTGAGTCATTCATCTAAGTCTCTATATAATTAAGGTGTAAGGACAGAAAAACAAAGATAGTTATGGCAACATATAATAAAGAAACATTTAAGCGACTCTTTCAGTCGAAGTTCAATCTTTCAAAGTGGCAGATGTTGCTGCAGGATTACTTTCATGCCGACAAGGTGCGTGTGAGTCCTGAGGTTTTGGACGAGGATGCCGAAGACCGCAAGGGATATTTCCTGGGCAGCATGACAACGCAAGATAATTATGAGTTGGGATTCTTCTATTATGAAATGGAGGATGGTTCGGTGCTGCGCCGCAAGGTGGGGCTTCGTAACCTGATTCGTCCTTATCTGGGCTATGGCTTTGATGCCGCCTTGGCGGTATTTAATGATGGAACCAACTGGCGCCTGTCTTTGATTTGCGACTTGAAGGAAGATGCTACCAGCACCAAGCGATTCACCTATGTGTTTGGTGATGAGAAGGCTTTTTATAAGACTCCTATACTTCGTTTTGAAAGCTTACGGACAAAAGCCAATGAGTTTTTGGAAATCAAGAAAGCCTTCTCTGTTGAGGCTCTTTCTGATGATTTCTTTGCAGCCTACCGCAAGCAGTATGCTGAGTTTGTAAAATTCCTCACAGGTAAGGAATATGTAAAGAAGGGAAAAAAATGGGTGGAGCAGAAAACTGGAGAACCAGATGTTCAATACTTTACATCCTTTAAGGAAGATGATAAGTTAGTGCGCGATTATATCAAGAAGATGATGGGTCGCATCGTGTTCCTTTATTTCCTGCAGAGTAAGGGATGGCTTGCTGGCAATCTACATTATATGCACGATTTGTTCTATGATGCCTCTGATGAAGTAAAGGGAGATTTCCTGGACAAGGTTCTTGAACCGATGTTCTTTGGCTTGCTCAATACCAAGTCCGAGGACCGGAGTAGTGCGCCTTTGGTTAACGGAGTGGGAGTGAAGTATATTCCGAATGCCGATAAGATTCCTTATCTTAATGGTGGTCTCTTCCAGCAGGAGAAGATAGATGAAGTAGATTCAGTTTTCCCTGCCGGAATGTTCCAGTCGCTTTTCGATTTCTTTGATAGTTACAACTTTACGATTGATGAGAACGATCCAAATGATGCCGAAGTGGGTGTTGACCCTGAGATGCTTGGCAAGATTTTCGAGAATCTTTTGGAGGATAACAAGGACAAGGGAGCCTTCTATACCCCAAAGGAAATCGTTCGTTACATGTGTCAGGAGTCGTTGACGGCGTATCTGCAAACTGACATAGATGATGCAGAGGTTAAGGAACATATTGCTAACTTTGTGAAAACGAATGATGTGGAGGAGCTGGGTGGAGCTTCTTCTGAACTTGCCATGTCTATCGACCAGAAGTTGATAGACGTGAAGATTTGTGACCCTGCCATCGGTTCGGGAGCCTTCCCTATGGGTTTACTCCGTGAACTTTATGCGTGCCGCAAGTCTATCGAAATCTTCGAGGAGGACAATGCTGCCGACATCAAGCGCCACATCATTCAGAACAACATTTATGGTGTTGATATTGAGAAGGGAGCCGTAGATATCGCCCGTCTCCGTTTCTGGCTTGCTCTTATCATCGATGAAAAGGAACCGATGCCATTGCCTAATCTCGACTTTAAGATTATGCAGGGCAACTCGTTGCTGGAGAGTTATAAAGGGGTGGATTTGGATGTTACTTCCAAGAAGTTGAAGACAGGTAAGGATACCAAGAAAACTCGTGGTGTTCTCTCGTTGGGTTTTGAGGAAACTGATGTTCAGAAGACCATTCAGGATTTGGTAAAATCATATTTTAGCATCACCGACCATACCTTGCGTGCTCAGCGTCGCCAGCAGATAGATAAGTATGTGAAGGATTACATCAAGGTTTGTGCCGAGGGAAATCATGAGGTGCAGGATGCTGTAGATGAATTGGAGATTCCAAACGACCAGTTCTTCCTTTGGCATACATATTTTGCGGATGTATTCGAGCAGGGTGGATTTGATATTGTGATTGGTAATCCACCGTATTTGCGTATTCAAGGAATAATGGATTCTGCTCCTGAACTAGCAAAACTTTATTCTCTGAATTTTAGAGCAGCCACAGGCTCATATGATTTGTATGTCTGTTTCGTAGAACAGGCTTTTTCTTTGATAAAACAGACAGGTATCGTAAATTATATTATGCCTGTAAAATGGACGAATGCTTCTTTTGGTAAAGGATTCCTAAGACATCACCAAATTTTTGAGAGCTTTTTTGTGTTAAAATAAGCAAA
>OWIS01000520.1_pt1 | contig 12109 bp, 9 predicted proteins | sample 1732611 | NCBI WGS metagenome assembly OWIS01 (sample SAMN05065734, study PRJEB22554) | human gut metagenome | biome: ENVO:2100002; feature: ENVO:00000062; material: ENVO:00002003 | host: Homo sapiens | place: USA
GAATTATGTTGAAATTACTGTTAAGGTTATGGTGGCTGCAACAGCGCCGTAACTTTCATAAGAGAGATGCTTTTGTTGCCTCCTATATCATCTTTCTATATGTGGTGATGGGAGTTAGTTTCTTTCTTAGTTTCACCGAAAATGGAGGAGATTTGGAAGGGGAAGACTTGCCGGCCTTGTTGGGGGCTGGTATGGTTGTCGGTTTTCTGATTCCTGATATGATTATGAAAATGGTGATGAAACGGGATATTACTGCGATGGATGATTACGTGAAGTCGCGCCCTGTGCCAGAGAAAATCTGGAACAAGTTCCTGCTCACTACCAATCTTTTGAGCTTCTGGAACTATGTGCTTCCGGTGCTTACGCTTCCGGTGTTCATCTATCTCCTGCCGGCAAGTGAGGTTGTAGCCAGCTTCTTCCTGTTCCTGGAGTTCTCTTTTGTCAACGGCATCTATATCACCTGTTACCGCAAGGCTACGGAGTGGATTCTGAAATGGCCCTTGATACTGGGATGGATGGGAATGTTTGCCGTGCTGATAGGATATATGTTTGTGGCTTCCTTCTTCCCGGTATATATGGGATGGATAGGTCTCTTCTTCCTTGCTGGAGCGGTATTCACCGGACTTACCGCCTATCTCTGTCACGAAAAGATTTATAACGAGCAGAAACAGAAGGTTTCCAAGTTCCGTGGATTCAGTCATGTCAACCTCTTCAGTCTGCAATATATCGGCACGTTGAGAGCAAAGCGTGTCCGTACGATGGTGATTCTGATTACCGCCATCTTCCTTTTCGATGCCTATCTCTTTGCCTTGCTTCCAGCAGAAGCGGGACAGGAAATAGGGGATAAGGTGGCTATGACTACCCTCTATGTGGCGGGTGCCATCCTGCTGCCATCGGTGGTGTTGTCGCAATGGACCTTTGGTATTGAGGCAAACTTCTTCCATGGTTTGATGACCAAGCCGGTAAAGGTAAAGCAGATGCTGCAGAATTGCTTCTATTATTATATGGTAGTGAGTGCTGTCGCCTTGCTGCTCACCCTTCCGTTCCTTTTCCTGGAGGCAGGAATCGGAATCCAGGTGCTTATCAGCGGTTTCTGTCTGGCAGTATTCATCAATCTCTTCAATCTGCCTACGGCACTCTTCTCTTCCCGTCTGGAGATATTCCAGACTTCCATGTTCAGCATGCAGGGAGCGAATCTAAAGATTAATCTTTATGCCATCGCCTTCCTCTTCCCGCTGGCTGGTGTCTGTGCTGTCTATCATTTCTTCGGTGAGACGGCATGGTTTATCACCTGCGTAGCGCTGGCAGTCATCAGCATCGCCATCCACAAATGGTTCATCGCCAAGATTGCTGCTATCTTCGAGAAGAACAAGTATAAGCGCATGGAGAAGTTCATGGAAAGCTAAGTAAACATTAAATACTACACATTAAACATTAGAATAATGGATATCAAGATTCAGAATCTCAAGAAGATATATAATAGCAATACCGTACTCGATATTGATAATCTGAGTGTTGCAAAGGGCGAGTTGATAGGACTCGTTGGTAATAATGGTGCGGGCAAGACTACCTTGCTCCGTCTGATTCTCGACCTGATTCAGGCAGATGATGGTTTCGTAGAAAGCAACGGACAGAAGGTGAACGAGAGTGAAACCTGGAAGGAATATACCGGCAGTTACATCGACGGCAGATTCCTCATCGACTTCCTCACCCCTGAGGAATACTTCGATTTCATCGCTGATGTCTATACCATCGACGATAAAACCTTGCAGGAGCGACTGGCGCAGTTTGAGGGTTTTATGCACGATGAAATCATGGGAACCAAGAAGTATCTCCGTGATTTCTCTCAGGGCAACCGACAGAAGATTGGCATTATCGGAGCGATGATCATCAATCCGAAGGTTCTTCTCCTGGATGAGCCTTTCAACTATCTTGACCCATCTTCCCAGATGACTATCGCCCACATGATTCAGCGCATCTGCAAGGAGCAGGGCACTACGGTCATCATCTCCAGCCATAACCTCAACTTTGTTGCCGACATCTCCTCCCGCATCCTCTTGTTGGAGAAAGGAAAATTAGTGAAGGATTTACAGAATACGGATGGTGCTGCTATTGCCGAATTGAATACGTATTTCGGGATTCAGGCAGAATAGACCGGACTAGAAAAAAGAGGGTGTGTCATAATTCCATGATACACCCTCCGATGTGAAAGTAATTCCCCTGTACCCACTTTTATTTTTCCCTGCCCACGGAAAAATTCTTGCGTGGGCAGGGAGAAAAATATACCCGGGCAGAGAAGGAAATTTAAAAGAGTATTTTGGAGAATAGGGAGTGTAGTCGAAAAATATTATGATTTAGCATTGCTTGTAGAAAAATAGAAATAGAAAAAGGGTGCGTCATGTAGTTATGACACACCCTTTTTTTGATATAGCATTTTTTTGGGGGGTACGGTATTATTTTGATATAGTATCTTTTAGCATTCTTCTATTTTCCAAAGGTCGTTGCCTTTGAATACAATGGCAATCAGTTGGTCGGTTGGTACCGATGTTATCTTGTCTGCTATAAGACTGAAGATTTTGACTTTCCTTCAAATCTCAGATTGCCATCATGCTTTATCTTCTTTCCATAATCAAAAGTATAGCTAATGGAAAGAGACATATATCGTCTATCCCATGGTCTGCTCTGATATGTATAACTACCAATATTGTCAGAAACAAGCCAAGTCTTGGTATAACCTTTTTTCAAGAACAAAGAATTGACTTGTAATTTAGCGAACAAATTCCCCTTGGAGTATTGTATGCCACACTTCAAATTGTTAGAGAAACGAGTCAAGTTAGAACTCCCTCGCATATAACCCTTGCCAGAGCTATATGTATAGTTGACATTGAGTGCCCAATATTTACCGAAGCCTAAATATGCTGAAGGATAGACTCCCCAATAGGCATTGTTAATATGAAATAGCCCAGAATGCCATTCACGCATATAGGAAACATTGGAAGAAATGCGCAACTTTCCGTTCATCAAGGTCAAAGATGGAGTGACATTGACATACAATGGATTGTAAGAACCACTGTTTATCATCTCCTTCACCATCAGACCATTGATTTCATGCCAATAAGGCACGATGTCATTTATGATGTTGTCCCAACTGCAGGAGGTATTTAGCGAGAACACATTGGAAGGCATCCAGGTATAAGACAAGAGAGCGTACGCTTGGCGCACAGTTTTTAAGTCAGCGTTGCCCTTACTTCCTGTTAGCTCATCGTCTTGTCGCACGACCGTGTTATAATAAGAGGGATTGATGGCACTCTGGGTGATATTTGCCTGTATATAGATAGAATGCTTGGAGCTTAACTGGCCATTCAAGGTGACACACCCATTGAGATAAGCTTTCGTCATTACTTTTTCGTCTTGTACTTTATAACTTTGAACCGGCAACGACACCAACAAACTTCCACTCCACTTGCCAGAGAATTTGTGGCTATAATTCAAGTCGAAAGAATAATAAGTATTGATTAATTTCTGAAAAGTATCTGCCGTACCCGAATAATTCGTACGATAAATCTCCGTATTGAGACTGGTAGTAAATACTAAATAATTCTGCTGATAGATAGGGAAGCCATAACCTAGCCACAAACTAGGCAAGTAAGCGTTCTCTTTTGTTCCGTTATAGAGTTCTTGACTATCAGATGCCATCAACTGATAATGATTGTTTCCGCTATTATGATTATACGAGAAAGAAAAACCGCCATAAGCATAACCATTATGAGGCAATCCATAAGTAACAAACTGCGAAGTCAGATAGGGTGTGATGGAACGAGAATCTGCATCCGAGATGGAAGAACCTAGCTCAACATCGTCATAAAAAACATGCTGTTGTGTATGAGAACGAGGAACTTCATTCAATCTCATGCCCGCTTGAAGAGACCAGATAAGTTTTTCTGAATCATATCTCGCACTAACCCCCGTAGAGTATGTACGCAATCGCTCGTTCTGCTCATAATCCACTTTCTTGTTTAGCGTGGTGCCATCATTATATGTATAATCTATGTTTTTATTGCCGACTAGCTTATGGGCATTTCTATAGTAAGTCCCCACTATAGCTTGGTAAGTCATGCGCCCCTTTCTTAACTTCCCAGCCACGTCATAGTCGCCATAATCATTGTTTCCAAATCCTTGGTTAGCCTCAGCCATGACATACCCACCATAAGCCAATTTGCGTAATACGAAATCGACGACAGCTGAATAATTCTTGTATTTTGGTTCCGATGGAGATTGCAAGAAATCCACACGAGCTACTTCTTTAGGTCGTAGAGTTTTCAGTTCCCAACCATTGGCCTCCACACCGTTGATAAAAAAGTGAACTTCCTTTCCCCAATTGGTCTCCACCTTGTTAGAGAATTCATCCACGCGCAATCCTGCCACCATCATGCGAGCCAAAAGCGCAGCATAATTAGAAGAGCTTTTACGCTCTTCTGGTGTAGGAATATAAGAAACACCATCCTTGATAGCTACATGGTTTTGGGCAGTAACTACTACTTCTTCATTTATATGTTGAGTTTTCAACGAATCTGTTTCCTGCGCAAAAGTAGTAGATAACGACAATAAACACATTGATAATAAAAACAATCGCTTCATACTGTATGATTTATTTGCTCTAAATGTTTTTTGCAAAGTTAATGTTTCTAGAGAAAACAGCCAAGCTTTTTACATCATTTTTTCATAATTTTTGTCCTCTGTTAATTTATGTCGGAATCAGATGCAGTAATCTTCTATCCACATTTTGAAACCTTCGCCTCGAAGAGTCTCCAAATGTATGGAGGTGTCTTTCTCTAAGTATCTTCTTAGATGGTATATCACATTGTTGAGACTCTCGTCTGTGCATGTCACTCCTTTCCATACAGTGTCTTTGAACTCTTGACGAGGAACTATTTCCCCTTTGTTTACCCACAATAGTTTAAGTGTGTTGAACTCTGTAAATCCAAGCACCTTTTCCTTTGTTCCTTGATAAGAAAGCGTACGCCCCTCTGTATCCAACGTATAATAGACACCTATATTTATCATGCGAGAATTGCAAAAATCTTTATGCTTTGCATAACGGTTTACCCATCCCAAGAACTCACCAATGTCAAACGGCTTCTCGATATAAATCATAGCCCCATTGTTGGCAGCTTCGGCTTTAAATTCTGTGTTGTGTAATGAAGAAACGCACATGATGGGGGTGTCCTCAGCGGCAAGCCGAATGTCATTGATTCGTTCCAAACTGTTTTCTTCACCTATCATCACATCAAGAATAATGAGGTTGGGAGATAGCTTCATGATAAGGCTTTCCACTCCAAACAAGGAGTTCTGAAAGAACACATCATATCCTGCTTTTTGCAGTATCTTTACGGCAATATTGCCAAATTTCAGATCGTCATCGACCAATAAAATTTTTATCTTTTCCATATTATAATATTTTTGTAGGCATGTTATTCCTTTGCATTTTTCTCCTTAGGCAAGGTGAAGGTAAAAGTACTACCCTTGTCCAACTCGCTCTCTACCCTGATGCTTCCCCCATGTGCCTTGACTGCATATTTTACCAAAGCTAGTCCGATGCCATATCCATTTTTGTGTTGAGTAGCAGGTATGCGGTAGAACTGCTTGAATATTTTCTTTTGATATTTTTTGTCAATGCCTACACCTTGGTCTTGTACGCTGATAATGGTAAACTTCTCGTTGCTATTAATGCAGACATTTATGTTAGCTTCCTTGCTTGAATATTTTATGGCATTTTCCAATAAATTATGGATGACATTTTCAAGCAAATATCTGTCGGCAAAGACTTCTTCTTTGTCTAATCTGTTGTCTGAGATAGTTATGACATGTGGCTTTTGTGCATAATTATTGTCTATCAGTTTTTTTGCATGCTTAGCTATTGCAACGATGTCTAGTTTTTCCTTGTTTATCATGAGTTTACTTTCTTCTGCTTTGGCAGTGATTAGAATAGTCTTGATGGTGTTGGCAAGCGACTTTATATCTTCCGTTACAGAAGCTATGAGTTCTATCAATTCCTTCTCTTTTAGCTCGTTCATGATGTATCCCAAAGTCAGCAATATGCTAGCTAATGGAGCCTTAAGATCGTGTATGGTTCCATGGATGCTAGCCTCACGGTTTTTCAGAAGATCTTCTTTGTATCTGATAGCGGTCATTTGATAACCTACACAAAAGATGATAATAAGTGCTAATAACACAGTAGAGATGAGAGTCTCGATAGAATTTAAAATGAAGGAAGATGGGGTAATATCCACCTTTGCCTGAACGAAACGTACAGGTTTGAGACCGATGGCAATAGACTTGCTTGATTGCCAATTCTCGAAGTTTTTAGTCTGCCTGTGGCTTTTGATAGTCTTTTTGTTTTCGTCTAATATTAATAAGGTATAGGTAAAATCTTTATCTAGATTTTTCTTAAAAATTTTGGAGAGTTTGGCAAGGTTGATGGGATTACCTTTTGCTGTAAGAATATCTTTGCTTAATAATCCCATTGCTTCGGCTTCGGTCTCTGCTATACCTTGGTCTCTTAAATTTTGAATGTTGATTTCGTCAAATCGAATAATGTCTTCTTTCTTTGGATTTGCTTTTTTGAAGTCTTCATTATTCATTATTTTATAGAATACACGCTGTTTACCATCTTTGTTAGATTTCTCTTTCTTGTGTGCACGGATGGCATACTCTTCGTCAATAGCAGTTTTTAAAGCGGCGTTTACCTTGTCCGTTTCGTTGTGAATATACTCTCTGTATTGCAGGGATATATTATATCCTTGTAACAATGTGATAACTATTAATGCTAAAATGGTTATACAGTAATACTTTTTCATGCTCTATATTTATCAGTTATATTTTTTTGATATGCAAAGATACGAATTCTTTTTCAAAAGAACATGTATTCTTACATTATTTTTTAACATCATAATCTGGGGGGTAAAAATGATGTAAGAATTGATGTGAAAAGTTTGTCAGTTTGCCCAAATTGATGTATTTTTGCAGCCAAGAAGTTTAATCAATTATTCGTATATATTAAGGTAAGATATGAAAAAGGGTTTAATGGTATTGGTACTAGCATTATGTGTTTGTAATGTATATGCACAAGCTATCAAGGGAAAGGTTGTGGATGAAAAATCGCAGCCGATAGCTTATGCTACAGTTTTGTTGTTAAACAAGGAAGATTCTTCTTTTGTCAAAGGTGTGACAAGCGGTGATGACGGTGCTTTTTTGTTGGAGGAGATTGTGAGTGATGGTATTCTGAAAGTCTCAGCTTTAGGCTATAATACGGTATTTAAAAATATTGGTAAAGACAATGTTGAAATTGTCGTTTTGTCGGAGGAAAGACAGAACTTGGCAGAAGTTGTTGTAAAAGGTTCACGTCCGCAGTATCAACGGAAAGATGGAAATCTATTGACAAATGTAGAGGGCACTGTTTTGGCAGGTTCTCATGATGTTACGGATGTCCTGCTGCATGTTCCAGGAATGGTTACAACAGCCAATGGTGACTTGGAAGTGTTTGGACAGGGACAACCTGTTATCTATATCAATAATCGAAAAGTACAGAGCGATTCGGAAGTAAAACAGTTGACTCCATCTGAGATAAAATCTGTGGAGTTGATTACGAATCCAGGGGCAAGGTATGATGCTTCAGGTAAGGCTGTCTTGAATATCTTGACAGTAAAGAAAAAAGAGGGTTGGCAATTTCAAATGGGGGAAACGTTGAAGCAAAGTGAATTGTTTTCACATTCTGGTGATGTAAAAGTGGGAGTAAAAACAGGTGGATTGTCTTTGTCGGCGAACTATTCTTATAATGATTATCGAAACAAACACCATCAACCGAGCGTGAAAGAATTAAATATAGAGGATATTACTCATACTTATGATAGCCAAAAAGAAAGGGCGAAGAACAAACAAATGACTCATAACTGGGAATTGAGCTGTGATTATGAGTTTACACCGAATCATATTATTGGTGTGGAATGGGATGGAAACGCAAACAAAGATATAGAGCGACGTTTTACAGGCTTTGACTATTTGAGGCAATATAATATAGTAAGACATCTTGACATAGACAATAATTATACTAATAAGATTTCTTATAATCATGCCAATGTCTTTTATAATGGTCATTTTTCTAAGCAACTAGACTTTGGCTTAAATTTGGATTATGTTAATAATCACAACAAATATCATCAAAATACGGTTGAGGCAGAACAAACAAAAGAAACAAATACATTGAACATTGGACGTGGAGCGATTAACATTTATTCTGGCAATATGTCGTTGGAGTACTCTCCCTGTGATGTGTTCAAATTGACTGGTGGTGTAGATTACTATTATATCAAAAATAATAGTAATCTTTCTGCTGTTTCTAACAATACAAGTACTTTAACTTCTGATTTCTGCAATACAGAGACTAAATATGCAGTTTTCGTGGATGCAAAAATGACATTGGGCAAGTGGAATCTGTCGGGAGGCATTCGTTATGAACAAGTACCCTCTCATTATGTGGATAAAATAGATGACTCTAAAAGTCGAAAAGTAACAGATAAACATGTATTCCCTGCTTTGAGTGTGTCTTACCGCCAAGGAGATTGGTATAATGGACTCTCTTTTTCGTCAAGAATCACAAGACCTACCTTTCGGCAACTTAGCAACTCTAGCTTTTATGGAAATGAGTATATGTATCAGCAAGGTAATCCTTTGTTGAAATCAGCTATTTCGCATGTCCTAAAATGGGATGTAGGTTATAAGTTTGTCAATGCCAATGTAAGCTACAATTATGTTCATAATTATATTACGACGGATTTTTACATGCCAGAGTCAGCTCCTACTCATATTGTCAGTTCTTACAGGAATTATGACAAGATAAGCTATTTGCGATTCAACCTTTCTGCTCAAAAGAAAATTAGCTGGTGGAATCCGTCTTTGTCTGTAGGCTTGGAGAAGCCATTCTTTACGGCTGAGTATATGGGAGAGTCTATAACGTATAATAAAATGAAAGTTTTCGTCGTTACCAATCAGCATGTGGAGTTGCCTAAAGGTTATATGTTGTCTGTATATTATTATTGGTGTAATGGTGGCTTGAAGGATGCTGTAAAGATAGAACCTTATCAGATGTTGAATGTTGGGCTGCGGAAGTCTTTCTTGAAGAAGAAACTGAGTGTTAGTATTGATGCGAATGACATATTCCACACCATGAAATTCAAGGAAGTAGAAAAATTAAGTTATTTAATGTTCCGACAGACAGAGGATTATAGCCTATGGAATTATTCTATCAGTGTCAAATACTATCTTTCTCCAGTTAAGCAGAAATATAGAGGGAAGAACTCAGTACAAGATGAAATACAAAGACTATGAAGTGTTTTTCAATAGTATATCAGCATGATAGTATGTTGTGCGGCGTAGCTTGCTTGAAAATGATATGTAAATATTTCGGTAGGGAGTATTCCTCAGACTCTCTGTCAAAGCTCTGTTTTGCTACAACTGAAGGTGTCTCCATGCTTGGAATCAACGGGACGGCGAAGACTTTAGGAATAGAGACGGTTTGTGCAAAAGCTACTCCTAAAGAATTATGTGATGGCATTACCGCTGAAATTCAATACGAAGATAGGTCGTGACGGAGTGGGATTGAGCCAGGGGCAAAAGCAGCGCATCTTGATAGCGAGGGCGGTGTATAAGAATCCCGATTACATCTTCCTCGATGAGGCTACTAATTCGCTGGATGCTAATAATGAACGGCATATTGTGGAAAATCTCAATACGTTCTATCAAGGTAAGACCGTGGTGATAGTGGCTCATCGCTTGAGCACGGTGAAGAATGCTGACCAAATCATCGTGCTATATCATGGTAAGGTGGTGGAAGTGGGCAATCACGAATCGCTTACGTTGCAGCATGGGGCTTATTACAACTTAGTAAAGAATCAACTGGAGTTAGGAAGCTAGCCAACTCTATTTTGCTATTTCGTTGGGATTCTCAACTTCATTCTTCTGTCGCCGTTTGGTTAAATATCAAAAATTAAAATGTATTTGTGACGAGAGTCTTTATATTTTTTGTAACTTTGCACCCCAAAAGTAATTAGAACATTCAATGAGCAAAGGAAAATTAGCTAAGTTTGCGGATATGGAGCGTTTCGAGAACGTGTTCCAGTATCCATATAGTGTTGTAGATGACGTGCCTTTCGATATGAAGGGCAAGTGGCGTGAGATGTATTTCCACAATGACAATCCTATCGTGCTGGAGTTGGGATGCGGCAAGGGTGAATATACCGTAGAACTTGCCAAGCTTTATCCTGAAATGAACTTCATCGGTGTGGATATCAAGGGCGCACGAATGTGGACCGGTGCCAAGAAAGCGATAGAGGAAGGACAGAAGAACGTGGCTTTCCTCCGTACCAATATCGAGATTATCGACCGCTTCTTTGCCGAGGATGAGGTGCAGGAAATCTGGCTCACCTTCTCTGACCCGCAGATGAAGAACCCTCGCAAGCGTCTTACATCTACATACTTCATGAACCGTTATCGCCACTTCCTCGTGGATGGCGGCATCATTCATTTGAAAACAGATTCCAACTTCCTCTTCACTTATACTACTTATATGGTGGATGGCAACCATCTGCCTGTGCTCTTCCGCACCGAGGACCTCTATCATCAGGAGGGTATCGATGAGGAAACCCGTAAGCTTCTTTCCATCCAGACCTATTATGAGAGTATGTGGATAGAGCGTGGTTTGAATATCAAATATCAGAAGTTCGCCTTGCCACGTGAAGGTGAGTTGGTAGAACCTGATATTGAGATTCCGCTGGATGATTATCGCAGTTATCGCCGTGATAAGCGAAGTTCAAAGGATACTGCGAAGTAAGTTATCGCAATATATATTTAAAAGCGCTCAATAGTTGGTATGCGGTCGAGCATCTGCTGTTGGGCGTTTTTTCTTGCCGTTATCGGCAAAAAAGAGGGATGGTAATCGCTTTTTTCGTTTTTTCCTTGCCGTTATCGGCAAAAAGTGTTATATTTGCAGTCTAAATACAAACGTAAACTTGCCGATAATTTATGGATTATATATCAGTGAAAGAGTTTGCGCAGAAGTATGGGGTATCAGAACGAACTGCGCGTAATTATTGTGCTTCCGGGAAAATTGAGGGAGTAGTGTTGGTCGGAAAGACCTGGAATATTCCTGCCGATGCAACCTTGCCTATGCGTAAATCCAAGAAGCAACAGGTTTCTCCACTTCTTTCTATCCTTCGGGAACAGAAGAATATGAAGCTGAAAGGAGGCATTTATCATCGTACTCAAATAGACTTAACCTATAATTCCAATCATATCGAAGGAAGCAGGTTGTCGCATGAGCAGACCCGTTTTATATTTGAAACTAATACGATAGGTATTACAGACCAAAGTGTAAGGGTGGATGATATCATTGAGACAACCAATCACTTCAGGTGTATCGATTTGATTATCGATCAGGCTGATGAGAAGTTGACCGAAGACTTCATCAAGAAACTTCATCTTATCCTCAAGTCAGGAACTTCTGATAGCACCAAAGATTGGTTTATGGTGGGAGATTACAAACGCTTTCCAAATGAAGTGGGGGGAATAGAAACTTGTGAACCGAAAATGGTACACAAGGAGATGGTACGATTGCTGAAGGAGTATAATGCCAAGAAAGAAAAAACGTTGGAGGATATTATCGATTTTCATCAGCGCTTTGAGTCTATTCATCCTTTCCAAGACGGTAATGGAAGAGTGGGGCGATTGATCATGTTCAAGGAATGCCTAAGCAATGGTATCGTTCCGTTCATCATCACAGATGAGTTGAAGATGTTTTATTATAGAGGATTGCACGAATGGAATCACATTAAAGGTTATCTGATGGATACTTGTCTTACTGCACAGGACTTCTATAAGCGTCTGCTCGATTACTTCCAGATTAAATATCAGGACTAGTCTTAGGTTAGGGATATGTATAGTATGTTATGTTCTTCCTATGCCTTTTGTTAAATCCGGGAATAATCTTGTTGAATTCAAGAAAAAAAGAGGGTGTGTCATAATTCCATGACGCACCCTCCGATGTGAAAGCAATTCC
>OWIS01000521.1_pt1 | contig 12076 bp, 10 predicted proteins | sample 1732611 | NCBI WGS metagenome assembly OWIS01 (sample SAMN05065734, study PRJEB22554) | human gut metagenome | biome: ENVO:2100002; feature: ENVO:00000062; material: ENVO:00002003 | host: Homo sapiens | place: USA
TGTGATGGTTCTTCCATCAGGCAACTGAACACTTTTTGTAATTACGTTCATCTAATTATTAAAACTTATTGTTTTGTCTAACATCTAATATCTAAAACGGTGCAAAGATACCTCTTTAATAATTAATAAACGAATATTTGGGCAACTATTTTCTACTTTTTTAATAATTTTATCTATCTAAGGTGCATTATTCCCGATTTTATTACTACCTTTGCAGTCGATAATTTCGCAAAATACTAAAATTCATGAAGATATCTAGAATCTATTCAGCGGCAGTGATTATGGTAGCTGCGCTGGCTCTCACTTCTTGTAACAACAAGAAATTTCATATCAACGGTAATATTACCGAGGCTCAGGACTCTATGCTCTACCTGGAGAACCTCAGCCTGAATGGTCCGGTGAAGATTGACTCGGTGAAACTGGGTGAAGACGGCTCCTTCGCTTTCGAAGAGAATGCGATGGACAGCATCACTCCAGAATTCTACCGTCTCCGCATTGCCAACCAGAGCATCAACCTCAGTATCGACTCAACCGAGACCGTCAACGTGAAGGCAGCTTATCCTCAGATGAGCTACAAGTACGAGGTGGAAGGCTCAGAGAACTGCAGCAAGATCAAGGAACTTTCGCTCAAGCAGATGACTCTGCAGAGCAACATCAATGGCATCATCAAGAGCCCTAACATCGGGGTAGATTCCATGGATGTCATCGTGGCTCGCATGCTGGCTGCATACAAGCAGGATGTAAAGACCAACTACATCTTCAAGGAGCCGATGAAGGCTTCCTCTTACTATGCACTCTTCCAGACTATCCAGTTGGGCAACACCAACTCACTCATCTTCAACCCTCGCAACAACAAGGATGACGTGAAAGTATTCGCTGCCGTAGCTACAAGCTGGGATACTTACTATCCAGGCGCAGAGCGTGGCAAGAACCTGCACAACATCGCCATCGAGGGCATGAAGGATATCCGTATCATTGACAGGCAGCGTGCACAGCAGCAGATTGAGGCAAGCAAGGTGAGCGTAAACGGATGCATAGAAATTGCCCTACAGGACAACAAGGGACAGGTTCGCCGCCTCTCTGATCTCACCGGCAAGGTGGTATTGCTCGATTTCCATATCTTCGCCAGCAACGAGAGCACCAAGCGCATCATGATGCTCCGTGAGCTTTACAACAAATATCATGCTGCCGGACTGGAAATCTATCAAGTTTCCGTAGATCCAGATGAGCACTTCTGGAAAACATCTACCGCTGCCCTTCCATGGATCTGCGTACGTGAAGAGAACGGCATTCAGGGAACAAGTCTCCAGCTCTACAACGTGCAGAGCATCCCTACCTTCTTCCTCATTGACAGAAGCAATACTCTGAGAGCCCGCGACATACAGATCAAGGACATTGATGCAGCCATCAAGAACCTTCTTTAATACGAGCTTTCATACAACAAACAAGTCGGAAGTCTGGACTTTTCTCCAGACTTCCGGCTCCTATCATCCAATACGAGCTACAATAGATTAACAGCAACAATAAATTTTAAGCACTAAAAAATGAACAAGAAACTTTTAGCTTTCGCAGCATTGGCTCTCGCAACAGCAGGAGCAAACGCTAAAGTAAAGTTGCCGCACATCCTGGGTGACAACATGATTATCCAACAAGATTCAGAAGCCAACCTCTGGGGTTGGGACAAGCCTGGTACCCTGGTAGAGGTAAGCACCTCATGGTCGCAGCAGAAATATTCTGCAAAGACCGGAAAGGATGGCAAGTGGGCTGTCAAGGTACAGACTCCCAAGGCTAGCTACACTCCGCTCTCCATTACCTTCGATGATGGCGAAAAGACTACCCTCAATAATGTATTGGCTGGTGAAGTATGGGTCTGCGCCGGACAGAGCAACATGGAGATGCCGGTGAAAGGTTTCGGCAACTGCCCTGTAGAAGGCTACAACAAGGTTGTATTGGAAGCCAACCAATATAAAGGTGTACACTACGTGAAGATTCCTAGCGTGATGAGCAGCAAGCCACTCGATGACGCCAACTGCGAATGGAAGACCATCAATCCAGAGACGGTAGGCGATGCTTCTGCCACCGGATATTTCTTTGCACAGGTAGTCAACAAGGCGCTCGACGTACCAGTGGGACTGGTGATGGCAAACAAGGGCGGAAGCCGTGTAGAAAGCTGGCTCGATCGTGACTATCTGAAAAAGAACACGAAAGAAGACCTCGACTCCCTCAAGATGACGAAGAATCCTAAGTTCAAGTGGGACTTTCTCTACCCTCTTCTTTGGGGCAACGGAACCTTCCATCCTATCCTCAACTATAGCGTGAAGGGAATCCTCTTCTATCAAGGCTGTTCCAACGTGGGCGACCCGGCAGGTCAATACACACAGCGTCTTGCCGACCTCGTAGCCCAGTGGCGCAGAGACTTCAAGCAGGGCGAACTGCCATTCTATTTCGTGCAGATTGCACCTTATCATAATGGCGATGTGAATGGTGATGCAGGTCCAAGACTTCGCGAGCAGCAGTTTAATGCAGCCAAGATCATCCCGAACAGTGGCATCGTCTGCACCGAAGATCTGGTTTATCCATACGAGGTAGAGCAGATTCACCCATGCCAGAAGCAGCCTGTAGGTGAGCGTCTGGCTCTTCAGGCACTCAGCAAGACCTACGGTATGAAGGGACTCTTCTGCGAGAGTATGACTTTCAAGGAGATGAAGATTGTTGGCGACACTGTGAAGGTTCACTTCGACAACACCTACGGAGCCTATAACCGCTTTGAAGGCATCAAGGGCTTCGAAGTAGCCGGCGAAGACAAGGTGTTCCATCCTGCCACAGCCAAGCATTTCTGGCAGGAAGGCAACGACGGATGGAACGAGTGCATCGTCGTAACCAGCCCTGAAGTCAAGAAGCCGGTAGCTCTGCGCTACTGCTTCCGCAACTTCCAGCTCGGCAATATGGCGAATGCAGGCGGTCTGCCTCTCTTCCCATTCCGAACAGACAATTGGTAATTAATAACATAGCGGTCGATCTTTGTGAAATCCAAAGACCGACCGCTATTTAATATATATATTATGAGTCACGTTTTAGACAAATTCAAGTTTTGCCCTGTTTGCGGCTCTCAACATTTCGAGATCAACAACTTCAAGAGTAAAAAATGCAAGGACTGCGGATTCACCTACTATCTGAATCCCAGCAGTGCCACAGTAGCCTTCATTCTCAACGAGAAAGAAGAACTTCTGGTGGTTCGCAGAAAAAACGAGCCAGCCAAAGGCACCCTCGACTTGCCGGGCGGATTCGTAGATATGGATGAAACCGGTGAAGAAGGCGTGGCTAGAGAAGTAAAGGAAGAAACGGGCCTGGAAGTAATCGGGGCAAACTATCAGTTCAGCATCCCTAACCTCTATCCCTATTCCGACTTCCTGGTTCATACCCTAGATATGTTCTATGTTGTAAAGGTGAAAGACCTCTCTCATGTGGAGGCGATGGACGATGCCGAGGAGTCATACTGGATTCCTCTCAGCAACCTCCATCCCGAAGAGTTCGGATTAGGATCAATAAGACAGGGAGTGGCCAAATTTCTTGCAAAACACAAGACGAAAGAATGAAAATACGCCCCAAAACATTTAAAAAACCAAAAAAATCACTATATAATAAGGTATAAGCAAAAAGTTTATTTACTTTTGCAGACCAAAAGAAATTGTGTAGAAGCGTATGCAAGAAAATTTAGTAATCGTCGAGAGCCCTGCAAAGGCTAAGAAAATCGAAGAGTTTTTAGGTAAAGACTTCAAGGTGATGTCTTCTTACGGTCATATCCGTGACCTCAAGAAGAAGGAACTCAGTATAGACGAGAAGACCATGGAACCTTGTTATGAGATTCCTGAGGAAAAGAAAAAACTCGTCACAGAATTGAAATCAACAGCGAAGCAAGCTAAGAAGATTTGGTTAGCATCCGATGAGGACCGCGAGGGAGAAGCCATCAGCTGGCACCTTTGCGAAGTACTCGGACTGGATGAAGCGAAGACAAGCCGTATCGTCTTCCATGAAATTACCAAACCAGCCATCTTGGACGCTATTGAGCACCCACGCCATCTGGACATGAACTTGGTGAATGCCCAGCAGGCACGTCGTGTGCTCGACCGCATCGTGGGCTTCAAGCTCTCTCCTGTATTGTGGAGAAAGGTGAAACCAGCCCTCTCTGCCGGTCGTGTACAGAGTGTTGCCGTACGCCTCATCGTGGAGCGTGAGCGTGAAGTCCAGAAGTTCAAGAGCGAACCATACTATCGTGTCAATGCCGTATTCGCCCTGATCAGCGAGAATGGCGCAGCCACAGAGGTAAAGGCAGAGCTCGATCACCGTTTCAAGACCCATGAAGAGGTAGAAGCCTTCCTGGAGAAGTGCAAGGATGCCAAGTTCACCGTAGAGGCTGTCACCAAGAAGCCGCTGAAGCGTACACCAGCGCCTCCTTTCACCACCTCAACCCTGCAGCAGGAAGCAGCCCGCAAGCTCGGCTTCACCGTAAGCCAGACCATGATGGTGGCTCAGCGTCTGTACGAGAGTGGACGCATCACCTACATGCGTACCGACAGTGTGAACCTCTCTACCCTCTGCAGCAATGCCAGCAAGGATGAGATCATCAAGGAATACGGCAAGGAATACAGCAAGCCACGTGCCTATCACACCAACTCCAAGGGTGCACAGGAGGCTCACGAGGCCATCCGCCCTACCTACATGAGCGAGACAAGCATTGATGGCACCAGCCAAGAGAAGCGTCTTTACGACCTGATCTGGAAACGTACCATCGCTTCACAGATGGAGGATGCACAGTTGGAGAAGACTACCATCAATATCAGCATAGACAACACCAGCGAGAAGTTTGTTGCCAATGGTGAGGTTGTAGTATTCGACGGTTTCCTCAAGGTATATCGTGAATCTACCGATGAGGATGAGAACGTAGAAGATTCAACCCATCTCCTGCCAGCCATGAAGAAAGGCGATGAGTTGCAGCGCCGTGAAATCATCGCCACAGAGAAATTCTCTCTGGCACCAGCAAGATACACCGAAGCAAGTCTGGTGAAGAAGCTGGAAGACCTCGGCATTGGTCGTCCATCTACCTATGCTCCTACCATCAGCACCATCCAGCAGCGTGAATACGTTGTGAAGGGCGACAAGCAGGGCGAGGAGCGCACCTACACCGTAGATACGCTGAAGGGTATCATGATTACCCAGAAGACCAAGAAGGAACAGGCTGGTTCTGAAAAGGGCAAGCTCCTCCCTACCGATATTGGAATCGTGGTAAACGACTTCCTGATGGCCAACTTCCCTAACATCATGGACTATAACTTTACTGCCAACGTAGAGCAGAAGTTTGATGATATCGCCGAGGGAAAGACCGAGTGGACCAAATGGATGAAGGACTTCGACAAGCGTTTCGAACCGGAAGTGAAGGGTGTGATGGAAGCACGCAGCGAGCACAAGGCCGGTGAACGAGAACTGGGCAAGGACCCAAAGAGCGGCCGCCCTGTATTCGTAAAGATCGGAAGATTCGGTCCAGTGGTTCAGATTGGTACCGCCGAAGACAAGGACAAGCCACAGTTTGCCCAGTTACCTGCCGACAAGAGCATCGAGACCATCACTCTGGAGGAAGCATTGGAACTCTTCAAGCTGCCTCGCCAGGTAGGTGAGTTCGAAGGCTCTACCGTAACCATCGGAAGCGGCCGTTTTGGTCCATACGTACTCCACGACCGTAAGTATGTATCCATTCCAAAGGAAATCGACCCAATGACCATCACCCTGGAACAGGCTGTGGAACTTATCAACGAAAAACGCTCTAACGAGCAGAAACGCCATATCAAGACCTTTGAGGAAGACAACAAGCTGGAGCTCCTGAACGGGCGCTATGGTCCTTACATCGCATTCGATGGCAAGAACTACCGCATTCCGAAGGCAAAGCAGGAGAACGTAGAGTCACTCAGCTACGAGGAATGCATGACCATCATCAAGGAAGCACCAGAACCAAAGGCTAGAGGCAGAAGAAGTAAAAAAGAATAAAATGAAGTCTATCATCATCATTGGATATATGGGAGCCGGCAAAACTACTGTCGGCAAGGCCCTCGCCAAAGAGCTTGGCGTGATGTTCTACGACCTCGATTGGTACATCGAGAGCCGTATGCGCAAAACCGTGAAGCAGATCTTTGACGAAGTAGGAGAAGAGGGATTCCGCCAGATAGAGCATAACATGCTACACGAGGTGGCGGAGTTTGAAAACGTAGTGGTTAGCTGTGGCGGAGGAACACCCTGTTTCTTCGACAACATGGAGTATATGAACCAGTCGGGCAGCACCATCTACCTCAAGGCAACGCCAGAAACCCTCTATGCTCACCTCAAGATGGGCAAGGGCGTACGCCCTCTGCTGCTCAACAAGACTCCGGAGGAAGTACAGGTATTCATCCGTGAGCAGCTGAAGCAGCGCGAGCCTTTCTACGAGAAGGCAAAACATATCATAGACATCAATGTGATGGACAACTTGGATAAAGTAAACGAAACGGTACAGGAGGTTCGTAGCCTGCTGAACGTATAAAGAAAAAGGTAAGCCAACTCACGACAAGAGACGGCTTACCTTTCTACGATTTATCATAAACAGAAAATATTATAAAACAAACTTTTTAGCAAGACCAAGAACAGAAAATGAAGAAATGGACTATTGAAGACTCGAAGGAGCTCTACAACATTGGTGGTTGGGGCACTTCTTACTTTGGCATCAACGACAAGGGTGATGTCTATGTAACTCCATGCAAGGACAACACGCAGATAGACCTGCGCGACATCATGGACGAGTTGGCATTACGAGACATCAACGCTCCCGTACTGCTCCGTTTCCCAGACATCCTCGACAACCGCATCGAGAAGACAGCCAGCTGTTTTCAGAAGGCCAAGGAGGAATATGGTTACAAGGGGGAAAACTTTGTCATCTATCCTATCAAGGTGAACCAGATGCAGCCGGTTGTAGAGGAGATTATCTCTCATGGAAAGAAGTTCAACCTGGGACTGGAAGCCGGCTCCAAGCCTGAGCTTCATGCCGTTATCGCCGTACAGGCACAGAGCGACTCACTCATCATCTGCAACGGTTACAAGGACGAGAGCTACATCGAACTTGCCTTGCTCGCACAGAAGATGGGTAAGCGCATCTTCATCGTGGTAGAAAAGCTCAACGAGCTGGATATCATCGCCAAGGTGGCAAGCAAGCTCAACGTGAAGCCAAACATCGGTATCCGCATCAAGCTCGCATCTTCAGGCTCAGGTAAATGGGCTGAGAGCGGTGGAGATGCATCGAAGTTCGGTTTGACAAGTGCCGAACTGCTCACTGCCCTCAACAAGATTGAGGAGATGGGATTCCACGACTGCCTGCGCCTCATCCACTTCCACATCGGAAGCCAGATTACCAAGATCCGCCGCATCCAGACGGCTCTGCGTGAGGCGGCTCAGTTCTACATCAACCTCCACAAGATGGGCTACAATGTAGATTTCGTAGATTGTGGCGGTGGTCTTGGCGTAGATTACGACGGCACCCGTTCTGCCAGCAGTGAAAGCTCTGTAAACTACTCTATCCAGGAGTATGTAAACGATTGTGTCTATACATTCGTTGATGCAGCCAACAAGAACAATATCAACCATCCTAACCTCATCACCGAGAGTGGCCGCTCGCTTTCTGCCCACCACTCCGTATTGGTGATTGATGTCTTGGAGACTGCCTCCCTGCCGGAAATGCCAGAGGAGTTTGAAGCAAAGGAGACTGACCACCAGCTGGTGAAGGATCTCTATGAGATATGGGACAACCTGAATCCTCGCAACATGTTGGAGGACTGGCACGATGCTGAGCAGATTCGCGATGAGGCATTGCAGCTCTTCTCTCATGGTATCGTAGATTTGAAGACCCGTGCCGAGATTGAGGCGATGTACTGGAGCGTGTGCCACGAGATCAACAACCTTGCCAAGCACATGAAGCATGTACCTGAGGAGCTGAGAGGATTGGACAAGATTCTTGCCGACAAGTATTTCTGCAACTTCTCATTGTTCCAGAGCCTGCCAGACAGTTGGGCCATCGACCAGCTCTTCCCTATCATGCCTATCCAGCGGCTGGACGAGCGTCCTACCCGCAACGCCACCTTACAGGACATCACCTGCGACAGCGACGGCAAGATTGCCAACTTCGTAACCGATGGTCATATCGGCAACGTTCTTCCTCTTCATCCTTTGAAGAAAAACGAGCCATACTATCTCGGTGTGTTCCTCGTAGGTGCCTATCAGGAGATTCTGGGCGATATGCACAATCTTTTCGGCGACACCAATGCAGCCCATATTTCCGTAAAAGACGGCAAATACAGCATCGACCAGATATTCGATGGCGAAACCGTAGAGGAGGTTCTGGATTACGTACAGTACAATCCGAAGAAGCTCGTCCGCCAGTTGGAGCAGTGGGTAACCAAGAGTGTGAAGGAAGGCAAGATTTCACTCGATGAGGGCAAGGAATTCCTGGGCACCTATCGCAATGGTCTCTTCGGATACACTTATCTTCAGTAAACATTCAACATAAGATAAAATGGAAAAAGTAACAGTAGTAAAGGTAGGCGGTGCCATCGTTGAAGACAGCGAGAAGCTGGCACAGCTCTTGAAGGATTTTGCAGCCATTCCAGGTAAGAAGGTTTTGGTACATGGCGGTGGTCGTCGTGCCACCAAGGTAGCCGCTGCCCTCGGCATCGAGAGCAAGATGGTAAACGGCCGTCGCATCACCGATGCAGACATGCTGGAGGTGGTAACGATGGTTTATGGCGGTTTGGTAAACAAGAATCTGGTTGCCAAGCTTCAGGCTAACGGCGTGAATGCCCTCGGTCTGACAGGTGCCGATATGGACGTAATCCACAGTCACAAGCGCCCGTTGAAGGACGGTATCGACTTCGGATTCGTAGGCGATGTAGAGCGTGCCAACGGCAAGATGCTCCAGACCCTGATTAACGAAGGCATCACTCCAGTGATGGCTCCGCTGACCCACGACGGCAAGGGCAATATTCTCAATACCAATGCCGATACCATCGCAAGCGAGACAGCCAAGGCTCTGGCTCCTTACTACGACGTGACATTGATATATAGTTTTGAAAAGAAAGGCGTGCTCAGTAATCCCGAGGATGACGACAGCGTGATTTCAGTGATTACCCATGCCGATTTTGAGAGATATAAAGCAGACGGTACCGTGGCAGGCGGCATGATTCCTAAGCTGGAGAATGCCCTTGCAGCCATCGATGCAGGCGTAAAAGAGGTGATTATCACCCTCGCTACCGCCATCGACGGAAAGCACGGAACTGTTATTAAGAGTTAAAAATAGAAATAATTTAGAGTTGCTTGTAACTTTCTTACAGGTAAGTCGTCATTAATTATAGAGGGATGAAAAAAATCAGTTTCCAAAACGATGTTTTGCCACTGAAGAATAAACTCTTCAGGCTGGCCCTTCGCATTACTCTCAACCGGGAGGAAGCGGAGGACGTTGTGCAGGATACCATGATTAAAGTCTGGAATGCCCGCGACAGATGGCAGGAGCTTGACTCCATCGAGGCCTATAGCCTCACCATCGCCCGCAACCTCTCGCTCGACCGCATCAAGAAGATGGATAATCAGAATGATTCGCTGGAAGAGCAGACCACAGAAAGGCTCGACGAGACATCATCCACTCCTTCCGAACGAATGATTCAGAAAGACAAGCTGAACATCGTAAGGAACATCATTAATGAACTGCCCGAGAAGCAGCGCAGCTGTCTGCAACTTCGAGACATCGAAGGAAAATCCTATAAGGAAATAGCAGACATCCTCTGCATCACCGAAGACCAGGTCAAGGTGAATATCTTCAGGGCTCGACAAACAGTAAAACAAAGATTTCAACAATTCGACAGTTATGGATTATAAGTACATCAACCAACTTTTGGACCGCTATTGGAAGGCCGAGACTTCTCTCGAAGAGGAGGAGATTCTCCGCGCATTCTTCAGCCAGGACGAGTTGCCTGCCGAGCTGAAGCCATATCAGGCGCTCTTCTCTTACGAGATGGGCGAGGCTAAGCAAGAGGCGCTGGGTGATGACTTCGACCAGAAGATGATGGCGATGATTGAAGATGAATACACCAAGGAGCCTAACAAGGCAAAGATGGTTTCACTGACAGAGCGTCTGAAGCCTCTCTTCAAGGCTGCTGCCGTGGTAGCCATCGTCCTGACCTTGGGCAACGCTGCTCAGGTGCCATTCCAGAACGATGTCGATAACCAGATTGAAAACGTAGGATACACCAAGAGTGGCAAGGGCGTTTCCGTAGCCATGGGCGATTCTGCTTCGGTTGACTCCATGCAGCGCACGGGCATCGACCAGATAAGCACCACCACCGCTTCCCCTACGATATTGAAGTAGTTATTTCTATGCTTTCTCTATATAAAAAATCATGTTTAGTAAAACAATTCTGAAACTGTGAAGTTTCAATTCTCTCAAATTTTTCATAACATACTAACGTATTAGGGCTGCCAGGATGTACTGGCAGCCCTTGCTGTTTTTATAAATAAACTAATTCATAGTTTCGTGGGGCACAATTTATCGCCATCAAGAGTCATCATTTAAGCCTTCTGCTGGTCATCATTGATGGCTCCTGCCTGCCTTCATATAAGGCTCTTGGCTAGCTCAAGAAGGAGAAATTAAAAAGATGATTTTCCTGATGAGGGTTAACAGGTTAACAGTTAACAGCCCGAAAATGCATACTACTCCCCACTCACATATAATAATAAGTATATATATATATTTAAATATAATAAGGTACGCAGGAGGGGGAGGATACAAAAAACAGCTGTTAACTGTTAACCTGTTAACTCCTTGCCCTCTTTGTTAACGAATCTAAGTCATAGTTTTCTCCCCCAAAACTCACCGATTCTCGGGTCAGAAGTCATTAAAAAAATAACACGGACAAATTGAATTTGTCCGGACAAATTGTCCGACAGCTCATAACACGCTGATTATTGCTCAGTTACAAGCACACGGACAAACAAGCCGGACAAATTCAATTTGTCCGTGTTTTATTTTTCAACCGAAAACCGGATATAGGTTCTATCATCGAAGCTCTTATTGCCCTCTACGATGCCCTTGGTGGCGATAAAGGAATGGATGTTCTGAGGGTCGTTGGCAATCTGCTCTGCCAATGCCGCCTCGCTCGCTGCCAAGGTTGGCTCCAGGAACGGATAGCCATCGCTTGCCAATACAATCTCGGAGGAAGAGACAAAAATTGTACCTGATGCAGAAACGGAGTCAGAGCAAGGAACAGAATCTTGAACAGAACAAGAATCTGAAACAGAGACAACCTTCACTCCTTTCCGATAGATAGGAAATCCATCGATAACCGTATAGGTCTGGTTCTGTCCGGAAAGCATCGCCTCGATCAATAATGGCTCTATCTGCTTTCTAGCCTCAGCAGGCGAAAGGCCCTGCTCTATCAGTTCTACCCTCTTTCTGGCAATCTCCTGCTCATAAGGCTTGCCGTTCTCATAAAGCTTGCCATCGATGATGGCCTGGCAATCGCCCACCATCCAGACTTCATTCCTTGTCCGGCTATAAAGGATAGCCGAGGCGGTAAGCCGCTCTTCCGGATGCTCCTTCAACCGCTCTTCCACCCCTAGCTTTTCATACACCTTATTATATATATAGGCTGTCACGCCCTGGCAGAAATCATCTACCGAGGCATCCGCTTTCAACTCCTCACGAATATACTCCGAGATAAGCATCATGGCATATCTTCCGTTCTTCATATCAGGATTGAGATGCTTCGGCGTCTTGCTCGTACTGCCATCAATCACTGCGATGAAATCATCGGTAACTACCATTCCATCCTCACAAGCCTCCTGGCTCTTCTTTCCTATGATACTGCTTTCTATAATCTTCATACTATCTACTTATATATCTGTTTATATATCTGAAAAAAGGCTACCCATTCAGGTAACCTTTTTACTAGTTTAGCACCTTGAAAGTACATATAAAAAGTGTTTGAGAGAAGAATGAGGAAAGTTTACTGGT
>OWIS01000549.1_pt1 | contig 11658 bp, 10 predicted proteins | sample 1732611 | NCBI WGS metagenome assembly OWIS01 (sample SAMN05065734, study PRJEB22554) | human gut metagenome | biome: ENVO:2100002; feature: ENVO:00000062; material: ENVO:00002003 | host: Homo sapiens | place: USA
ACCGACGATCTCCGCCGTGACAGGGCGGCATTCTAACCAACTGAACTACTGGGCCGTATCAGTGTCTTTCGCAACTGACTTGTTTAGTATACAGTAAAACGCCTAATGTGTCAACAAACTTTTTTATTTTTTTCAAAAAGCAGGGAAAGGCCCTTCCTCGTATGGCAGCGGTACGACTTTCACAGGCGACGCGCCAGTCCTACCGTCCCGTTTGCGCTGATCAATGCCGCATCCTGCCACAAAGGTGCTCACGAGGAGGCTCAAAAAAATCAGGGCCATAATCATTCGTTTCATCCCGGTCTCCTTTTTTACATCGTTAGCCTTCCCCTCCGATCCCCTTTCATCAATGCCACAAGGTTTTCTGCCGCCTCCTGTTTGAGCTTTACGAAGGATTCTTCCGTTGCATAGGAAATATGGGGCGTTACGATAATCTGAGGCACACCATAAAGGGGACTTTCGGCAGTAAAAGGTTCGTTTTCCACCACATCAAGGAGCGCGCCTGCAATCGTTCCTTTCTTTACAGCCCCGGCAAGGGCCTTTTCATCCAGAAGACTCCCCCGGCTTGTATTGATGAGATAACTGCCTTTTTTCATAAGGGACAGGACGCGCGCATCGACAATATGCCGGGTATCCGGTGACGCCGCCAGATGAAGGCTCACAAGGTCACCGTTAATAAAGGCCTCTTCCAAGGTCACGGGAATGACGCCGTCTTCCTGCATCTGTTTACTTTTATCGCTGCGATTATAGGCTAGGACGGTCATGCCCATGGCTTTGGCCTTTAGGGCTGTCCTGCGCCCAATATGACCATATCCCGCAATGGCGAGGGTAAGACCTGAAAGGCGGTGCGGCAGGGCGGGAATGGCGCGCACGCCCCACGGGGACTTTTCATTGTGCTTGAGGAACAAAGGCAGGCGGCGCACAAGAAAAAGCGTGCCCATGATGACATATTCTGCAATATCCTCAGATGAGTAAGCGGTCACATTGCGCACGCCAATACCTCGCTTTTGGGCGGCGTCAAGGTCCACGGCTTCATAGCCCGTTCCATAGAGGGAAATGGCTTTAAGGCGGGGCATCTTGCTAAAGACCTCGTCACCAAGGGGTACGTTTACCTGAGCAAGGAGCCCATCCACTGTGCTGCCAAATTCCTCAAGGTCATGCCAAAAATCATAGCAAGAGCGGCGGAACATAACGCCGGGAAAGGCTTTTGTAAGAAGGGATATCTCCACATCGTACGCATTCCATTCCTCATCGATGATCCAAATGACCATGACCGCCGCCCTCCTTTCTTATGCAAAAAATTCCGTGACTAAATCTTCCAATGCCTTCTGATCGCTGGCACCCATTGTTTCACGGGCCGAATGCATGGCAAGGAGCGCCACGCCAAGATCCATGGTACGGATCGGTGTAATGGCAGAAGCCATGGAACCAAGGGTGCTGCCGCCTTTGATATCACTGCGGTTGACATAAAGTTGGTAAGGAATATTTTTTCTATCACAAAGTCCCTTAATCACGGCAACCGCCTCCGCATCACCTGCATAGGACTGACTGCATGCCTGTTTGAGAGCCAATCCCCTGCCAAGGACGGGCCGATTTGTGATATCACATTTATCAACATAATTAGGATGGAAAGCGTGGGCCACATCAATGCTCAGCATAAACCCCTTTGCCATATCCTCAAAAAGAGCCTCTTCCGTAAGGTCAAGAGTTTTATAGATACGGTGCAGGGTATTATGAAGGACAAGGGAATTGGCCCCCTGCTTAGTCGTGCTCCCTACCTCTTCGTTGTCAAAAAGACCGATGAGGGCGACACCCTCTTCTGCTTTGCCATTTACAATGCCTTCGAGGCATGCCTTGCAGCTTGTGAGGTTATCCAGACGCGGAGATGACACAAAATCATCATGTAACCCAAAGGTACAGCCATCTTCTGTCGGGTAAGCCGAAAGATCAAAGGAAAGAATATCCTTTTCACAGCATCCGAGCTCTTTTGCAAGGAACTTTTCAAAGAACGCGCTCTCTTTTTCGTCTTCCCCGATAAGGGCTGCAAGGGGTAGGATATCCTTTTGCTTATTCCATTTATAACCATCATTCACTTCCCGATTCATGTGGATGGCAAGACTGGCCATGGTAAGAAGGGGCCGTCCAAAATCAACAAAATGGGTCTTTGGCTGGAAGGGATCTTCTGTCCGTGTCACGATCTTACCGGCAAGGGAAAGGGGCCGATCCATCCAGGTGCTCACAATCATACCGCCATAGCCTTCAATATTGAGCGTGCCATACCCATGGGTCCGTACTTCGGGGGCAGGTTTCAGACGAAAAGAGGGAAAATCCGTATGGGCCGCCGCAAGCTTTAGGCCCCGCGTTCCTTTTTTCCCTGTTCTGAACGCAAGGAGACAGGAATCAAAAACGGTGACAAAATATTTGCCATTGGGTTTCAGCTTCCAATCCTTTTCTTCCTTAAGTTCCGTAAAGCCTGATTTTTCAAGAATAGCCTTGCTGGAAAGGACCGTATGATAGGGAGACGGGCTGGTCTTGATGAAAGAAAGTAGGGATTTGATGGTTTGTTTCATGGGAAATTTCCTCCTTGGTTCTTGCATTGATTTCTGGCACAATGTCTCTTGTTACAGTGTACTTGATTTACGGAGTTTCCTCAATAGGGTTTAGTGATTTACGCAGCGCAGAACCGTCTTTCTGCGTTAGAATTACTCAGTTCCCGACTTTATTTAAGAAGCCGCTGGACCTATCTTCGTTAGAGGACCCCCATCATCACGAATTGACTTTTCTTGTAGCAATTTGCAAAATTTTCTGTTAAGATGAGTGTAATTTCATATGGTTCCCCCATTTCTACTCTCATTCCACTAGGAGGTATTCGCAATGAATCAACCCACATCCAGCAAGAACAAAATCCTTACCTGGCAAGCCCTAGGTCTCATGACCTTTTCCTCAGTCTGGGGCTTTGGCAACATCGTCAATGGCTACGCCAATCAGGGACTCAAGGCCGTCGTCAGTTGGATCATCATGTTCACCATCTACTTCATTCCCTACACACTCATGGTCGGTGAAATGGGGTCTACCTTCAAAGACAGCCAAGGCGGCGTCTCTTCTTGGATTCGGTCCACGTCGAGCGCTAAATTGGCTTATTTTGCTGGCTGGACCTACTGGATCTGCCACATGCCCTACTTAGCACAAAAACCACAAAGTATGCTCGTTGCCTTGGGCTGGGCCATTTTTCGCAATGGATCGCTGACAAAAATGATGTCGCCCTTGGTGCTTCAATCCATTGCTCTCATCCTCTTTTTCTTCTTTTTATGGTATGCCTCTCGGGGCATCCGCTCCTTGAAGCACATTGGCGCCCTGGCAGGGTCCACAAAGGTCATCATGTCCTTTCTTTACATCCTTCTGGCCCTCGCGGCTCCCTATATTACAGAAGCCAAGACCTTTACCTATCGCCTTGATATGGAAACCCTCATGCCCACCTTCGACTTTGACTATATGACAACCCTTGCCATCCTCGTCTTTGCTGTTGGCGGCTGCGAGCGTCTTTCCCCTTACGTCAATAACCTCAAGGACCCAAGCCGTGAATATCCTCGTTCCATGATTTTCATGACCATCATGGTCTGTGTCACGGCTATTTTGGGCACCTTTGCCATGGGGCTCATGTTTGACCCCCAGAATGTTCCCAAGGACCTCATGATGAATGGTTCCTATTACTGCTTTGCAAAACTTGGCGAATACTACGGCGTCGGTCAAACCTTTGTCGTTATTTTTGCTCTCTGCACCCTCATTGGACAAGCTTCAACCTTAGCCGTTTCCATCGACGCGCCCATCAAGATCCTCCTTGCTGACGTTGATGAAAAGTTCGTTCCTGAACGCTTCCGCAAAATCAACAGCCGTGGAGTTCCTGTTACAGGCTATCAACTGACTGCGCTGCTTGTGGGCATCCTCATCATCGTGCCCGCCCTCGGTATTGGCGATATGACAAGTCTCTACAACTGGCTCATGCGTCTAAATGCCGTATGCATGCCCCTGCGTTACCTCTGGGTCTTTTATGCTTATATGATGCTCAAAAAACATCAGGATCGCTTCCAATCTGACTATCATTTTGTCAAAAGCGCAGCCCTTGGAAAAATGGCCGGCGCTTGGTGCTTCTTCTTTACGGCCTATGCCTGTTTCATGGGCATGTTCCCTCGCGGCGTGGCAGCCTATTCTCCGGCCTGGACCTTCCAATTTACCCTGAACATCTTGACTCCCCTTGTACTTTTTGGCATTGGCGTCATCCTCCCCTACCTTGCCAAAAAGGAACGGGAAAGACGGGCACAATAACTTTTACGGGGGAACCAAGGAAAGCATCCCATAGGGACGCTTTCCTTCCAATCAGCAACTAAAAAAGGGACTGAGAAAAATGAAGATTGCATTTTTCTCAGTCCCTTTTTGTATTACATCAATAGGCCAGCAGGAAGGAACGGAAGAATTCCACGCTCGCCGGCAGGGCGTCCACAGGAATGTGTTCATTGACCTGATGGGCAGCACCCCACCGATTATCATGGACATGGCCCGTAAATAAAAGGACCGTATCGGTTATAGGCTTATAGTAGCGCGTATCCGTAGCTCCCAGCATGAGAAATGGAATGGCAAGGAGTTCATTGCCATAGACGGCATGAAGGATCTTTGTAAGAAGACGATAGGAATCGCTGTCAGGCGTCGAGGCAGGTACAGGATCCTTGCCAGAAATATGGCGGATCTTGACGCCTTCCGGCAGGAACCCTTGGAGACGTCTTTCGACCGATTCCACTGTATCGCCCTGCAGGATGCGGACACTAAGTCCCACAGCGGCATGACTGGGCAGTACATTAGGCTGGGTACTTGCCTGGGCCATGGTAAACGCTACCGTCGTATGAAGCATGGCATCAAGGGCAGGATCTTCCTGCGCAAGAGTACAGAGGGCTTCAAAATGCCCCTTCGGATCAGCGTAAATGCTGCGTACCGGTTCTTCCTTTAAGGGAGCCGTCGCTGCGAGCTGTGCTTCTACAAGCGGCGTCAAGCGATAGGGAAACGGATAGGCTTCAATGGCAACCACCGCCTTTGCGACAGCGCCCAGGGCCGTGCCATTGCCTGGCTTGCTCGAATGCCCGCCCTTGCGGTCACAGTAGATTTCGTAGTTGACGGCCGCTTTTTCGCCAAGACCGATATGAGCGGCAAGACGGCCGCCAGCTTCCGGGAAAAGTCCGCCCCCTTCATCAAGGATGGTACCAATATGGACACCCTTTTCCGCTAAATGGTCCACGAGGCGCTGGGCTCCGTCCACATCATTTTCAAGATACACTTCCTCACTGTAGCCCAAAGACAGGTAGAGGTCGTAATCAGGCCGGAAGCCTTCGGCAAAAAGGGATTCCAAGGCTTCCAATTCACTAAGGACCAAATGTTTGCAGTCCGTCGTGCCCCGGCCATAGACCGAGTCATCAAGGAGAAGACCTGAAAACGGATCATGACTCCATTGGCTGCGGTCCCCAATCTCCACCACATCCTGATGGCTCATGAGAAGAAGCGGCTTTTTTGCGGTCTCCTTGGGATGATAATGAAACTGGAGACCAGCCCGGCCCACGCGGTCCACTTCCATCACTTCATAGACATGGGGATAAAGCGTTTCAAAGAGCTTGTGGAGTTTTTCAAATTCAGACCAATCGACTTTGTTAACGTCGGAATTTGAGACCGTCTTCATTTGGATCATTTGGGAAAGATGGTCGGCAAGGATTTCTTTTGTTGGTACGGTCATCTTGGCAGCTCCTTTCAATGATTACCACGCAGGAACAAGGGCTCCTTTGGCTTTTTCGTTGATATAGTTCTTAACGGCATCTGTTTGGAAGATCTTGACAAATTTCACATAGGTGGGATTATCCTTATCTTCTTCACGGGCAGCAATGATATTGACATAAGGACTCGTATTGTCTTCCTTGGCAATGGCAAGGTTCGGGTCAAGTTTGGCTGAATTGGCGTAGCCGGCATTGATGACAGACGCTGCCGTATCATCCAGGCTGCGCGGCAGCTGGGCCGCTTCCAGTTCAAGGATCTGCAGGTGTTTCGGATTGTCCGTAATGTCGTTGACCGTCAGATCGGAGGCCTTGACGCCGTCTTTGACTTTGATAAGGCCAAGCTTGCTCAGCATCAGGATGGCACGGCCGCCATTTGAAGGGTCATTTGGAATCGCAATCTTATCGCCATCTTTCAGTTCCTTGATATCCTTGATCTTGGTCGAATATAGTTTCAAAGGAGCCAAGTAGGTCTTGCCAATGGAGACCAGCTTCGTGCCGTTTTTCTTGTTGAAGGCATCAAGGAAAGGACCATGCTGAAAAGAGTTCAGGTCGATTTCCTTTTGGGCAAGTGCCTGGTCCGGTGTTACATAATCAGAAAAGACCTTCAGCTCCACATCAAGGCCCTGTTTTTTGGCTTCGTCCTTGACAAACTCCATGATTTCTTCCGAGTAACCCGGCGTAATGCCTACAACGATCTTTTTCTTTTCTTCCGGCGCCTTTTCCGTCTTCTTTTCGCCGCCGCACCCAGCTAGGAGTGCAGCCGCTGCAAAGACCGCCAGAGTCCCTGCCGTCAGTTTTTTGAGGTTCATTGTGCATCTCTCCTTTTTTCCTCTCCATCGACAAGCAGTAAAAAAAGCGCCATCTATACAGATGACGCTGACCTTCGTTTGAACGCTCATCTGCCAAGCCGCATGGCCTGTTGGAATTAGCACCTTCCCATTCGGGGGTTGCCGCAGCTTCATAGGGCCAAATCCCTCTGCTGCTCTCGATGAAGGGTTGTTAACGGGTATGAGTTTACAGTTTTGACGAACAATTGTCAAGAAATCCATATTTCCGTAGTATAAATTCTTATTTTTTCTCTCTTTTTGTATGTTTTGATACAATAGTATCGAAGTTTTTCTGTAAAAAGAGGATTATTGTGCGGAAAACCCTGCCTCCATCAGCAGGGTCCTTGCCTTTTCATAGTCTTTTTCAGGCACATCGATATAGTAGAAATTGCGGTCGATCTTGCCTTGGGGACCAAAATCCCGGATATCAAGCTTGGCTCCGCAGCCGCAGATGGGGGGGCCTCACCGGGAAGCTCCGTTACGGAAAGCTTCAGGCCCGCCTCTTTAAGAAGGGCTTGGGCTCTTTTCCATTCCTCTTTTTTGCCTCGTTCCTTATAGATGAGTTTTTCCCTAACAAAAAGTCCCATGACACGCGTCTCCCTTCCCCCTATTCATAATCAAATAAACCGTCATTTTTTTCTTCCAGCGCCTTGATTACATGGTAGGCAAAAGCATTATAGGGCGTGGGGATGCCAAGGGCTTCTCCCATTTCCACCATACGGCCGCACAGCATATCAATTTCTGTATGGCGGTGGTGATCCAGGTCCTGCAGCGTAGAATGGCGCACGGCAGGGCTCTCGCTCTTGGTATAGCCCGCACCCTTGCCATTTTTCCCCGGTTCCAGGATGGCCGTATGAAGACTGATTCCCTTGGCTTTTGCCACGAGGACAACCTCTTCTTCAAGCCGTTCCTTCAAAAAACGCACGTGTTCGGAATCAGCATAAGCCCCGGTTCCGCAGCCTACAATCGCTTGAGGGATATTTTGGCCAATATTGAAGAGGAACTTGGCCCAAATATCACTTTCGATGGTGCGGCTCATATGGGTCAAGAGCGGAGTCCGTGCGAAAAAGGCCTTCAGGGCTTCAAGCTGTACCTCATCCCGTTGTGACAGAGGCGCAGGTTTTCCATAGTAAAGTCCCCGGATACCTTGAGGTTCCTTGAAAGTCACTTGATCGATTCCCTCTTTTCCTCGCTCCCGATGGGAAGCAATACGAAGAAGAGCCGGGACAATATGACCTTTTCCTACGGCCGCTTCCAAAACGGCCTCACTGTCCACCCCATTCATGAGGCTTATGATCATGGTACGCGAATCGGTAAGAGCGGTTACGGCCGGTAAAATGGCAGAAAGCGCCCCATATTTGACGGTCACAAAAATAACGTCTACAGGGCCCGTTTCTTCCGCTCCTTGTACCATGGGGCGGAAAGGCTCCCCATTGATGACAAGTCCTTTTTCACGAAGCCTTTCTCCCCGCTGTCCATCCGCGATGACAGTAAAAGATAGGTCAGCCAGCCTGCTAAGCCCCCAGATAAGATAACTTCCAATGGCGCCAGCTCCAATCAGTGCCACTTTCTTGATTTCCATAGGTCAGTCTCCTTTGATCGATAAGGGGGACACCGATGAGGGGGTCCGCCGCAATGGATTCATCTCTTATCCTCATTATACAGAAAGATAGGGAAAAAAGAAAAGGACAGTCCCCTATACCCAGTCAACATTACGGTGAATTTTTCTTTTTCCAGATATTCTGAACGGAAATTTCCCGCGCTTGCCATGGGGCAACCTAAACGACCATCAAATAGACTGCTGTCACCCTTAAAAAAGCAGGCTAAGACCAATTGGACAGGGGACAAAGTGGTCTATGCATAAAAAAGTCCCCATCTGAACTCATGCAATCAGATGGAGATCCATTTTTTATTCTTGTGCTGCAGGGGATTCTTTTTCTGCTTCCGGAACAGCAGCTTTTTCTTGTTCTGTTACAAGGGGGGCCGCTTCTTTCTGGATGTTCACCAAGCGGGCGACCACTACATCAACAGAATCAACATAAAAATCGGTAAGGGCAGCCACTTCTTTTACAATGGCCTGACGCAGGTTTTCCACGACTTCGGGGATATTGGATCCATATTCAACAGCCACTTTTAGTTCAAAACTGACATGACCCTTCGTAACGGTCCCGTTTTCGTCAACGGTGGTATCACTTTTACGGACGGAAATTTGGGGAACCATCTTGTCCGTAACCCGTTTAGCCAGGGAAAAAAGGGAGCTACCTTCATTTAACGAGAGGGTCACATGCCCAAGGTCCTGGGCAGCAGCACGAACAATATCGACAAACACTTCGTCACTGATGATGGTTTTTCCTTGGATCATCAAAATCCCTCCTTTTGGCTGCGCATCTTTCAGCGAAATTCCACTTTCAGATGCTGACGATCTACAAGTTTATGATAGCGATAGCGCGGATAGCCTACGAGCAGGCAGCCAACCCCCACTTGTTTTGTTGGAATCTGGAGCAGTTCCCGCAGCGGCGTATAATCGGCCCGAAGGCAGGTTTCAATAAAGCCCATGATGGTCGTGCCAAGTCCCAAGGTCGGTGCGTACAATTCCGCATAAGCAAGGGACTGCTCACTGTTGCTGGGGCCTGTCACATTAAGGCGGCGAGCCAAAACAAAGATGAGCTGACGGGCGTTGCGTCCGATGATATCAATGCCTCGTTCACGGTACACATGAAGGACTTTTATGAAATACCGCTTTTGTGGGGATTTATTGTCAATCTGTTCCTGCATCCAGTCAGCCACGCAGTCCGTAATTTTCTTGATCAGGTCCCGATCCTGAATAACAAGGTAATACATGCCCTGGGAATTGGCAGCCGTCGGAGCAAACCGAGCTGCTTCAAGAAGCTGACGGATCTTTTCTTCCGGTACCAATTCATCGCGAAAATTTCGGATGCTCCGGCGTTGACGGAGATATTCCAGCGCCGTATCCGGGTCCAGCATGGGACGGGTGATGGGATCCATCTCAGCCTTCGGGCAGCGGGAATTGTCAAGGGCCCCCGTGGGGCACACAGCGACGCAGTGACCGCAGGACATACAGGACAGGTCATTGATACAGACCGGGCCTTCGGTATCCATTTCCAGGATACAACTCGGGCAGACCTTTGCGCACGTGCCGCACCGCGTACATTTTTCTTTATCGATTGTGATTATTCCTGCCACCTATACACACCTCAAAACTTTTTCAGTACATATCCAAAAAAAGCCGGACAACCGTCCGGCCTATTCTTTAATTGGCTCCCCGAGTAAGACTCGAACTTACAACAACTCGATTAACAGTCGAGTGCTCTACCATTGAGCTATCGGGGAATCTTGGTGCGTCCTAGGACGCGGTCACAAGCGTTATTATATCGAAGAGTGGCATTTTTGTCAACGGATTTTATAAAAAAATATGGGAAAAGGAAGAAAGATTCCTTCCTCCCCCACTTTTTCCAGGCAACAGGAAAAGAGCGCCGAAGCCAAAGCTCCAGCGCTCAGAAATAAACCGAACTCTTACAGGATGCCAGAAGGCAGCTGCATCGTAACGCCAGGTCCAATGGGAAGACCCAAAGTCATCCAAATAATCAGGAAAATAATCCACGCAATCTGCAGGCAGACAGCAATCGGAATGAGGTTCGATACAAGGGTCCCAATGGCCGCTTTGGGCATATATTTTTCCTGGGCTACGGAAAGAATCATCCACAAATAAGGGTTCATGGGGGTAAAGCAGTTTGTTGGTGAATCGCCCAGTCGATAAAGCAATTGAGTGAATCCAGGGTGATATCCCAAAAGCATGAACATAGGAACGAAAATCGGTGCGAAAATGGCCCACTTGGCAGAGCCGGAAGACATGAAGATATTAACGAGACTTGTGATGATGATGAAGACTACACACATGGGAAGCCCCGTAAAACCTACCGTTTCAAGGAAATCAGCCCCTGAAATGGCAAGCAGGGTTCCCAGATGGGTCCAACTGAAGAGGGCTTGGAATTGACCGCAGAAGAAGCAGAAAACGACGAACGCACCCATCCCGCTCATTTGGTGGACCATCGCTTTGTTGACATCCTTGATGCAGGTAAAAGATTTTGTTGTCACGCCGTAGGTAATACCGGCCAAACTGAACATGATAAAGAGAAGGGGAATGAGGCCCTTAAGAAGCGGAGACCCTACAAAAGTATGTCCGTCCTTAGACAGGATGCCCGAGAAAAAGCCAACAGCCAAGATGGCAATATAAAGGACAATGACCAGACCCGCACGGTTAAGTCCTTTGATTTCAAGTTCCGAAACACCGCCCAGTTCCTCATCAGCACCGGGGCCTTCGTATTTGCCAAAGCGCGGCTCTACGATTTTGATGGAAACAAGGGCAATCATGAAGGCACAGAGGAAAGTAGAGACAAACATGAAGTACCAGTTGCACGTCACGTCTACAGCAAAAACTCCCGCTTTGCCAAAGAAACCATCAATGGCTTGGTTCGTAAGGCCTTGGAGCAGGGAATCGGTCCCCGCAATCATGAGGTTAGCGCCAAAACCTGCTTCCGCACCAGCAAAACCGACCATCATCCCAACAACAGGGTGCTTCTTGACACCGATATAGGCAACAGCCGCAAGGGGCGGAATGACAACCATGGCCGTATCAGATGCAATGTTTCCGCAGACGCCAAGAAAGGCAACAATAAAGGGGACGAGAGAGGGCGGTACGTTCTTCATGCTTCGGCGCAGCAGCGCGGAAAGCATGCCTGATTCTTCGCAAAAACCAATGGCAAGGGTCATGGTGATAACAAGGCCCAAGGGGGCAAATCCAGTGAAGTTCTTCACCATCGTCGTGAGAAGCCATTGGATGCCTTCTTTAGTAAAGAAGTTCTGGGATGCCACCAGTTTGTGAGAGGCCGGGTTTTCCAGTGCAAATCCGGCCTGGGTGCAAAGAGCCCCAACAATCGCCGTAATCACAAATAACTGTCTCTTATACACATCTCCGAGCCCACGAGACGGAGCTACATCTCGTA
>OWIS01000556.1_pt1 | contig 11420 bp, 10 predicted proteins | sample 1732611 | NCBI WGS metagenome assembly OWIS01 (sample SAMN05065734, study PRJEB22554) | human gut metagenome | biome: ENVO:2100002; feature: ENVO:00000062; material: ENVO:00002003 | host: Homo sapiens | place: USA
CATACGGAGCCAACAACGGGTCGGGCTGGTAATGCCGGGTCTCATCGATCATGTAACCGAACGGAATCGTGCCGCCATTATAAATACCCTTGAGAGCATTTTCGGTCATGCCACGCACGACCTTTTCAGACAGGTCAGCCGAGTAGTATTCCGCATAGCCCTCCAGAACAGACTCCAGAATGATGCCCTCCGGGCCAGCCGAAATGACTTCCGTAGCCGATACCAGCTTCACACCATTGCGTTTCAGCTGGGTCTTGTACCGTGCGCTGTCGTAGCGGTTCCGAGCAAAGCGGTCAAGTTTCCAGACGATGATAACATCAAAGATGCCACGCTCACTGTCCTTGATCATTTGCTGGAACTGCGGGCGGTTATCGGTCTTGGCGGAGATAGCACGGTCAATGTAATGCTTCACCACCGTGAAGCCGTTCTTTTCCGCATAGGCGGTGCATTCCCGGATCTGACCTTCAATGGATTCTTCGCGCTGACTGTCAGTAGAATAGCGGGCATAGATCACGGCGGTCATGGCAGGCACCTCCCATTTATACATCATTGAACGGTGGAGCGTTCTTTCAAAATAGTGTTTCGTATAATGTATATACCACAGTTTTTAACTGAATGCAAGACTTTTTCCCAAATAAAAGCCGCCATCATTCTCAGATCGTCCAGTTCTGGCTTGCCGACTGCAGATCCACCATGTGGGTGTACAGTCCCTTCCGGGCGTACAGCTCTGCCGGGCTGCCCTGCTCGGTCACGATGCCACCCGACAGCACCACCACCTGATCCGCACCGGCTACGGTGCGCATCCGGTGGGCGATGATGAGGACGGTCTTGTTTTTTATGAGCCGGGATAGTGCCTCCTGAATGGCAGTTTCGTTTTCCACATCCAAGCTGGCGGTGGCCTCGTCCAGCAGGATGATAGGCGCATCCTTCAGAAAAGCACGGGCGATGGAAATGCGCTGACGCTCGCCGCCGGAAAGAGCGCAGCCATTCTCGCCGATGTTGGTGTTCCACTTGTCCGGCAGCTTTTCGGCAAATTCCTCGCAGTTTGCCAGCTTTGCCGCCGCAAGGACCTCCTCATCGGTGGCACCTTTGCGCCCCAGACGGATGTTTTCGAGGATCGTGTTGTCAAACAGGGTCACATCCTGAAAGACGATGGAATACAGGCTCATGAGCTTTTCCGGGTCGATTTGAGAAACCTCCATGCCGCCCACGGTGATGCTGCCCTTCTGGTAATCCCAGAACCGTGCTGCCAGCCGGGAAACAGTGGTCTTGCCGCCGCCGGAGGGGCCCACCAGTGCCGTGACCTCGCCCTGCTTTGCAGTAAAGGAGACATCCCGCAGCACCGTTTCGCCGGAGTTATAGGCAAAGCCCACATGGTCGAACACGATATCGCAGCCCTGATTGGTCAGCTGCTCGCTGCCGGTCTGCAGGGGAGCGTCCAGAATCTCATTCATCCGCCCCACATTGGTGCGCATGGCAATGACCGCCGCCAGATTCTGCAAGGCCCCCTGCATGGGGTCGTACATCCGGGAGGCCGCCATCAAGAACAGAAACAGGGTCAGAACGTCGATACTGCCCTGCACCAGCAGCACCGAACCGGTGAGCGCCACCGATGCAATACCCAGCTTGAGCACCATGCCGGCGGAGGACACAAACAGTGCTGTTTCCAGCTCTGCCGCAATGGACTGCTTTTCCACTGCCCGAATTTTGTCGGAAAGGCCGGACAGGTACCGCTGCTCCGCATTGCTGGCTTTCAGGTCCCGGAGGGTCTCGATGTACTCCTGAATGCCGTCCGCACAGGCCATTTTCGCCGCCATGGTCTTGGCCTGCACCTTGTCCTGCACCCGGTAGCTGCCCACCACGATGGCAGCGGATACCGGGATGACCCACAGGGCTGCCAGTGCCATCCGCCACTCAAAGGTAAACAGGCTCAGGGCAATGAGCACCGTGGAGATGAGGGAGCCGAACAGACCGGGGATGAAGTGGGAGCAGTCCTTTTCCAGTACCTCGCAGTCCGCCATGATGGTGCTGGTCAGGTCGGCAAGATCCCGCTTGCCAAAGAAAGACAAGGGCAGCTTGCGCAGCCGCTCCGCAAGGGTCAGGCGGCGGGTGCCGCTCTCTTTATAGGTGGTAAAATAGGTGCCGTTGTATTGGAACCATGTGGTCAGCAAAATCAGCACAAAGCAGGCAACGCATCCCAGCAGATAAAAGGTACTTCTCTCGCTCGTAGAGCCTGCCAGCAGGTCTTTTACTAGAAGATACAGCAGCCCGGTGGGCAGCATGAACGCCATGTTCTGGAACGCACAGGCCAGAACGCCCTTTACAAGCCCCTTTGCGCCCTCCGAGGAGCTGGCTGTGGCGTGTTGAATTTTTTCGATCATCCTTTACCCCTCCTTTGCGACTTTCCACTGCACCGAGGCCTGATAATCCTGCCACATCCGGGCAAACAAGCCGTTCTGTGCGCACAGCTCATCCTTTGTACCGGATTCTGCAATTTGCCCATCCTGCACCACATAGATGCAGTCGGCGTTGGCGACGGTGGACAGGCGGTGTGCGATCATCAGCACGGTTTTGCCCTTGGCAAGCTGGGCAAAAGCGGCCTGTACTTTTGCTTCGTTGTCCGGGTCGGCAAAGGCGGTGGCCTCGTCCAGAATCAGGATGGGCGCATTTTTCAGCATGGCGCGGGCAATGGCAATGCGCTGCTGCTCGCCGCCGGACAGGTACACGCCCTTGGTGCCAATGACGGTATGGATGCCCGCCGGGAACTTTTCTATAATATCCATGCACTGCGCGGCCTTGAGCGCCGCCAGCACCTCGGCTTCGGTGGCCTGCGCTCTGCCCAGCCGGACGTTGTCCAGAATGCTGCCCTTGAGCAGGCGGCTGTTCTGGAACACAAAGGAGATGGTGTCCATCAACTCTTCCTTGGGGATGTCCCGCACATCCGCTCCGCCCACCCGGACGCTGCCGCTCTGCACATCAAAGAACCGGCAAATAAGGTTTGCCAGTGTGGATTTGCCGCCGCCGGAGGGGCCAACGAAAGCCACCATCTGACCCGGCTGAATTTTCAGCGAAACGCCCTTGATAACATCCGTTTTGCCATCATAGCTGAAATGCACATCCTTCAGGGACACAGAGGCATCTTTCGGATGCCGCGGATGATCGTTTTCTGGCACAGGTTCCGCATCCAGAACCGAATCCACACGAGCCAACGCATCTGCCACAACGAGTTCATTTTCGCTCATGTACATGATGCGGGTCAGGGTCAGGGAGATTACCGGGGTAATGATGATGTAGAACAGCAGGTTCAGCAGAAATTCCGAAGTCACACCGTTCCGGGTGAACAGAAGCCCACCTACAATCAAGAAAGCAAACACACCGTTGATTGCGGCAGTATAGAGCATCATCGGCATCCGCAGCTCTTTGGTGTAGGCAATGACCCACTTTTCGTACTCATCAATGGTCGCTTTGAATTTTTTGAACGAAAAGACGGATTGCCCGAAGGTCTTGACTACCGGGATGCCGCGGACATACTCCACGGCCTCGTTAGACATTGATTCCAACGCATTACCGTATTGCCGCATTTTGTCTGCCATCCGCCTTCCTGTCATGGCGGACATGATGACGAAGCCCAGTGCCACCGGAACGAGACTCAGCAGACCCAGCCGCCAGTCGAACACAAGCAAAAGAACCAACAGACCTATGGGTGTTGCCATTGCATTATATTTGTCCGGCAGCTGATGGGCGAGAAATGTCTCCGCTGCGCCAGTACTCTCGTGGATGATCTTGCGCAGCTTACCGCTGCCAAACGTCTCCGTAAAGCCCAGCGGCAGTGTGGCAAGGTGTTCGGAAACCTCCAGCCGCAGATTGGTCGCCACCCGGAACGCCGACAGATGGGAGCACATCAGTGCCGCAATGTAAATGAGGTAAGCCAGCACCGCAAACAGCACTGCCATCCAGCCGTAATGGGGGATGTTCACCGCCTGCGCATAGTCCGGCGCGGCGTTCAACACATCCCGCAGGATCTTCCAGATGTACACAAAAGGCACCAGCGCCACCAGCGCACTGACCGCAGACAGCACCCACGAAGCGTAGGTGAAATATCGGTAGTTCCCGGCGTAGCCCATCAGCCGGGAAAGATCGGACTGTTTTTTCACGGAAAGACCTCCTTCAAATCAGATTGCGGCAAAAATGTGCTGTGGTATTTCAACTCCACAGCACATTCTGCGTTTTAACCCGCCAGATTTTCGGTGCAGAACAGCTCAATGCAGTTGTCGATCATCGTCTGGTCACAGTCGGTGGAAATGCCGGAGGCCAGCCAGTAAGCATATTCGCCTGTATCGTACTGGCTCAGAGCTTCTGCATCCGAACCATAGCGAAACTCAATATGGTAAGTTTCCGCACTGGTGTCCGGCGCAAGGAAGAAGTAGGTGAACTCGCCGGAATCGGCATCATCGCTTTGAAACTCATACAGCCCACGCACAGGCTCCATGCCAATATAGTGATAGGTATGGGAGAACAGCACATTGCCGTCCTTATCGGTGCCGGAAATGGTAGAAGTTTCACCATCGAAGGTCAAGGTCGCAAGGCTATTGGTAAAGCCGCAGAAATAGGCTCCGCCGCCGTTGGCATACGCTTTAACTGCATCTTCGCCGTAAACATCACCTGTCACCATAGAGGACAGCTTCTCAAAAGCAGCTTCGGCATTGTCCTCGCCCACGAGAGCGGTACAATCATCCAGCCATGTCTGCTTATATTCGTCCGCCAGAATCACCGGCCACAGTTCCTGATAGCTGCCTGTTAGGTCGTTCAGCAGCTGTGCAGCGGCAGCTTCGTTTTCATCCGCCGCTGCGGATGTCGTTTCGGAAACAACAGAGCTTGTAGTGCTCTCTGCCGCAGTGCTTGCAGTAGAAGACACTGGGGATACCGCCGTGCTGCCGCAACCGGCCAGCAAAGAGACCGACAGAGCCAGTACGGTTACCGTACCCAGAACTTTTTTCATCATACGCATGGAAAATCCCCTCCAGAAAAATCGTTTGATTTTGCAATTAGCGTCCACTAACCACAAACAGATTTTACTGGAACAGGCCGTTTTTTACAAGAACCAAACAGACAAAATCTATCCAATCGGACGCATCTTCCGATATTGCGTCGGGGTCATACCAAAAGACTGGCGAAACGCGGAAGAAAACTTGTTTGGATTTTCGTAGCCGATCTGGTGTGCAATTTCTGCAATAGTGCTGTCCGTTTCGGTCAGCAGCTTCTGTGCCAGCTGCAAGCGGTATTCCTTCTGATATGCATAGACCGAGCTGCCGTAAACGCCTTTGAAGCAGGTCTTGAGTGCCGTAGCCGAAAGTCCAACATCCTGCGCAAGCTGTTCAATGGTTTGATGGACGGTCAGTCTCTGTGTGAGAAGTTTTGCCGCGCGTCTGGCACATTCCACCTGATGCTGGTTGAAGTAGTCTGTCTGCTGCACATCATCCCGGCCTTTCAGGCGGCTCAGAACGTGCAGCAACTCCAGCACTTTCAGCCGAAGATAGCCGGTGTCCGGCACAGAATGCGCTGTGTAAAGCTCTGAAAAAATATGTGCAATGGTCGGTTCTGACCGCAGGATACAGCAACGGTTTTCCGTGCAGATGTACCGCCGTATGACATCAAGGTCTATGCCGTACCATTCCATCTCTCTCCGCATTTTCGGAGTGATGGCATCCAGATCCAGCAGAATGGTAATGCCGTGATAGTGCCGCAATGGGAAGCAGGAGGAGGATTTCTTGCGCGCTGCTGCACACACCGCAAAATCCCCTGCTGCCAGATAGCAGCAACTATTTTCCCCAAAACTGCACTCGTAACGCCCCACGCGGCAGTGGTTGATCTCGATCACATTCCGCGCTGGTGCCGGTTTTTCCTCAAAGAACGCAAGGTGCATATCGTTATAATACAGCTCTGCACCCAAAAACAGTGGACAGATAATCATACTCCCGGTTCCGGTTTCATTGGAAAATTTCACGGTATGAGGCATTTCCGTCGAAACCGTTTCTTCTATGGAAAGATCAAAAAGTGATTTATACATAGCCATTCTCTTTTCCTGAAGATTCGCTTTTTCTTACTGATTCGCAGACGTGAACTGTCAAATTCCATTTCTCTGCAAAAACGCTTCCATCAAATCAAGATACCGTTCCGCCTGAACGATGAAGCCTACATGGCCGCCCGGAACCGTGCGGATCTCTGCATCCAGTTTCCGGAACAGTTGTGCAAAACGGTTCTGGTGCACTTCTGCAAAAAACACAGACAATTCAGCAATCGCTGTCAGCCCGCGAGGTGAGCAGAGTGCTTTTTCTCATACACCGCAACTGCGATGCACCAGATCAGGATGGCACTGTTCGTGCTGCTCTGGCTCATCACGGACATCCATGTGGCCACCGGCACCTGCATCGCCTGTGCAATATCGGGAACTGCGGCCAGCAGAAGATTCCATGTGACCGGATGAAACGCAAGCATCCATCTCGGATAGCGCATTTTTCCGATAAGCAGCATCACAAAATGGATGCCGAAAAGCAACAGCATCGGAAGATACAGCGGCAGAATTGCGGGGAGCATTGCGTCCTGATAGGTCGTGACCGCCGCAAGCGCGGCCTCTGCTCCGATCCGCGGCCCCAGATAGGTGGCAAACCATGCCATGGTGGCCACCCATGTATGGATAGTCAGAGCGATCGCAACGGTGAATATCCCACACAGAAACTGAATATTTTTTGTTTTTCTGTATTTTTCGTTGATGTCCGCGTTCAATGCTTTTACCACAAAGTAATAAAGAAAGCCCCCGATCGCTCCCAGCCCAACGGTAAGCACAGGCCTCCACAGCCCATAGGCGCCGGACAGATAATAGGCTCTGTTGAAAAGTCCGGTGTCGGTTTGCTGAAGTGGAATGCACCCCAGCAGCCAGTCCCCGGCAGCCATAAATCCGCATCCGATCGCGCCAAGAACGCACCAGAGGATGAACTGCTTTGTTTCTTCTTTCTTCATTGCACTGCCGTCCTTTCCTCACACTGTCCCGTTTGATTTGGTCGGCTCCGGATACTTGATCAAATCATACAGCTTGCCAAATGCGCCAAGATCGTGCGTTCCGGCAAGTTCCATGCCCAGATGGACATATTTGTCGCACTTGCTTTTTGCATCCGTTTCCAGAATTACCGGCACGCCCAGCCGGTCGCCCTCGGCAAAGGCAATGTCCAGCACCTTTCGCATATAGCCCTGCCCCTGATATTTCTCCCGCACACAGACAAGTCCAACGAAAATGTAGGGTTTCTTTTTCTTGTCCATGCGGTCTTGCAGGGAAACGCCGCCCCGCTTGATGGCGATGCCAAATTGCAGAAGACGCTTCAGGGTGGAGTTGTGCAGCATTCCGCAGGCGATGGGCCACATGGTCTTGAGGCCCATCTTCTCCTTTGGCAGCTTGTAGGCGATATATCCCTCGCCCCGCTCGCTGGTGGTGTGCAGAAAGCCGCCCCGCAGCACCCCGCGCACATAAGCGCAGATATAGTTTGCCGTGGCTTCTTTCCCGGAAAAGGCAGCGGACATTCCTGTTTCCTCTTCATAGTCATAATAGCCGAAGGCATGGCCGATATCACAGATGGATTTCTCGTCTAATGTTGTAACTTTCATTGTATTTCACTTTCCTGATTCTGCTGCGCATCTGCCACTGTCTCGCCGTCTGCCAGAAAGTGCTCCATCTCCGACACAAGCAGTGCCGGATGATTGATGATCTCGCCATGGCCGAAACCGGGGAAACAGCGGACGATCAGGCTCGGATATGCCGTCCGCAGCCGCTGGATGGCCTTTTTCATGTGCCCTTCTTTTTCTCCGTACCAACAGGCGACCTTTGCATCGGGCTGTACCAAAAAGTCCGTTCGATAGAGATAAAGTCCTGCCTCCCAAGTGGCCCGGACGGATTCCAAGCTGATATGATCCGGGATACGGCGGAGCATAGTCTGCATTCCCTGCTCCGTCTGCCCCATAAAGCGCAGCGCCCATGCAGGCATGTACTTTTCGTGTGCCGTTCGATATTGCTTTTGCGGCATGACCTTCAAAATCAGTCGATTCAGCACTCCGAAATCCAGATACTCCGGCCCGCTGAGGATCATCCGATCGATCTGAACGGTTGGGGAAGCCTTCAGAAAAACAGCCGGTCCGCAGCCCAGCGACTCTGCAAAAAGCAGATCCAACTGTCCGTCAAGCTCTTTTTCAATATAAGCGGCCAACTTATCCGCCTGATTCTGGGCGGTCGTGTAGGTTGTTTTGCCTGTTCCGTCAAAGCCATCGAAGCTGACGGCATACACGCAGAATTTCCTTTCCAGCAGCGGGATCAAATCCTCAAACTGCTGCCAGCACATAAGATTTCCGTGCAGCAGCATCATGGTCTTTCCCTCTATATTGCCGAATCGTTTGATTTCCATACCAATCTGCCTCCCCGCTATTATCTGACCTTCATGCAAAAATCGCAGCGGTCATTGCCGCGCCCCAGCGTCATGCTTCTCTCCCAGATCAGCTTCGGATGCAGGCCGGTATAGCTGATGTCATCACTGTCGCAAAAGCAGCGGCACAGCTCCGGGCAGCCGTATTCTGCGCAGGTGTCGTGATAGGGACACTTCATCATATCCACACGCCAGATGCCGTTACCGGTCTGCAGTTCTTTTGGGGCAAAGCCTGCCGCCGGGCCAAAAACGCTCCGGGTGGATTTGACAAAAACGCCGGGAACAAGGCGGTAAAGCCCCGGTATGTGCAGCAGGGCGGCAAGCTGTTTGTGGCTCGTTCTCGCCAAGTGCTCCACATAGCCGTGAACGGTTTGCAGTGCTTCTTCTTTCGGCATGACCCGCTGCAAGGTTTCGTAGGCCGCAATGCCCGGTAAGATTTGCCGCTTGAGATGGTACTGCTTTTCCTTGCTTGCACCCGCGTTTTCAGCCAGCAACGCATTCAGGCGCATATCAAAAGCGGCGTTCAGCTGCTTTGCCTGCGCAGGAAAGCGTTGCGCCGCAGTCTCCCGAAAGTCACGGGAAAGATAGGTTTCCTTCGCCTTCATCGTCCGTCACCCCTTCTTTTTGTACCCGCAGTCGCAGTAGGGTCCGCCGGAGGCAAGGGTGTACTGCCGCACAAAATTTGTCACGCCGCCCGCTTCGCTCATGGTGTAGTCCAGACGGCACAAAGCGGGGGTCAGGTCGTACAGCCCCAGTTCCTTCATCAGCACACAGATGCCGCACTTGGTAAAGCGTCCCTCGTAGCCGCTGCCATCCGGGTATTCGTAAAACTCCATGTTCCACGAGTAGGGGTTGCGGTCGGCGGCTTTCAGAGCAGCGGTGGCCTTCATGGCGGCAATATCCTTTGCGTTGAACTTGCTTTTTCCGCTCTTGCGGCAGAACCACTGCATGGGCGCAGTCATCATGGATCTTGCGTAGTAATCCGTCAGCCTGTCCACCTCTGGGCGTTGCGGCATGGAGAGAATGAACGCGCCGACCATGGCGCAGTTGACAAGATTCATTTTGAAACGGTCGGCCTTTTCAAACTCCGGCAAACCAGCAATGATCTGCCGGTATTGCAGCTTTGCCTTTTTCGTGATGGCTCTTGCGGTGGCTGCATCATAGCCCAGCACAGCGGTCAGCTGCTTTTGAAAGGAGCCTGCAAACAACACCCACATCCCCATGGGCATCCCGGCGTATTTCATTGCAGATACCTCCCGGCTTCCGCTTCCAGTGCCTGCCACACCGGGTAGGCTGCGCCGTTCGCATCGAAAAACTTTTTGAGATCCCGGTTCAGTGCGCTCATTTCGTCGATGGCGTTCATGGCATGGTCGGAGGCGCAGAGTTTGCCCAGCGAGGTAGCGCACATCAGCTTGAAAAAGTGCAGGCAGGTCTTGCGGTACTTTTCCCCTTCAAAGTCCACATCCGCTTTGGGCAGAATGGCGTGCCCGGCATTCCGTATGGCACGATAGCCCTCGATGTTGGCATCCAGCAGACGGTTCAGGTACGCGGTATCGCCCCGGAGCTTTTTCAGGTCGCCGTCTGTCTTATAGCAGGCGAAGGCCGCAGGCATCACAAACGCAGCATGGCAGAGCAGATAGTCCTCCATGTTCGGCTCGTAAACGACCTTGTATTTTGTGCCGTGGAAGATGCGCCCGATCAGCTGTTTATTGGAGATTGCACCCGGCAGCTGTCCGATGGTGACCTTTTTCAGGTCGATGGAGACCACCCGGTCAGCCTCCCGATGCCCCGCAGAAAGCGCAAAGGCAAACAGGACGTTCTTCCCCGGCAGCGCCGCTGCCAGCGCCCTCGCCTGCACATTGTTCCCCACAAAAACGACGTTCTTCGTCCGGTTCGCCCGCAGCGTGTCCAGAACGGAATCCAGCTGTGTATAGCGCAGGACCACAAAGATCACATCGTACATTGCATCCGGTGCAAGTTCCGTCACCACCGGAATGCGGCTGACCGAAGTGCGGAGCGAAAATTTGTCCTTGATCCGCAGGCCGTTCTGCTTGATCTCCGCAGCCCAGTTTCCCCGCGCCAGCAGAGTGACATCCTTTCCGGCGCGCAGCAGATTTCTTGCTAAATTGCACCCCAGAACGCCTGCACCATATACCAGAATTTTCATAGCTTGCCTCCAAATCCGATCTTCACGATCTGCATTTTCATCCCATTGTCTCCAACCTTTGCGAGGAAGCGGAAAAAGCCGCTGACGGAAGGGTCTTTCAAATCGTTGTAACCCAGCATATAGCCCCGGCTGGACACTTGCAAACGGCTGTCCCATGGGGAAAGCTCGCTTTTCGCATCCGAAACCGCGAAATATGCGCCCACATCCTTGATTTTCGCCGTCCTGAGCCACGTTTTGGCGATCATCTTCACCGCCGTGCGGTTGGCGGCATCGAACACCAGCACCCCGCCGGGGAAAGCGTCCGCCATCCCCTGCACCAGTTCCCGAACCTGCTCCGTCAGGAAGTAATAGAACACCCCGGAGGCAAAGAACACCGCCCCGCCGGAGGCATCGATCTTGTCAAACCATGCGGGGTCTTTCAGGTCGCAGGGGATGTTTTGCTCTCGCTCCCCGGCGGGCAGCAGCTGCTGCCGCAAGGCGATCACATCCGGGAAGTCCAGATTGTAGATTTTACAGCTGCCGTTGTCGCAGGCTCTGCCGGTGTTATCCAGCCCGCAGCCCAAATTGACCACTGCCGCACAGGGGTGCGTTTTCAGGTATGCCCGCACCTCAAAGGCAAGGTCATTCTGCCGCATGGCGACCTCCAGCGCACCGAAACGCTGCATCAGGCTGCGGGAATTCTTCTCTGCCTGCGAAAAATCGTAGTCGATCTGGTCGATCAGACGCACCGCCGTTTCGTCCCGATAAAGGTTTGGGTACAGTTCGGTGCACAGCTTCCGGGAATACAG
>OWIS01000569.1_pt1 | contig 11210 bp, 8 predicted proteins | sample 1732611 | NCBI WGS metagenome assembly OWIS01 (sample SAMN05065734, study PRJEB22554) | human gut metagenome | biome: ENVO:2100002; feature: ENVO:00000062; material: ENVO:00002003 | host: Homo sapiens | place: USA
CGAATTTTCATTTTCCTAACCCTTAGCAGAATATTTTTTAATGCAAATTTTTAAATAAATGAGAGCTTGGTTGTGCGGATTGCAAATCCGCAAGAAGTAGGTCGAACCTTTTTTGACTCCGGATTGCAAATCCGGAGGAACGCCTAGCGGACTTGCTCCTTCTTCAGATGCTTATACAGCCACAGGAAGGCGGGAATGAGGAAGAGATCTGCCATGACCCATGCCACAGGATCGCCGAAGCAGACTCCCGTCCACGCCAGGGCTGGTACCAGCCAGAGACTCACACCGCATCTCGCTATCATTTCCATTACGCCACTCAGCATCGAGAGATTGCTGTAACCCAAGCCCTGGATGCTGTAGCGCAGGATGGTGAGCAAGCCCAGACAAGGATAGAAATAGTTGGCGATGCGCATAAACTGGGCTGCATAGGTCACTACTTCAGCCTCGCCCTTATCCACGAAGAGCATCATCATCTCGTCGGCAAACGGATAGATGAGCAGGAAGGTGAAGACGAAATAAACCAGCATCATCCTGATGGAAGCCCTTACGCCCTGACCGATTCTATCCAGCTTCCTGGCTCCCAGGTTCTGACCGCAATAGGTAGCCATCGCCACTCCGATGTTCTCGAAAACGCAGGTAAAGAGATATTTGATGCGCATAGAGGCTGTGAATGCAGCCACATAAACCGTTCCCAGAGCGTTGTTGGCACTCTGGAGCATGATGAGACCGATGGCAGTAATGGAGAACTGCAGACCCATCGGAACGCCGTTGTTCAGCAGAATGCTTACCTTCTTGTTGTCGAATTTCCTTTCCTCACCCTTCGGAATCAGAATCTGCATCTTCTTCTTGATAAACCAGATACAGAGCAGCACGGAGATTCCCTGCGAGAGCCAGGTAGCGATGCCCGCACCCTCTACGCCCAGTCCCATGCCGAGAATCAGAATGCCATCGAGAATGATGTTGATGACCGAGGCTGTGATGAGAAAATAGAAAGGCTGCTTCGAGTTGCCCAGGGCACGGATCTGACCTGAGAGCAGGTTGTAGGCGATGGTAAAAGGAATCGCCGCAAACTGCAGCATCAGGAAGATGTAGGCATCATCGAACACCTCCTTCGGCGTATTTACCAGATGCAGAATCTTTCCGCAGAAGATGCAGGAAAGGAAGGTGATGACCACGGCAAACACCACGGCGATGCGGATGCTGTTGCTCACGTAAGCCCGCATCTTGGCATAATCCCTGGCGCCGAAAGCCTGGGCGATAGGGATGGCAAAACCGGCACAGGAGCCGTTGCAGAAGCCCATGATGAGAAACATGATGGAGCTGGATGCGCCTACTGCCGCAAGTGCTCCCACGCCAATCCATCTTCCCACGATGGCGGCATCGATGATGAGATACATCTGCTGAAGGATGTAGCCTAGAATCAGCGGAATCGCAAATTTGATGATGGCTCGCAAGGGCGAGCCTACCGTCATGTCGTTTGTTGACTTTGAACTTTGAGTTTTGACCATTGAACTGTATGATTAGTTTTTGTTATCTTAAAAAGATGAAAGAGGGGGAGAATGCACTCATTTTATTTGAGCGCATCTCCTATCTTCTGTTTGATTTGTGCCATTTTGTTGCGGCGCTCGATGGAGAACGTATCTCCGTGGGTTTCCACATAATCGAAGAGCATGAAAGCCTTGTTCAGCAGTTCATCTCTTGCGGGCTGCCCCACCATGTCAGCCTCGTGATAGTAGAGTTCGGCAAGCATATCCATCTTGGAGAGACGCTTCTCCTCGTCGTCGATTCCTGCCATCGCCTTCATTACGTCCTCAATGGTGGCGATGCTGTAGAAGGCATAAGGACCTACGTATTGATTGTAGAGCTCCTTAATCTTCTCACGTCTCACCTCCACCTCTTTCTTTTCGAGCATTCTTTCGAGTGCCGCCATAAACTCGCGAATCAGTCGCTGTATGTAGTCTCGTTGTAGCATAAAATAGTCTTTATTTTATTCGTTGTTATTGATTGCCTCCACATATTCCCACAGTTTCTTGTAGAAAGGATGCTTCGTCATCGTGTCCTTGTTGCCCAGGATGATGAGCTTCATGCGGGCTCTCGTCATCGCCACGTTCATGCGGCGGAGGTCTTTCAGGAAACCTATCTGGCCTTCATCGTTGGAACGCACCAGCGAGATGAGAATCACGTCTCTTTCCTGCCCCTGGAAACCATCCACCGTGTTTACGCTGATCAGGCGGCGGTAAGGCTTGAAGAACTCATACTTCTTGATGAGCTTCTTCAGATACTGCACCTGGGCACGATAAGGCGAAATGATGCCTACGTCGATGCTCTCGCTCAATACCCGCTGCTTGCCTATCTTGGTGAAGTATTCCGCCAGGGTGAGCAGGGTGAGTTCGGCTTCTGCCTTGTTGATACGCCCGAAACTCTCGCCCACAAACTGCTCCTTGAAGTTCAAATCAGAATTCTGATTGGCTGCAGATGCAGGAGATGATGCAGATTCAGAAGATGCTGCAGATGCAGAATCCTCAGGAGCATCTTCTCCTTCTATCGTTATCTGATTCTCCTCGTTCGAAGTATCAATCCACGTTATCGGATGGTCGTAATCCAATACGCTGCGGTATTTGATCTGTGGCGCACTCTCCACCTTGCCCCCGTAGAACCAGTCGCTGGAGAATCGCATGATTTCGTCGTTCATGCGGTATTGGATTTTCAGCAGGGTTACTACCTCGGGCTTGTTTTCGGCAATGCGCTCCATCAGCGTCTTGCCCAGTCCGGCTCTTAATGCCGCAATACTCTTTACGGTAGGTGGCAGCTGACAGTGGTCGCCCGCCAGAATCACTCGGCTGGCTCTCTTCATCGGAATCCAGCAGGCGGCTTCCAAAGCCTGGGCTGCCTCGTCGATAAACAGGGTGCCGAACTTCATGCCTTCCAGCAACCGGTGGGCAGAACCCACCAGGGTGCAGGCGATGACACGTGCCTCGCCAAAGAGTTCAGAATTGATGCGGATTTCTATCTCGGCGGCACGGCTCTTCAGCCTATCCATCTTCTGATGATAGTTCTCGCTGCCTTTCTTCCTGTTTTTTCTTAATTCTCTGATTGCCTTGCGGATAGCCCAGAGCTGCGGATAGTCGGGATGACTCTCGAAACGGCGCTCGTAGGTGAAGCCCAGCATCTTGTCGTTCACACGGGTAGGGTTTCCGATACGGAGCACGTTGATGCCTCTATCCACCAATTTTTCAGAAATCCAATCCACCGCCATATTGCTTTGTGCGCACACCAGCACCTGACTCTCTCGCATCAGGGTTTCGTTGATGGCTTCCACCAGGGTCGTGGTCTTTCCGGTTCCTGGAGGTCCGTGAACAATAGCCACATCCTTCGCCCAAAGCACCTCGTTCACAGCTCTTTCCTGGGTAGGATTGAGCCATGGGAACTTCATCGGTTCGAAGGAGAATCTTCCAGCCTTCTGATGCGAATAGAATAAATCGCGGAGATAAGCCAGGCGGTTGTTTTTCGCCTTCATCACTCTATCCAAAGCCTCGAACATCAGCTTGTAGCTGGTTTCATCAAAGGATAGCTGTACGCCGATAGGCTCCGCAGATTGCTGCAAGTCGAGCAGCGGGGCAGAGTCGGGCATGGTAATCACCATTCTGTCGCCATCCACATAGCTCACGGTTCCGGTAAAAGAAAAATATTTGATACTTTGAACTTTTCTGCCCTGGTCCTCATTCTTGCCCATCTTCTTGACCATAAAGAACATGACGGGGCGACCGAACTCAAAGTTGTGCTCGATATCCTGATCAGAGGTGCGGAAGACCTCAATGGCTGTTTGATTCAGCGAATTATAAAAGCTTTTTCCCACACGGAGCGGGAACCAGGCATCACCTCGTTTCACCTTGCGCTGCATTCCCATCTGTTCGGTGAGCTTGCGGAAGGCTTCCTTCTCGGTGTAATACTCCAGCTGGAGCAGGGTGCGTTGTTGCAATAATGCCTGAATTGGTGAAATCTGTTCCATATAGGATGCAAAGTTACACCAATTCAGGCAAAAATAAGAAGATAATAGGATAAATTATCTAAAATTTATTTCATGATGCGTTCTACGTCCTGGATGGTGCGGTTGAACGGACCATTGTGCTCCAGCTTGATGGTGCACATGGCAGCCGCAAACTTGCCAGCCTCGGTAGGAGTGGCGCCCTGCAGACGCTTGTAGAGATAACCGGCAGAATAGGTGTCGCCGCATCCGGTAGCATCCACCACCTCGTGAGGAGGATAGGCGGGAATCTCGTAGAAGGTGTCATCTACATAAATCAGAGAACCCTCGCTGCCCAGCGTGATGATTACCTCGGTAACTCCCCACGAATGTATCAGCTTTGCAGCCTCGCGTGGCTCCTTCAGCCCCGTGATGGTCTCCATCTCCGTCTCGTTCACCTTCAGATAGTAGGTGTTCTTCAGCACTTCCAGCTTATCCTTCCAGTCTATCGGATACACCTTCTCGTCTCTCACCTCGCGCAGATAGCCCTGCACGTCGATGGAAACCCTTCCGCTGCGCGAGAGGAATTCCACTACCTCGGGCGAGAAATCATCGCTCAGCAGACTTCCCAGGTGATACACCTTCGCCTCCACGTGCTCCAGCTGTCTGATGGTGAATGGATCAGCCTTGGCAAGCACACGCTGCTTGCGCTCGTTCTGGTTTTCTCCGTAGATATTCTCGAAGAAGACGGTATTGCGCGAAGGATTGAGGGTTACTTCTATGCCCGCCTGGCGCATCTTTTCTACAGGCTCTGTTTCCGTAGGATCCATTGCCGTGATGAGCGAAAAGCTCACATCCTTGGGCAGTTGGTTGATGGCGTAGGCGAAGTAGAACGATGTTCCGCCAGCCATGTAAACAGTTCTGTTTGGGGTAACTATCTTGTCTTTGGTTACGTGCCCTATACAACAAATATCTTTCATCTATTTCTATTTTAAACGGGTGCAAAGGTACAAAAAAACTTTGAGTTAGATTTGGTTTTTTGCTTTAAATTCAGCTTTTATTGCAAATATTTAGAAGAAAAGGGCGTTTTTCTTTTGTGATGTTCTTTATTTAATGTACCTTTGCAGCCGAATTTAGAAAATTGAACATTATCTCGAGAAAAGATAGAAACTTATAATTATGTGGTTTGATCATTTAATCAACGTGCATTCGGCGGTGCAGGGCATCGTCATTCTTTCATTGATTTGTACCTTAGGTCTTGCCCTGGGCAAGATTCATGTCAAGGGAATCTCCCTCGGCATAGCTTTCGTATTCTTTGTGGGCATCGTGGCGGGCCATCTCGGACTCTCCATCGACGAGAACATGCTGGAGTTTGCCGAGAGTTTCGGACTCACCATGTTCGTGTATGTGCTGGGTCTCTATGTGGGTCCTAACTTCTTCGGTTCGATGCGCCACGAAGGCATCTCGCTCAATCTCTGGAGCCTGGCAGTCATCGCCGTGGGCACCGTATTTTCGCTTGCCCTGTGCCTGGTGCTGCCCGTGAGCCTGCCCGATATGGTGGGCATTCTCTGTGGTGCCACTACCAATACGCCGGCTTTGGGTGCTGCCCAGCAGGCGCTGCAGCAGCTGGGATTGCCTAGCGGCGGAGCAGCCCTGGGCTGTGCGGTAACCTATCCTCTGGGCGTTGTGGGCGTCATCCTGGCGATGATGTTCCTGCGAAAGCTCTTCGTAAAGCCTGAGGACCTGGAGATCCGACGTGCCGATGAGGATGACCATACGTCCATCGGACAGTACGTCATCGTAAACCCGGCTCTCAACGGCAGTACCATCGCCGAAATCTCGATGATGACCCATCGCAAGTTCATCATCTCCCGTGTATGGCGAGGCGAGCAGGTCATCATTCCAGAGGCTGATACCGTGCTCCATACCAACGATAATGTGCTCGTGGTTACCAATAAGGATGAGGCAGCTGCCATGCAGATACTCTTCGGAAAGAAGGTGGATAAGGAGTGGAATAATGATAAGGTGGACTGGAACGCCATCGATGCCAAACTGGAGAGCAGAATCATCGTGATGACCCGTCCGGGACTCAACGGCAAGCGACTGGGAAGCCTGCAGATGCGCAATACCTATGGCGTGAATGTGAGCCGAGTGCTGCGTGGTGATATCCGACTGCTGGCTACCGACGACCTCCGTCTGCAGTATGGCGACCGCCTGACGGTGGTGGGCGACCCTACGAGCATCGACCATGTGGAGCAGTTTCTGGGCAATGCCGTGAAGACGCTGAATGAGCCTAACCTGGGCGCCATCTTCCTGGGTATCATCCTGGGACTCGCCGTGGGAACCATTCCGCTGAATATTCCGGGAATGACGGCTCCCGTACGTCTGGGTATTGCCGGTGGTCCTATCGTAATGGGTATTCTGATTGGTGCGCTGGGCCCTAGGGTGCAGTTCATCTCTTATATGACGCGTAGTGCGGGACTGATGCTCCGCGAGCTGGGTCTTGCCCTGTATCTGGGCTGTCTGGGTCTGTCGGCTGGTGGACAGTTCTTCGAGACTGTGGTTCGTCCCGAGGGTTTGATGTGGGTAGGCATCGGTTTCCTCATCACGGTGGTTCCGGTTATCATCGTGGGCTTCATCATCCTGAAGACCAAGAAGTACGATTTCGGCAGCATCTGCGGCATTCTCTGCGGCAGTATGGCGAATCCGATGGCGCTTACCTATGCCAACGAGACCCTGGATGGCGATACGCCTAGCATCAGCTATGCTACGGTTTATCCGCTCGGCATGTTTATCCGAGTCATCATCGCCCAGGTCATCATCATGTTCTTTGTCTGAAGGGCTTAACTTGAAAAACTTGAATAAAAATAGACAGAAAAAAGGCTGATTCCGTTTAGAAATCAGCCTTTCTCTTTATCGTTATTTTCTTACCCGTCAGGGGATGTTCGAAGGTAATCTCCTCGGCATGTAGATGCAGTCGGGCAGCCTTCTCGTTGCCGTAGAGCGGATCGCCCAGGATGGGAGCATTCAAACCCTCCTGATGGGCACAATGCACACGCAGCTGGTGGGTTCTGCCCGTCTTGGGATAGAGGGCGATGCGGAGATGGGAGCCGTCGATGCGCTCCAGAATTTCATACTCCGTAATGGCCTCCTTGCCCTGCTCGTGATTCACCATCTGGCGGGGGCGGTTCAGATAATCGGGCAGCAGCGGAAGGGAGATGATTCCCTTTTCCGGAATCTCCTTTTCCGGAATGTCTTTTCCTGAAATCTCCTTTCCCGAAATGTCTTTTTCTGAAATGATGGCGATGTATTTCTTCTGCACCCGATGGTTCAGAAACTCCTTCTGTAGGCGATGATAGGCAAATTCGGTCTTGGCGATGATCATCAGTCCACTGGTCGCCATGTCCAGCCGGTGAACGATGAGCGGACCGGTAGCCTCGGGATATTTCCTTCGCATCAGCGCATAGACCGATGGCTGGGCAGCGTCCTTTCCCGGTACAGAGAGCAGTCCTGCAGGTTTGTGGATCACGGTCAGCTCGCAGTCTTCGTAGAGCGTTTCCACCTGCTCATAGAGCATCTCTACCTGCTTAGGGAATGGTCCCTTCTGTCCGCCGATGCCGTTTTCTGCCGATGCTGGGCTTTCGAATACCGATGGTGGCAGCATCCAATGCAGTATCGGCTTGCACTTGCCGTTGCAGGCTGGATAGTACTGCAGGTGGTGACGGATTTCCTCCTTAGGGCTTTCTCCCCACCAGAACATAGCCATCTGCAGCGGTTTGTAACCATGCTGGTAGGCATATTGCAGCAGTTTCGGTTCGCAGCACTCGCCGCTCCCGGCAGGCGGCACCATCTTCAGGGCTGCAATCCTGCTCGTAGCTATCGCCGCCTGCGGATACTCCTTCAGGGCTTCATCTCTGAAAATCTCCAGCAGATCCTTGCTTTCTCCCTCCTGGTTCAGCATTCTGAACTGCGAGAAAAGCCATTGCTGCAGGGCATCAGAGAGTTGCTTGCGCAACTGCTTCAGTCTCAGTATATTCTCCTGATAATCCTCAAATTCCGTTTCCAGGGCTGTCTTTTCCGAGAGCGATTTCTTCAGTCGGCGCAGTTCAGCCTTCATAAACTGGCTTTCCCTGATCATCTCCGCCTCTTCCGCTTCTGATAGGTTTCCTGCCTCTCTGCGGCTGTCACGCTTTGCCTTCGCTTCCTTCATCTTCTCCTGATAGGCGGCGATGGTAAGCTTCCGCTCCTCCTGCAGTTGCCGGATCAGGGTTCTGGCTTCCTTCATCCTTTCATCCTTCTCCAGGTGGCTGATGCTCTGGTTGATACGTGAGATTTCCGCCTCGTGGGTCTTGAAGTAGCCGTCGGGCTGCAGGTAGTCGAATACGGCAGGCACGAAGTCCTCCCAGTCGCTTCTTCCGCCAATCTGTCCGCTGTAGGCTGCCAGGTATCCCCATTTCGGAGCCTCGCTATCGGCAGCTGGGTTTCCCCATTTTGGGACATCGGTATCTGTTTTTACATTTTCTACGATGAGCACGCCAAACATTTTGCCGCGCGCAATCTCTTCCTGCCAGTCTTCTCGTCTGGCAAGCATCTCCTGCACTTCCCTGCACGCCTGGATGCAGAGCGGATGCGGTTCGTAATCCAAAGGATTGTTCATCCTTGCAGGAACATTTTCTGAAGTATGATGGAATGGATGGAAAATCATGCTGCAAAGTTACAAAAAAAATGCAGAAGTCTTGGTTTATCCACAGAAAAATCTTACTTTTGCACCATTAAAAGAAAAATTAAGATATGCAAACGAAAAATAACAATATATTCTATCATCTGGTAGCCTTCCTGACGGTGGCGATCTGGGGAACCACCTTCGTTTCCACCAAGGTACTGATGCTGAACGGGCTTTCTCCTGCTCAGATTTTCACCCTGCGTTTCAGCATCGCCTACGTGCTGATGCTGGCGTTCAATCATCGCCGTCTCTTTGCCGATTCCTGGCAGGATGAGGCTAAGATGGCGCTGCTGGGCATTACGGGCGGTTCGCTCTATTTCTGCAGCGAGAATGAGGCGATGAACTTTACCACCACCACCAATACCTCGCTCATTGTCTGTTCGTGTCCGCTCTTTGCCACCCTGCTGGTTCGTCTGGTCTATAAGGATTCCAACCGTATTCATATCGTCCAGCTGCTGGGTTCTCTTCTGGCATTCGTGGGTATGATCATCGTGGTATTGAACGGCAGGTTTGTGCTTCATCTTTCTCCGGTGGGCGATGCATTGGCGTTTACGGCGTGTATGTGTTGGGCGATTTATTCGCTGCTGATGAAGTCAACCACGGGCGATTACAGTCCTGCATTCATCACCCGCAAGGTGTTTTTCTATGGTGTTCTTACCATCTTGCCTTATTATATCTTCATTCCGGGTTTTCCTTCGCTCGAGGTGTTCACCCGTCCCCAGGTATTCGGCAATCTGCTCTTTCTGGGCTGCCTTGCCTCTATGATCTGCTTCCTCACGTGGAACTGGTGCATCTCGAAACTGGGCACGGTAAAGGCTACCAACTGGGTCTATTTCAATCCGATAACGACGATGATTTTCGCTTCATGGGTGCTTGGCGAGCAGATTACCCCCTATTTTCTGGCGGGTGCCGCCTGCATCCTGATAGGAATGTATGTGGCTGATAAGAAAACGAAAGGGGAGCAGTAATATATTGAACTTCGCAAGTCTCAGTAATGAATAAATAAAAAAAGGGTGTGATATGCCCCGATTTTCTGCAGCCCCAGAATACGAATTCCGTTAAAAATACTAACTCATAGTTTTGATAAAGAGAAAACATAGTTTTGCAGATCACAAACCATAGCTTTAGAGATTACAAACCATAGCTTTGCACCAAAAAGCTATCACAATAACAGTTATCACAGTTTCTCGAAACACTTTTCTTTTTCTCATTCCAGAACTAACTATATATATTATATATTTATATATATATAGTTAAATTACATTTAACATTTTCCTTCCCTTCAGATACCCCCTCCGTAAAAACTGTGATAACTGTTATTGTGATAGCTGTGATGGAAATTTTATCTCAATCCTCATCCCTTCCGGGTTGAACCGGATGCCGTCGCGATCGATGAATCTCGAGAGGGAACCATCTGCGGCAAGCGATTTCGGAGTGCCGACGGAGAGACGGTTCTGCTCCATCAGCCAGAGATTGTCGGAGAGCTGCAGCGCCAGCTCTACATCGTGAGTGGAGAGCAGGATTGCCTTGTGCTGCTCGTGTGCCAGGCGGCGGAGCATCTGAAGGGTTTCTATCTTGCTGGGGAAATCGAGGAAGGCGGTAGGCTCGTCGAGGATGATGATGCGGGTCTGCTGGGCAAGCGCCTTGGCTATCATCGTCTTCTGGCGCTCGCCATCGCTCAGTTCGGAGATGTTGCGCTGGGCGAGGTGACGGATGCCGACCTGATGGATGGCTTCATCCACTATCTGCTGATCTGCCGGAGTCAGGGTGCCCCAGAAATTGGTGTAGGGAGACCTGCCGATGCCTACAATCTCCTTGACAGACAGCTGGGGAACATCGATGCGGGAGGTGAGAACCACGCCAATCTGACGGGCTAGCTGCTGCGCCGGATAAGCGGAAAGAGGCTGATCCTGAAGAAGGATTTCGCCATCCAGGGCTGGCTGGAAACCGCAAAGGGTTCTGAGCAGGGTGGATTTGCCCACTCCGTTGGCGCCGATGAGGCAGGTGAGCTCGCCCGGATGCAGGGAGGCAGAAACAGCAGAGGCTATCACCCGGAGCTGATGCTTCGGACGATAGCCAATGCTTAGATTCTTGAATGTAATGCAGGATTCCATCAAAAATATTTTTCCTTGTTGTTTTCGGACCTGTGATTCCTGGAATGCAGGAATTACTTAGCTGCCAAAACCTCAACCTCTACGAGTGCGCCCTTAGGCAACTTCTCTACGGCTACTGCTGAGCGAGCTGGATATGGCTGGCTGAAGAACTCGGCATAAACCTCGTTCATGGCTGCGAAATCGTCCATGCTGTTCAGATAAACGGTAGTCTTCACTACGTGAGAAAGATCGGTGCCGGCTGCCTTCAGAATGTTCTGGGCATTGGTGAGGCTCTGACGAGTCTGTTCCTTGATGCCACCCTCTACGAAGTTGCCTGTTGCAGGGTCGATAGGAATCTGACCTGATGCAAATACGAAACCGTTTACTTCGATAGCCTGGCTATATGGACCGATAGCTGCAGGCGCATTGT
>OWIS01000571.1_pt1 | contig 11180 bp, 6 predicted proteins | sample 1732611 | NCBI WGS metagenome assembly OWIS01 (sample SAMN05065734, study PRJEB22554) | human gut metagenome | biome: ENVO:2100002; feature: ENVO:00000062; material: ENVO:00002003 | host: Homo sapiens | place: USA
CCCCGAAGGGCGTCATTGTCTCCAAATCCTTCCTCTGCAATTCAAGCCCGGGTAAGGTTCCTCGCGTATCATCGAATTAAACCACATGTTCCTCCGCTTGTGCGGGCCCCCGTCAATTCCTTTGAGTTTCACCGTTGCCGGCGTACTCCCCAGGTGGGATGCTTAATGCTTTCGCTTGGCCGCTGACCTATTCAGACCAACAGCGGGCATCCATCGTTTACCGTGCGGACTACCAGGGTATCTAATCCTGTTCGATACCCGCACTTTCGAGCTTCAGCGTCAGTTGCGCTCCAGTGAGCTGCCTTCGCAATCGGAGTTCTTCGTGATATCTAAGCATTTCACCGCTACACCACGAATTCCGCCCACTTTGTGCGTACTCAAGGAAACCAGTTCGCGCTGCAGTGCAGATGTTGAGCATCTACATTTCACAACACGCTTAATCTCCGGCCTACGCTCCCTTTAAACCCAATAAATCCGGATAACGCCCGGACCTTCCGTATTACCGCGGCTGCTGGCACGGAATTAGCCGGTCCTTATTCATAAGGTACATGCAAAAAGCCTCACGAGGCTCACTTTATTCCCTTATAAAAGCAGTTTACAACCCATAGGGCCGTCATCCTGCACGCTACTTGGCTGGTTCAGGCTCTCGCCCATTGACCAATATTCCTCACTGCTGCCTCCCGTAGGAGTTTGGACCGTGTCTCAGTTCCAATGTGGGGGACCTTCCTCTCAGAACCCCTACTGATCGTCGCCTTGGTGGGCCGTTACCCCGCCAACAAGCTAATCAGACGCATCCCCATCCATCACCGATAAATCTTTAATCTCCTTCAGATGTCTTCTAGAGATATCATTGGGTATTAGTCTTACTTTCGCAAGGTTATCCCCAAGTGGTGGGCAGGTTGGATACGCGTTACTCACCCGTGCGCCGGTCGACGCCCATCAAAAGCAAGCTTTCGATGTCGTTTCCCCTCGACTTGCATGTGTTAAGCCTGTAGCTAGCGTTCATCCTGAGCCAGGATCAAACTCTCCATTGTAAAATATCATTTTTACTTCGTCACTTCCGAAGAAGCAACTCGGTGTTTGTTGTCTGTACTTAGGACGAATATCCTTTTCGTTTATTGAAGCTTAGTAAACCTGACTTGTCAATTACTTGACGGTTCGTTTCTTTTACCCAGTCAACTTTCTTATTTCTAAGAAGTTAACCGCTTCTTGTACTACTTGTCTGTTTATGTAAAATCTTTCAAAGAACTCTTTCTTATGTTGCTAAGAGAAGTGATTTCTCAAAAGCGAGTGCAAAAGTACTAACATTTTGTGAAACCACCAAATTTTCGGAGAGAAAAGTTTCAAAAACCGCCATTATTTAACAGTCGTAAACACTTTTACGTCTCAAATCGCCTATTTTCGCCCCAAATCGCCGTTTTTAAGCTATCTGGGTGTGTAGGCACACATCCTACCTTATTTCACCCAGATTCGGCGGGTCAAACGAAGTTCTACTACAGGATAAACCTTAAAGCTCTTCAAGAGCTTCACATAGTCGCCTACCTTACCCGGTACGTTCTTCACATCCTTTGCCAAATCCACACCTGGTTCTGTGGTAACATGCTTCACTGCCTCTGTATAATCCTCGTTAGGGGTAAAGGTTACCTTCTGGATATCGTTGGTCATGATCTTTGGAGTGCCACCCCAGAACAGGACACCGGCATCGAAGGAAACATAATAATCGTCGCTATTCTTAAAAAGCTTGCCACCATAACCGAAACCTAAATAAGGCTTGAAGTTATTTACCTTGATGGTAGCAGATACATTATTATTAGCATCCGGCTCCAGACGGAATGGAGTACCATCCTTGCGCTCGCCCAAGGTAACACCCATTCTGCCATAACTCATAAACTTATCATAGAGCTCCTTGCTGGCTACCAACTGCTGATCACCTACCGCCATATAAGGAACAAAGTTCTCATAAGAGTTCTTCACACGTTCATAGAGGTTGTTATACATACTCACTGCTACGAGAGAGGTTCCATCATAGACCGCATTCTGAGCCTTGGCAACCTGTGAAGGTCCCCAATAGAAACCGGTAGTAAAGTGCCAGTTCTTGTTGCGGAACGGATGAACATCCACGAGCAACTTGAAGTTGTTCATCGTTGGAGTACCTACCATATCGATACTATTTCCTACTCTGGTACCGGTATATTCCTCGAGCATGTCAGCGAGGCGATTGAACTTCTCAGCCTGCACCTGCTCACTCTCCTTCTCATCACCCACCTGCACCGCGAAGTTCATGGTAGCATGAACACGGGGAGTAAAGGAGAAACCCGTACGAACCTGAAAGACATCATTCAGTGGCACAGCCACATCCACACCGACACCGGTTGTACCCACCGTCACGGAAGCGTCAATACTCTTGGTGTACACCTTGCCAGGGATGCAAGGTTCACTAAATGTCTGTGCAAACATACCCATCGTTGGCAGCAGCGCTGCTGCCAATGCAATTACATATTTTCTCATAAATTTTTGATTTTCATTAAAAAACGGTGCAAAGTTACGCAAAAAGCCCCAAACTCACAAGAGTTTAGGGCTTTTTATTTATTTAATAACGACTTTCTTGCCATTTATGATGTAAATTCCCTGATGCAAGTCGCTGATAGAAGTTGCATTCTTCTTAATCTGCACACCTTCAAGAGTATATACATTATATAATGTGGCAGGCTTCACGGTGATGTCCTTAATGCCTGTAGCATACTGCTCGGCGGTAACCATCTTCATCTCGGATGGAGCTGAAGAAGAAACAGAGAGATACCAGCTGTTGGCAGGGATAGCCAGAACACTCAAGTTATCTCCATTACTATCCTCCTGATCGATATTCACAGATTTGAGCGCATCCTTCGAGGTAGTCATCGCAATATAGCCATAAGAGTTGGCTGAGAATGCTCGCATACAGGATGCATCAAATTTCACTGAGTTGAAATGACCAGACCAAGGATTACCAATACAGAAATAAACTCCCTTCACCTGGGCAGCCAAATCAGATGGCACAGCTGCATCGCTTACAACAGGTGTTACCTGATTCTTGCTGACATCTGTAGAAGCACACTCAATCAACACTGGGGTCTTTGCAGGAATGGTACCTGTCAACTCCTTGATGATGATCACACCTTCCTTCTCTATCACCTTAGTTACATAGTATGCCTTCATACCAGCACCCAGCGTATAAGGATAACCGGCAAAGACGGCAGCATAATGCTTATCGCCAACCGTAACGGTTGGCTTTACACCAATATAGTTATCGGAAGTATTAATAGGTGTAATATTCCAAGTACTATAAGTACCCGTAGTAGTTACATAGCTCACCGCCTTGCTTGATTTCTTATCGGTAAGCGTGATACGCTGACCACTATCCTGCTGCCAAGCCTTGTAGTACTTGCCAACCGGAGAGAGGTAGATGTAATACTGGATAATGCCATAAAGGCTGGTTCCCTGACCAACCACATTGAAGCTTTCACCGCTGATATGATCCAGATAGAACACGCTTCCCGGGTCATGCGAGATGTCCTCCCAAATAGAACTGGTAGCCATAGCACCACAATCCGCACTGGTAGAAGCGAAGTTAACACCTCTACTATGATTGTCGGAAAGCGACATATATCTACCGGTAGAAACATTCTTCACACGGTAGTAGCCAGCTCCATTCAACTGCGCCTGAGCACCGAGCATGGTAGCACAACCCAAGAGGAGCAGAAACAATCTTTTCTTCATTCTAATACTGTTTAGTTACAAAAAAATAACCGGTCTCCAAAGCTTACATAGTAAGAATGAAGATCGGTTATAATATTTAATGAACTATTTAATTCTATACAGAGCTAAATTACTTAGCAATACAGATTGTAACACGGTTCATATCGTTCTCCTCAAAAGGCTGAACGCGGCAACCCTTAGACTCCTTGATCATGCGGCTCTTAGCAACACCCTTAGCTGCGAGTGTGTTGTAAACAGTCTGAGCACGGCGAGCAGCAATCTTATCGTTGAATGCAGCAGAACCTGTACCCTTATCTGCATAACCAGTCAAAGTGATCTTAGCATCTGGGTTCTCCTTCATGTACTTTACGATCTCAGCGATCTTAGTAGTCTGAGACTTAGCGATGTTTGTGTTACCGATTGGGAAGAAGATATCACGACGGAAGTTCTCCTCAACTACCTTAGACTCAACCTTAGGAGCTGGAGCTGGAGCTGGCTTCTCGATGATACGCTCGATGATCTTCTCTACTGGCTTTGGAGCTGGGATTACCTTAGTGGTATGAGTCTCACCAAGAGCAACCTTTACACCTACCAATGCGTTGAAGTACCAGTCTGGGTTACCAGCCTTCTTTGAATTGTACTTGTCGCTCAATGTGTTAGCAGAAAGCTCAACGCCCAACTTAACGCGATCGCTTACGCGGAAGTCAACGTTAGCACCTACACGTGCAACGAAGCGAGTCTTTGTACCGTCCCAAAGGTTCTCCAATGGAGTAGCACCGTACTTCAAAGCTTCTGTAGCAGCTTCACTCTTCAAGATAGCAGCCTTAGCATCAGCAGCCTCGTCATTACCCCAAGCGATGTTAGCACCGATACCACCGAATACGCCAACCTCAACCAAACGGTCTGGGTTGTACTCGCAGAAGAGGTTTGTGAGGTTGAATGTAGCGTCAACCATAGGAGCTACATAGTTCCACTTCCACTTATAAACGTTGCCAGCCACGTTCTGACCAGCCTTGCTCTGCCATGCATTCAAAGAGAAGCGAGCGCCTACAACCTTATTGAAGTTGTAGCCGATGCCTACCTGAGCATTTGGAGACAACAACTTACCGAAACCGATCTCACCCAATGTGTACTGGCCACCAATCTGAGCCTGTGCATACCAATGTGGAGTGAAGACATTTACAGTCTTATCTGCTTCCTGAGCTGACGCACTAACGCAACTCAAAGCAACAACACCTGACAGTATTACCTTATTTAATTTCATAATCTTTAATCTAATTATTTTAAAATATTGTTTTTAAGATTTGGCTAGCGGCAAGCAAGCTTGCCACTAACTATGTTATTCTTAAATTACTTTACATTAACGTAGAATGTCTTCTCTTTCTCAACACCTGAGTAGTCAACAGCCTTGTAAACGATAGTGTAAGTAGTATTACCCTTTGTAGCATTGAAGATTACCTTGTTGAGAGAACCATCAAATGTCTCACCTTCCTTTGTAGCCTTGCCGTTTACCAAAATTTCTGCACCTGGCTCCTTAACAAATATCTGCTTCTTGTAAGCAGGAGCCAAGAGCTCAGCTGTCCAAGATGTAGCATAGAGTGTAGTAGCACCAGTACCTACGAAACGAGTACCAAGACGACCACCGATTGTGCTAAGAGTGTTAGGGTTACCATTCTGATCCTTATAAAGGATAGTTGGCTGCAACAGCTTATTAGCGCTACCAATCTTAGAAGAAACCTTCTTCAGCAATGGGTTAACCTTAGCGATAACATTCTCCCACTTAGTATCTACCTTGCTGAGAACATTCTTAACTGGCTGCAACTTTTCTGCAATCTGACCATTTGCAGAAACAAGGAGGTCAGCAATTGTTGTATCCTTTGTCTTGATAGAATAAATTCTCTCACCTACTGGTACTTCAGCATAATCCTCAGCAAAAACCTGTGTCTCAAGAGTAGAATTCTTCAAAGTCTTATATACATGACCACGGTCGATTACCTTATAGTCGCGACCTGAAGCATCCCATGCTACCTGAGCATCGTTATAGATAACAACATCATTACCTACCTGCTCACAGTACATTGTGTTAGAAGCAATCAAAGTATAAGTATAGAACTCATCAGCCTTATCGTAAGTAATCTTAACATCAAGAGCCTTAGCAATCTTCTCCAACTCTGTTGACAAAGAAGGCAAACGGAAGTTCTCTACAGCCCAACCAGAGAGCTTGTCAAGAGTAGCATTGTCCTTCAAGAAGTTGAAAGAAACTGGCTTAACAGCGAAAGCAGCGATATCATAGTCACTAACCGCATGCTTAACTGTCTTTTTGAGCTCAAGATTCTTTGTATCTGGATTATACAAGTAATACTCAGCCTTAACACCGTAAGCAGTCAACACAGGAATGTTCTTATACAAAGCAGAAGCAATCATGCTCAAATCCAAATTATTTTCCTTTGGATTTCTCAACTCATTAAGAGCATTCTTAGCTGCAGCAGCCAAAGCACCCTTATCAAATTCAACGCCATCGTTCTGAGGATCAGAAGCAATAACAGGAACCTGATAGAAACCGTTAGCAGAAACAGTAGCTGCCTTTGTTCCAAAAGTCAACACCTTATCAGTATTGTCGATATCACCGAGTTTGAAGCCCTTAGCTGGCTCACCCTGGCTGTTAACCAACTCTACCTTAACCAAAGAAGGATCAATCTCTGTTGGGTTCAAAGAAACATAGAGGTAACCAGCATTACCGCCCTTACCGAGCACCTGATTAGCCTTTACATCCCAATCCTCGTTACCTTCTGCAGCAACACCATAGAAAGAAGAAGCCAACTTCAAATTCAAACCGGTGAATGAAGCATTCCAATAACCAGTTACAGGATTCTCTGTTGCATTAACAGTAATACCATCAAGCTTCTGCTCAAGCAAGGTATTGAGTGCGCTATTCAAGCTACCAGAAACAGAATCAAGACGATGATTCAAAGCGTCTGTAATCTTCTTAGCAGCGATAGAATCTGTCAAACGCAATCTCTCAAGTGCAGAGACACGAGAATCAACTCCTTCTACATCTCCCTTAAGATTCTTGTAAGCCTCAGAACCCTGGATAGCTGCCTCGAAGCGCTCCTTATCAGCATAAACACCATCCTTGATAACGTCCATGTTTGCCTGGATACGAGCATCAATAGCAGATGCCAAATCAGGGTTGGTCTCCTTCAACTCGCCCAACCACTTGTTCAATTCGGTCAGTTTTGCAATCTGAGAAACGCTAGTGTCGTAAGCACTGTCGCTTTCGTGATCTGTACAAGATACGAAAGTGCTAGCTCCACCCACCAAGAGGGCAGAGAAGAGCAAAATACTAGTTAATTGTCTTTTCATTTTTTATAAAAAATTTAATTAAACTTATGTTGTCTAACTCATTATATATTTTAGAAAGGTCAAGCTCGACGAAGTAGCCAGTGTATGTTGTTGACTTAGGTCTTGCCGTCACTCTCCTACTTTAAACATTCTTAGTTTCCTATTTTATCGTTACCAATTTGTATATATACCGCTGCAAAGGTAAAGCTTTTTTTTGAATTAGAAAGTTTTCTCCCCATTATTTTTAGCAAAATGCCTTAAATTTTAAATATTTTAAGTATTATCACCTCTTTTCTCCCCCTTTTCTCCCCTATTTTACAGCAATGATAATGTTTACACGAAAATATCCTTGTCAATCAGCTTGACCTACATCAATCACCCAAACAAGAAGACACTTCAGTTGTCTAATAAATAAACTGAAGTTTCGCATGTGGTTCAAGTACGGGCTGAAGGCCCAAAAGCTCCTAGCCCAGGGCATCGCCCTGGGTATAATGGCAATCAGCAAGGCGCCCTGTAAGGGCAAAAGCTTTGTATATTGCCAGGTATTTGAAAGCTTTTGCCCTTACAGGGCGACAGGTTTGCGTCCATAAACACCCAGGGCGATGCCCTGGGCTAGGAGCTTCTGCCCTTTCAGGGCGTGTGGGGCTTACTTGCGAAACTTGAGTAAATAAAGAGAAACTTGAGTAAATAAAGAGAAACTTGAGTAAATAAAGAAAAGAAGAGGAAAAGAAAGAGAGACTCGATGACACTAGTGACGGCGGTGACACCTGTTTTCTAAAAAATCCTACGCGCGGGCGGGCAGGAAGAATTTTCTAATCAGCCTCCCGCCCGCCTACGCGAGAGATTTTTTAAGAAAATGCTGTCATCGGTGTCACCCTGTCATTCCGGGACAAGTCGCCATAGCACCATAAGTATCTTACTTAGCACCCGTAAGTAAGTCACTTAGCACCCGTAAGTAAGTCACTTAGCACCCGTAAGCAAGTCACTTAGCACCCGTAAGCAAGTCACTTAGACCTCGTAAGTAAGTCACTTAGCCACCGCAAGCAAGTCACTTACCGAGCACAAAAAAGGGAGGCTTACCTCGTCACAAGGTTTACCTCCCTACACTTATAGTTAAAAATAACCGAATATTACTTGTTCAGGAACTTATCTACCTGAGCAGCAATCTTTCTACCGCTTGCCATGGCACGAACCACCAGAGAAGCTCCGCTGGCAGCATCACCTGCTACGAAGACATTCTCGGCAAACTCCGGCTGCTGTGGCTTCAGGAAGCCCATTGCCAGGAACACAGCCTCTGCCTTGATGATCTCAGGCTCGCCAGCCTCTACCATCAACGGGCGACCGCCCTCTGGGTTTGGCTTCCAGTCGATAGGCTGAACCTTCACACCAGTCAGCTTACCGTTCTTTCCCAGGAACTCCAGAGAGTTGATGTTCCAGCGACGGGTACAGCCTTCCTCATGACTGGAGGTAGTCTTCAGGGTGCGAGGCCAATTTGGCCAAGGATTCTTAGGATCCTCAGGACCCTCTACCGGCTTAGGCATGATCTCAATCTGGGTTACGCTCTTGCAACCCTGGCGGTGAGCGGTACCGATACAGTCGGAACCCGTATCACCACCACCGATGACCAATACATCCTTGCCCTTGCAGTTAACCAGTTCGTCCTTAGAGAACTCCATACCGGCGAGGATACGGTTCTGCTGAGAAAGCAGTTCGAGGGCGAAGTAAACACCCTTCAGCTCTCTTCCAGGAATCTTCAGGTCACGGGCTGTCGGTGTACCGGTAGATACCACGTAGGCATCGAAGCCTTCCGGCAACTTGGTAACGTCTATCTGCTGATTGTATCTGAACTCGATGCCCTCCTCTTCGAGAAGACGGAGACGGCGGTCGATGATGCTCTTGTTGAGCTTGAAGTTAGGAATACCGTAACGCAACAGACCACCGGCATTCTCACGTGCCTCGAAGACTGTTACCTTATATCCCTTGTGGTTCAACTGGTTGGCAGCTACCAATCCCGCAGGACCGGCACCGATGACAGCCACCGTCTTGCCATTACGCTCCGGAATCTCAACATGCACATAGTCCTCAGAGAAGGCGTGCTCCACGATGGCGCACTCATCCTCACGGTTGGTGGTTGGCTCATGATCCATGAGATTCAATACACATGCCTTCTCGCAGAGTGCAGGACAGATGCGTCCTGTGAACTCCGGGAAGTCGTTGGTGGAATTGAGGAGTCGGTATGCCAACTCCCAGTCGCCCTTGTAGAGGGCATCGTTCCACTCCGGTGCCTTGTTGCCCAGCGGACAAGCCCAGTGGCAGAAAGGCACGCCACAATCCATGCAACGGGAAGCCTGCTGTCGGCGGTCGTTGCTATTCAAAGTCTGTTCTACCTCGCTGAAGTCGAGGATTCTATCGTGAATTGGTCTATAACCTGCTTCCTTGCGAGGTATAGTCAAAAATGCTTTTGGATTTCCCATCTTTTTTCTAATTTTAAAATTAGTAATCGCGCTGCATATCCGCAATCTTCTGCTGCAACTTCTTTACCTGCTCCTCCTGGAGAACTCGCTTGTACTCGATTGGCACTACCTGGATGAAATCCTCTACATAGTGGTTCCAGTCATCGAGCATGGTACGGGCAAGCTTACTGCCTGTGTAGAGATAATGCTGACGGATCAGCTCGTGCAACTCCTTGCGATAGGTGCTGTCCTCCACGAGGTTGATCTCCACCATATCCATATTACAGAAGTAATCGAAGTTGTGGTTCTTATCCCATACATAGGCAACACCACCACTCATACCAGCGGCGAAGTTACGGCCAGTTTCACCGAGCACTACGACTCTACCGCCCGTCATATACTCGCAGCAGTGGTCGCCAGCACCCTCAATCACGGCGATGGCACCGGAGTTACGAACACCGAAGCGCTCGCCTACCTTACCATTGATATACAACTCACCGCTTGTGGCACCATACAGACCGGTGTTACCGGCGATGATGTTATCCTCGGCAGAGAAGTTGCTGCGGATAGGAGGAAGGATGGAAATACGACCTCCTGAAAGTCCCTTGGCGAAATAGTCATTGGTCTCACCTTCGAGCTTGAAATCTACTCCCTTGACCAGGAAGGCACCGAAGCTCTGACCTGCAGAACCCTTGAACTTCACGTTCACGGTCTTGTCTGGAAGACCAGCCTCACCATATTTTTTGGCAATCATACCGCTCAGCATCACACCAGCAGCACGATCGGTATTCTTGATGGCAAAGTCGAGGTTCACCTCTTCCTGATTCTCGATGGCACGCTGGGCACCACGAATCAACTGCTGGTCGAGTACATTGTCGAGGTCATGAATCTGCTCGGTAGTATGATAGAGTGAGCAATGACCTGTCTCACGATGCAGCAAGCGGGAGAAGTCGAGCAAGTCTGCCTTCTCCTCGATACTCTTAGCCACCTCTGGCTCTACGGCATCAGCACCCTCGGTAGGAACAATCTCCTCATCAGACTTGCGAACGATGAGTTCGGTATGACCGATGATATCATTCAAAGAGGTGTAACCCATCTCAGCCAGATACTCACGAACCTCCTCAGCGAGGAAGCGGAAGTAGTTGATGAGATATTTGTAACTGCCACGGAAGTGCGCACGGAGCTTAGGATCCTGTGTGGCAACACCCATAGGACAGGTATTCAGGTTACACTTACGCATCATGACACAACCCAATACGATGAGGGCGGCAGTACCAAAACTGAATTCCTCTGCACCGAGCAAAGCCATCAGGATGATGTCGCGACCGCTCTTCAACTGACCATCTACCTGCAGACGAACCTGACCACGAAGACCATTCTTCACAAGAGTCTGCTGGGTTTCAGAAAGTCCGATTTCAGGAGAGATACCTGCGAAACGCATGCTGGATGCAGGGCTGGCACCTGTACCACCCTCAGCACCCGAGATAACGATGAGGTCTGCCTTCGCCTTAGCCACACCGGCAGCGATGGTACCCACACCACTCTCAGCTACCAGCTTGACAGAGATAGCCGCCTTAGGGTTCACATTCTTGAGATCGAAGATGAGCTGAGCCAAATCCTCGATACTGTAGATATCGTGATGAGGTGGAG
>OWIS01000576.1_pt1 | contig 11117 bp, 7 predicted proteins | sample 1732611 | NCBI WGS metagenome assembly OWIS01 (sample SAMN05065734, study PRJEB22554) | human gut metagenome | biome: ENVO:2100002; feature: ENVO:00000062; material: ENVO:00002003 | host: Homo sapiens | place: USA
AGAGTTCGTCGGCAGCGTCAGATGTGTATAAGAGACAGAGCTGAACGTTTTCCCTGTTCCTGATGGCGACACTGGCACCAACATGGGCATGACCGTCGGCGCAGCCGTCCGTGAGCTGCAGGCCATGGACGACAGCTGCACCGTGGGCGAGGCCGCAAAGACCGCCGCCTCCGCCATGCTGCGCGGCGCCCGCGGCAACTCCGGCGTCATCACCAGCCTGCTGTTCCGCGGCTTCTCCAAAGCTCTGGAGGGCAAAAAGGAGGCTGACGCCGCCGACATCGTGGCTGCGCTGCAGAAGGGCGTCGAGGGCGCTTACAAGGCTGTCATGAAGCCCACCGAAGGCACCATCCTGACCGTTGCCCGCGTCGCTTCCGAGGAAGCTGCTGCCTGCGGCAAAGAGGATGTGGCCGAGCTGTGGGACGTCGTGATGACCGCCGGTCAGAAGGCTCTGGAGGACACCCCCAACCTGCTGCCCGTCCTGAAGAAGGCCGGCGTCGTGGACGCCGGCGGCCAGGGCATCATGATCATCTTCGAGGGCATGGGCAAGGTCTTCCACGGTGAGGACATCGTGGCCGGCGGCGAGGCTGTCCCCAACAAGGCCAAGCTCTCCACCGCCAACGCCGGCAAGGGCGTCTTTACCGATGACCTGATGAAGGTCGAGGACATCAAGAACGGCTACTGCACCCAGTTCCTCATCAACAAGAACGAGGGCGCAAGCGCCGCAAAGATGCGCGCCTTCGCCGAGTCCAACGGCGACAGCGTCGTCTGCATCGAGGACGATGACGTCATTAACCTCCATGTCCACACCGCCGACCCCGGCAAGATCCTGAGCGAGGCCATCAAGTACGGCTACCTCACCAACTTCAAGATCGAGAATATGCACGAGCAGTTCCTGGCCCGCCAGAAGCAGGGCAAGAGTCTCGAGAAGCAGGCTTCCGCCGAGAAGAAGCCCGACCCCTCCAGCGAGTTCATCTACGCTGCCGTTGACCCCAGCCGCGACTACGGCTTCGTTGCTGTCGCCGCCGGGGAGGGCCTGAAGTCTGTCTTCACCGACCTGGCCGCTGACGCTGTCGTCTCCGGCGGTCAGACCATGAACCCCGCCACCGAGGACATCCTTGCCGCCATCCAGAGCGTCCCGGCCAAGACCGTCTTCGTTCTGCCCAACAACAAGAACATCATCATGGCTGCTGAGCAGGCCCAGAAGCTGGCTGACCGTCAGGTGGTCGTTCTGCCCACCCGCACCGTCCCCATGGGCATCACCGCTCTGCTGAACTTCGACCCCTCTGCCACCGTGGAGGCCAACACCATCAACATGATGTCTGCCGCCGATAAGGTCTCCACCGGCCTCATCACCTACGCCGCCCGTGACAGCGAGTACGACGGCAAGCGGATCCGGAAGGGCGAGATCATGGCCCTGGAGAACGGCAAGATCGTCTCCACTTCCAACGACATCACCAAGGCCACCTATCGTCTGGCCCGCGGTATGTGCAAGAAGGATTCCAGCTTTGTCACCATCATCTCCGGCTGCGACGTCTCCGACGAGGATGCCGAGAAGGTGACCGAGATCGTCAAGGCAAAGTGCCCCAACCACGTTGAGGTCAGCCACATCCGCGGCGGTCAGCCGGTCTACTACTATATGATCAGCGTGGAGTAAGCTGCTCCCCTGTTCAGAAACTCAATCGTATAACAAAACGACCTCTGCTTCCGGTCCATCCGGCTGCAGAGGTCGTTTTTTGCTGCAATTTTAGAAGAAGCTCACCTGACTGCTTTCCGGCAGGTCACCCAGAGCGCCCACCTGACGCAGGCGGTCGATGATGCTGCTGCCAACGCCGGAGGCCTGCTGCAGTTCCTCGATGGAGAGATACTCTTCGCCGTGGATGGTCACATTTTCCAGCGCATCGGCGGCGGCACCGCCCAGACCCTTCAGGGAGCAGAAGGGCAGGCGTACCTTGCCGTCCTCCACCACATACTTCGAGCCCCGGCTCTTGCCCAGCTCGATGGGCAGGAACTCGTAGCCCCGCACCAGCATCTCGTTGACCAGCTGGAGCGAGACGAGCACATCTTCATCCTTAGCGTTCTTTTCTTCCTTGAGGCGGCGCTTCACCTCATTCATGTGGGCGCGGGCCACCGCCGCACCGCCCACAGCGGCCTCGTAGTCGATGTCATCGCCGCGGACGGTGAAGTACACCGCATAGAACGCCTGCGGGTGGTAGAGCTTGAACCACATGAGCCGGATGGCCGACATCAGGTAGGCTACCGCATGGGCTTTCGGGAACATATATTTTATCTTGCGGCAGCTCTCGATGTACCAGTCCGGCACATCGTGCTCCCGCATGGCCTCTTCCCAGCCGGGCGCAAAGCCGCCCTTGGCCACCTTGCCCTTACGGACAGCCTCCATAATATCGAAGGCCATCTTGGGCTCGAGGCCCTTGCGCAGCAGATAGAGCATGATACTGTCACGGCAGCCGATGACCTCCGCGATGGTACAGGTGCCGCTGCGGATGAGCTCGTCGGCGTTGCCGGTCCAGACGTCGGTGCCGTGGGACAGGCCCGAGATCTGGATCAGCTCGGAGAAATTCTTGGGACGGGCCTCCACCAGCATTCCGCGCACGAAGTTGGTGCCCATCTCGGGGATGCCGAAGGTGCCGGTCTGGCTGTCGATCTGCTCCGGTGTCACACCCAGCTCTTCCGGGCTGGTGAGCAGGCTGTAGACCTTGGGGTCGTTCATGGGGATGCTGTCCACGGGGATGCCGGTGTACTCCTCGAAATACTTGTAGAAGGTGGGCATATCGTGGCCCAGCTCGTCCAGCTTGAGCAGGGTGTCGTGGAGGTACTTGAACTCGAAGTGGGTGGTCAGCAGGCCGCCCGCCACATCGTCCGCCGGGTGCTGGATGGGGCAGAAATCGTAGATCTCATAGGTGTCCGGCACGACGACCATGCCGCCGGGATGCTGGCCGGTGGTACGCTTGACGCCGGTACAGCCCAGCGTCAGACGGTTCTCCTCGGCATGGTTGACCGTTCTCCCCCGATCATCCAGATACTTTTTGACGTAACCGTAGGCCGTCTTGTCCTGAATACCGGAGACGGTGCCGGCCTTGAAGACGTTGGCCTTGCCGAACAGCTCTTCCGTGTAGCGGTGGACGTTGGACTGGTATTCGCCCGAGAAGTTCAGGTCAATATCAGGCTCCTTGTCGCCGTAGAAACCAAGGAAGGTCTCGAAAGGGATGTCGTGGCCGTCCACCAGCATCCGGGTGCCGCAGTGGGGGCAGTTCTTGTCGGGCAGGTCGAAGCCGTCGTCCACGCTGCCATCGGTGATGAACTCGCTGTACTTGCACTTGGGGCAGCGGTAATGGGGCGGCAGACTGTTGACCTCCGAGATTCCGGAGAAGTGGGCCACAGCCGACGAGCCGACCGAACCACGACTGCCCACCTGATAGCCGCCCGCGTTGGAATAGGCCACCAGCTTGACCGCGATGACGTACAGGACGGCGTAGCCGTGGCCGCAGATGGAGTCCAGCTCTTTTTGCAGGCGCTTCTCCACGATCTCGGGCAGCGGGTCGCCGTAGTCCCGCTTGGCGTGTTCCCAGGTCGCATCCCGGAGCTGCTGTTCTGCGCCCTCGATGCTGGGCGGGTAGGTGCCGCGCGGGATGGCGCGGACGTTGCCGTCGATGCTGGCCGCTATCTTGCGGGGATTGGTCACGACGATCTCGTAGGCCTTTTCCTTTGGCAGGTAGCTGAACTGGTTCAGCATATCCTCGGTGGTGCGGTAGAACAGGGGCGGCTGGTTGTCCGCATCCTTGAAGCCGTTGCCCGCCTGCAGGACAGAGCGGTAGATGGCGTCCTCCGGCTCGGTGAAATGGACGTCGCCGGTGGCGATGACAGGCTTGTGCAGGTCTTCGCCCAGCTTGATAACGGTGCGGTTGAAGTCCTTGATGACCTCTTCGCTCTCCACCTTGCCCTCCCGCACCATATAGGCGTTGTTGCCCAGGGGCTGAACCTCCAAAACATCGTAGTACGATGCAATTTTCTTCAGTTCTTCGTAGGAGCGGCCCTCCACGATTGCCCTGTAAAGCTCTCCTGCTTCACAGGCAGAAGTGAGGATAAGGCCGTCCCGATACTTGTTCAGAAGGCTGCGGGGGACGCGGGGCTTCTTGAAGAAGTAGTTGACATGGGCCTCGCTGACGATTTTATAGAGGTTTTTCAGGCCCATCTGGCTGCGCACGAGGATGATGAGGTGATAATACTTCTTTTTCAGCACCTCGCGGTTCCCGCCGAGGCCGGTGTTGATGCCGCTGACGGCGGTGACCTGCTTTTCCTCCAGATCTTTCAGCATGACGCAGAAGATGCGGCCCAGTGCGGCAGAGTCCTCGCAGGCGCGGTGGGCCTCGTAGGCGGGCAGCTCCAAATGCTTGTTGATGGTCCCCTGCTTGTAGTTGTGGAGGCCGGGGTACATGGCCTGAGCCATGGTCAGGGTGTCGATATAGGTCGGCTCAAACTCGATGCCGCTCCGCTTGGCGGCGGCGCGGAGGAACCGGATGTCGAAGGAGTGGGCGTTGTGGCCCACAAGGATACGGCCATCCACAAAGTCGAGGAAGGCTTTCAGCGCCTCGGCCTCGCCGGGGGCGTCAGCCACCATCTCGTTGGTGATGCCGGTCAGCTCGGTGATCTTGGAGGTGATGGGCTTTCCGGGTTTTACGAAGGTGTCGAATTCTTCCACCACCTCCCCGTTCCGCACGATGACCGCGCCGATCTCTGTCAGGTACTCCACGCCGGGGTCGAGGCCCGTCGTCTCAGTGTCGAAGACGCAGAACTCACCGTTCAGCGGCTCGTCTTTCACGCCGTAGACGCAGGGTATCATGTCATCGACAAAGTAGGCCTCACAGCCGTAGATGAGCTTGAAGTCCGGGTCTGTCTTGTGGATGGCATCCGCAGCCAGCATAGCCTCGGGGTAGCCCTGACAGACGCCGTGGTCGGTGATGGCGATGGCCGGGTGGCCCATCCGGTGGGCCAGCTTGACGATGCCGCCGGGGTCGCAGAAGGCGTCCATGCTGGACAGCTTGGTATGCAGATGCAGCTCCACCCGCTTGACGGGGGCGTTGTCCTCCCGCTTTTTGCGCTCGACAAAGAGGACGTCGTAGGGCCAGACGATATAGTCGTGCTCGTACTTATCGTAGGAGCAGTCGCCGCGCACCACGACCGTTGTACCCTTGGGGATGGACTCCCACTTGGAGCAGTCCTCCCCTTCCTGCGCACGGATCTTCAGGTTGATGGAGCCGGTGTAATCGGTGATGGAGACAGTGTATATCTTGCGGAAGTTGCCCTTCACCTCGGTGAAGAAGACGTCGCCCCAAATCATGCACTTGCCGCCCTCGCCGCCCAGATCCTTGAGAGGGGTGAGGTTTTTCGGGGTGAACATCTTACCGTGGAAGATGGTGACGGGCTTGTCCGTGAGGTCGAGGCCCTCCACCTTGATGGAGGGAGCAGTGTTCTTTTTCTCAAACTTGACGACGGGCGGCGCAATTTTCCGCTCGAGCTTTTCTTCCATCTGGCGCTGTTCGGCCTCGCCCACGCTGCTTTCCAGCGTCACTTTGGGCTTTACGCCAGTGTGGGCAGCGATGCGCTCCGCCAGCAGGCGCTCGAACTGCATCTCCTGCAAAAACTTCGTGCCGTGGCAGACGCCGATGGTGATGTTCTGGCCGGTGATGGTGATGCGGCAGCGGTCGAGAAAGCCGTTGATGGGGACACCGTCCCGCTTCATCTCCTCCATCAGCTCCCGCAGACCGGCTTCATCCAGCGTCGCATAGCCGAAAAGATTGTTGATGCGGAGCTCGAAGCCCTCGTAATCCGGTGCCAGCGAGGCCAGCAGCCGGGCGCACAGCCCCTTGTCCAGCGGGGCAGAACTGCGCAGCGTAAAGATGACCTGCCGCTCCTGCCGCAGCATCTGGGCGTGCTCGACGACCACGCGGCCAAAACAGGCCGCAAAGTCCGGGTCCGCCATAAACTGCGGCCATAGCTGGGAAACAAGTGGTGTCACAGTGGTACTCCTTTTCTATCAGATAACAGCACAAACTGCCGCGCCCCGGAAAAGGGCGTGGCAGCAGGTTGTTTTTGAGCTTACAGCTTATCGATCTCCTCCATGAACTGGTCGAGGATATTATCCCCCGTCAGCTTCCTGACGGGTTCGCCGTGGACGAACAGCACTGCCTCGCCCTTGCCGCCGGCAATGCCGATGTCAGCCTCACGGGCCTCGCCGGGGCCGTTGACGACACAGCCCATGACAGCCACCTTGATGGACTTTTTGCAGCCCTGGAGCCGACGCTCCACCTCATTGGCGATTTCGGTGCAGGGGTACTGGGTGCGGCCGCAGGTCGGGCAGGTGATGACCTCCGGGCCGGCCACCGGGAAGCCGACAGCGCGCAGGATATTGTAGCCTGCTTCCACTTCCTTCTCAGGGTCAGCGGCCAGCGAGACACGAATGGTGTCGCCGATACCCTCCAGCAGCATCCCGCCGATGCCCATGCCGCTCTTGAGCAGACCCATCTGGTAAGTGCCGGCCTCAGTGACGCCCACATGGAGCGGGTAGTCGGTCACAGCGCTGAGCTGGCGGTATGCCTCCATCATGCGGGGGACGTTGGAATTCTTGATGGAGATGACGATGTTGTTGAAGTCGAACTTTTCCAGCAGGCGGACATGGTACAGAGCGCTCTCCACCATCGCTTCCGGCACAGGTGCGCCGTACTTGGCGAGGATGTGCTTTTCCAGACTGCCTCCGTTGACGCCGATGCGGATGGGGATATTTTTCTGCTGGCAGGCATCCACGACCGCCTTCACGCGGTCATCGTCGCCGATGTTGCCCGGGTTGATGCGGATCTTATCCACGCCCACGTCGGCACAGGCGATGGCAGCCTTGTAGTCGAAGTGGATGTCCGCCACGATGGGGATATTCACGGCGTTCTTGACCGCCTCAATGCACTTGGCGTCTGCCGCGCTGGGACAGGTCACACGCAAGATCTGACAGCCTGCCGCTTCGCAGCGCTTTGCCTGCGCCACATTGCCCTCGATGTCCTCCACCGGGACGTTCAGCATGGTCTGCACGGCAATGGGATTCTTGCCGCCGATGGTCACATTGCCGATCTTCACTTCACGTTTCAGCTGCCGCATGGTTTTACCCCTTTCAAACTGCTCCGGTCACGAGCCGGACGATGTCATTGTACGTTGCAAAGAGCATCAGGCCGAACAGCAGCGCAAAGGCTGCGACGGTCAGGCTGCCCTGGATCTTTTCCGGCACTGCATGGCCGGTGACTGCCTCGATGAGCAGGAAGACGATCTTGCCGCCGTCCAGCGCCGGGAACGGCAGCAGATTCAAGACGCCGAGGTTGATGGTGATGAGCCCCAGCATCTCAGCCACATCCTCCCAGCCGTAGCTTGCGGCCTGACCGATGGCGGTCACGATGCCCACCGGGCCGGACAGGTCGTTGATGCTCTCGCGGCCCCGCAGAAGGTCGGCCAGCGAGGTATAGATGATGCGTCCATAATAGATGACGCTGTTGGCCGACTCTTTCAGGACGTTCAGCGGTGTTTTTTTGAGGCCGTAGACTGTAAAGCCCAGTGTCATGTGGGTCTGGCCCTGCTCATCCTGCCAGGTGTCGAACTGGACGTCCGGCAGCTCCACGAGCCTGCCGTCCCGGCGGACGGTGAAGTCTGCGCGGTAGCTCTCGGTGCGCATGAGCTCGTAGAGCATATCGTTGGCCACGAAGCAGTGCCGCCCGTTGACGGCCACGATCTCGTCGCCGGCCTGCAGGCCGGTCTGGCCGCAGAGGGCGTTGTCCTCCACGGCATAGATGACCTTGCTGGTGATGGGCTCACTGCGCAGCGAGATGAGGAGCAGCAGCACCACGAAGCCCAGCACGAAGTTCATCACCGCGCCTGCCGCCATCACCAGCATCCGCTGCCAGACAGCCGCCTCGTTCAGCGGCTTGCCTGTCCGCTGCGCCAGCACCTCCGGCGGGATGTCCGGGCCGTCATCGTCCCCGCTTCCACCCTCGGCCTGCTCGCTCTCGGGGCTCTCCTCCCCTTCCAGCGCCACAAAGCCGCCTACGGGCAGGAGCCGCAGAGTATACTGTGTGCCTTTGCGGTAGGTCTTGATGAGGGTCGGACCCATGCCAATGGAAAACTCGTTGACCTGGACCCCGCAGAGCTTTGCCACTGCAAAATGGCCGAACTCGTGGATGGCGATGACTGCGCCGAAGATGAGCAGCGCGGCAGCAAAGGTGATGAAAACTGACATTATTTCTCCTATATTACAGATGTGCTCTCACGAATGCGCGGGCCATACGGTCACACTCATACACATCCGCGAGGCTGTAGTCGCCGCCGAAGCTGTCGCTGTCCACGACAGCCTCCACCAGACGGCCGATGTCGAGGAAGCCGATCTTATCCTCGAGGAAGAGCTTGACGGCCTCCTCGTTGGCACCGTTGGCGGCGCAGGGGCCGAGACCGCCCTTTCGGATGGCCTTCTTGCAGGCGGCGAGGCAGCGGAACGTCTCCTCGTCGGCCACATCGAAGGTCAGCAGCTTGAGGGTGGTGAAGTCCAGCTCCGGCACAACGCCCGGCACACGGGCCGGATAGGTCAGCGCATACTGGATGGGGATGCGCATATCCGGCACACCCAGCTGGGCGATGATGGAGTTGTCGCTGTACTGCACCGCCGAGTGGACGATGCTCTGACGCTGGACGACGATTTGGATCTTCTCCGGAGGCAGACCGAACAGCCACACAGCCTCGATGAGCTCGAGGCCCTTATTCATCAGGGTGGCGCTGTCGATGGTGATCTTTGCGCCCATGTTCCAGTTGGGATGCTTGAGGGCATCGGCCTTGGTCTTGCCCCGCAGCTCTTCGGTCTTCATGCCGAAGAAGGGGCCGCCGGAGGCCGTCAGCAGGATCTTGGTCAGGCTCTTGGCGCTCTCCTTATCCTGCAGGCACTGGAAGATGGCCGAGTGCTCACTGTCCACAGGCAGCAGCTTGACGCCGTGCTTCGCCACGGCCTGAGTAACAAGATGGCCTCCAGTGACGAGGCTTTCCTTGTTGGCGAGGGCCAGGTCATGGCCGCTCTCGATGGCGGCAAGGCTTGCGCCGAGGCCCGCGATGCCCACCACGCTGTTCAGCACCACGTCCGGGCCGTCCATCGCGGCGAGGGCCTTCAGGCCCTCCGGGCCGGTCAGGAGCCTGGGTGCATCGGCGCGGCCGGCCAGCGCAGCCGAAAGCTTTTCGGCACCGGCCTCACTGGTCATACAGACGTATTTCGGGTGGAATTCTTCTATCTGCTGCAAAATTTTATCCGTCTGGCTGTGAGCCGACAGGCCGAACACCTCATACCCTTGAGCGCGGATGACATCGAGACTCTGGGTGCCGATGGAGCCGGTAGAGCCCAGCAGCGTGATTTTCTTAGCCATAAAGAATCTATCTCCTGCTGATTTTAATTGTAGAATGCTGCGATGACCACCATGGTGACGAAGGGCGCGATGAACATCACGCTGTCGAAGCGGTCGAGGATGCCGCCGTGGCCCGGGAAGATGGTGCCGTAGTCCTTGATGCCGCACTGGCGCTTGACCACGCTGGCGAACAGGTCGCCGTAGATGCCCAGCACCGCAGCCACACAGGCCAGCAGCGCAATAATAACATACATGGATACGCCAATGTTGGAGCGGGTGAACTCTTCCATCCGGTCTGCTGCGATGGAGTAGATGACCGTGACCAGCACACCGAACACCATCGTGCCCAGCACGCCGCCAATAGCACCCTCCACCGTCTTTTTGGGGCTGACCACCGGGCAGAGCTTATGCTTGCCAAAGGCGCGGCCCGCGAAGTAGGCGCAGGTATCGCCGCCCCAGGCGAAGCAGAGGATGAGCAGGATGAAGAAGATGGCGTCGTAGCCATACTCCTCCACCGGCAGCATCTCCTTGAGCCGGATGAACGAGTAGAAGCAGAAGATCACAATGCCCGAAAACATGGCGAGGCCGCTGGCTTTCTGGTAGCTGATAACGCCGTTGCGCACTACAAGGTAGATGGCATAGAACAGCACCACGAGGAAGGAAGCGGGCATCACCATCGCCCGGAAGACGCTGTAGCTCGACAGCATGATGAGCAGTGTGTAGGGCACCAGAACAGCCAGCAGCGGCCAGTCCTGCTTTTCAAAACCCAGCGCAGAGTAAATTTCATGCAGGGCGATGAGGGTGATGGCCGCGATGACCAGATTGAACACCAGCGTATCGAAGGTGAACAGGACGCCTGCCAGAACGATCAGGCCCACCACGGCTGTGATGATTCGTGTTTTCATAGTTTCATGTTCTCCTTTGTTTCGTCCGGGAGCCGCTCCCCTGCTCTGGCAGGGTCTGCAGCGTCAGCGCCCGAGGAAATACCGGGCGCTCTCCGGGGGCCGCGCACGCTGCGCGGCATCTTGCGTATCAGTCGCTGCTCTCAGAGTCCGCCGAAGCGGCGGGAGCGCCGGTTGAACTCCATGATGGCGGCATCGAGGTCATCACGGGTGAAATCAGGCCACAGAACGTCCATCTCCACCAGCTCCGAGTAGGCTGCCTGCCAGAGCATGAAGTTGGAGAGCCGCTTTTCTCCGCTGGGGCGGAGGATGAAGTCGGGGTCTTTCTGGCCGGCGGTGTACATCTGGGCCGAAAGAGCCTCTTCCGTGATGTCCTCAGGCTTCAGCTCGCCCGCAGCCGCCCTGGCCGCGAGGCTCTGGGCCGCCCGGACGATCTCAGGCCGTCCGCCGTAGTTGATGGCGATGTTGATGGTCAGGCCGGTCTTGCAGGCAGAGTCCCGCTCCAGCTTGTTCATCAGCTCCTGCAGCTTGGGCTCCAGCACCGTGCGGTCGCCCATGAAGCAGATGCGGACGTTCCGGTTCTCGTAGTCGAAGCCCTTGATGAGGTATTCGCCGAACAGCCGCATGATCGCGCCTACCTCCTCGGCGGGACGCTTCCAGTTTTCGGTCGAGAATGCGTAAAAATACACCGACTCTACGCCCAGTTCATCGCAGTAGTCCGCAATGTCCTGAAACTGTCTCTTATACACATCTGACGCTGCCGACGAACTCTAGGGTGTAGATC
>OWIS01000577.1_pt1 | contig 11109 bp, 14 predicted proteins | sample 1732611 | NCBI WGS metagenome assembly OWIS01 (sample SAMN05065734, study PRJEB22554) | human gut metagenome | biome: ENVO:2100002; feature: ENVO:00000062; material: ENVO:00002003 | host: Homo sapiens | place: USA
TAAGGCCTTTGAATAAGACAAAAGGCTGCCTCATCGCTAACTTTGCAACAGTGCCATTGCCGGGCTATGTGCAACGGGAATTTGAAGAATTTCTCCAATGCGGGCGGCTGGAGCATGGCTTTCTACGGGTTCGCTGCGAGTCTTGCCACGCCGAGCACCTGGTCGCTTTCAGCTGTAAGCGTCGCGGTTTCTGCCCGAGCTGTGGGGCGCGGCGGATGGCCGAAAGTGCCGCCTTGCTGGTTGATGAAGTACTGCCTGAACAACCCATGCGTCAGTGGGTGTTGAGCTTCCCGTTTCAGCTGCGTTTCCTGTTTGGGGTCGTTTGCGGGAAGGGGCGGAATCCTACGCTAAGGCTTTGGCCAGCGATATTCTCCGGTGAGATTGATGTGTTCCCAGGGGATAGGAGAAGTCGCTTGATATCTAGTATGACGTCTGTCGCACCTGCTTGATCGCGGCCGCGATAGCTAGATCGCGTTGCTCCTCTTCTCCATCCGCGTTCCAAGCTGCGGAAAGGCACCCATAAGCGTACGCCTGGTCGAGCAGGCGACGCGGATCGACGTCCAGCGCACGAGAGAATGCGTCCGCCATCTGTGCAATGCGTCTAGGATCGAGACAAAGGTCGTCTCTGTCAGCCGGATCGTAGAACATATTGGCGGCGCCAAAGCCCACTTCACCGACCAGACCGACGGGATCTATCACCAGCCAGCCGCGACTGGAGAACATGATGTTTTCATGATGCAGATCGCCATGTAGCCCACGCAGTTCCGAGGCATTGCTCATCATTTGATCGGCTATAATCGCCGCGTGGACGTAGTCAGTTTGACAACCTGCGTTTTGATCATCGCGCGCCCGCTGAAACAAAGCTGCAAAGCGATCCCGGATCGGGAGAAGGGCAGAAGGCAGGGGTTCCTCAGATGCGGCATACAGCTTCGCCATTAGTTCCGCTGCAATTTCGGTCGCCTGGTAGTCGCCGTGCTCGGCAACGATGTGAGAGAGCATTCGCTCCCCGGCATATTCGAGCAACATCAGATTGTTCTCACGACCGAGCAACCGGACTGCTCCCCTCCCATTGCGCCATACCAGATAGTCGGCCCCGCGCAGTTCATCAGCAATGTCTTTTATAGGTTTCAATCCCTTGACGATTGCAGGAGTCCCGTCTGGCAATGAAACTTTCCAAACGAGGCTGGAAAAGGTGTCCGCAATGAGAACAGGTTGCGAAACGTGCCAATGAGCAGGAAAAACAGGCGGCATGAACATCAACCCCAAGTCAGAGGGTCCAATCGCAGATAGAAGGCAAGGCGTTCGCGGTCGGGGGCTTCGATCCCCAATACATTGAATAGGACAGCGAAGGCGCGCTCTGCTTCATCTGGCGCTGCCCAGTTCTCTTCGGCGTTAGCAATCATGAGTGCCAAATCGGCATAGCGATCTGCTGTTCCGAGCCGCCCAAGGTCGATCAGACCCGTGCATTGAAGAGTTTTAGGGTCCACCATGAAGTTCGGCATGCAGGGATCACCATGGCAAACAACCATATCGGTGCGCTCTTGGTCGAGCCGCACCGGTAGCTCTCGTTCGACACGAGCCAAAAGATCGAGCTGCGGCGTACTCTTGTCCTCGTCCGGTAAGAAGTCGGGATTGACGGCATTGCGGGACACCACATCAACGGCGCGTCCGAACATTCGCGACAGCCTGCGCTCAAACGGACATTGATCAACCGATAGGCTGTGAACAGCGCCAAGTTGCTGCCCCATTGACGGCCACGCTTTGAGCAAATCCGCTCCAGACAGATCAGCCGCCGGTACTCCCGGAATTGCCGTTATCACCAAGCATGCACCCTCCTGTTCCTCCTGCCAGTTGATGACCTCGGGGCAAGCCACACCTCGACCTTTGAGCCAAATGAGGCGGTCACGCTCTCCAGCGAGCTCACCGCGGCGGGAAGCAGGTGCGATTTTCGCGAAGGCATGCCCGTCACCACGTCGAAAAACAAAATCACCAGATTCTCCGCCTCTGACAGGCAACCAGTCAGAATGCGATTCACCAAAAAAAATATTAGTTCGATTCAATGGAGGTTCCTTCAGTTTTCTGATGAAGCGCGAATATAGAGAAATATCCCGAATGTGCAGTTAACGAATTCTTGCGGTTTCTTTCAGCGCCGCCAATACCGCCAGCCCGTCGCGCAAGGGGCGCGGCTCGTGTGTGCGGATGAAGTCAGCTCCACCTGCGGCGGCGGCAAGCTCTGCAGCGAGTGTCGCGGCCCCGACATCCCCCGGACCACGGCCTGTGAGCGCGCGCAGAAAGGATTTGCGCGAAACAGACAGAAGCACCGGCAAATCGAAGCGCAGCCGCAATTCATCGAACCGCGCCAGCACCGAGAGCGAGGTTTCGGGAGCAGCCCCCAGAAAAAACCCCATGCCGGGATCAAGGACAAGGCGGTTGCGTTTGATACCGGCACCCGTCAGCGCCGCGATGCGCGCGTCAAAGAACGCCGCAATGTGATCCATGATGTCGCCAGCGGGTGCCTCGCGCCGATCTGCCTGCCCGTCTTGCACCGAATGCATAACGACGAGTTTGGCAGATGATTTCGCCAATTGCGGATAGAACGCAGCGTCTGGAAAACCGCGAATATCATTGAGATAGGCCACACCACGCGACAAGGCATAGGCTTGCGTCGCGGGTTGATAACTGTCGAGCGAGACGGGAATGCCATCTGCCTTGAGCGCGTCCAGCACCGGCGCGATACGCGCGATTTCTGTGTCGGACGAAACAGGCGCGGCGTCGGGATTGCTGGATGCCGGACCGAGGTCGATCACATCTGCCCCCTCGGCCATCAGCTTACGCGCCTGCGCAATGGCTGCGTCTGGCGCCAGATACCGGCCTCCATCGGAGAAACTGTCCGAGGTTATGTTGACGATGCCGAAAATGATGAGCGATTTATTCATGGGGGCTTCTATAATAATAATAATCGAGCATGAGTATCATACGGATGCTCGGGTCGAAAGGGAATCCCCAGGCGAGTAACCTGTTTGCGGTGATCCATTAGCTGCAGGAGCAGAAGAGCATACATCTGGAAGCAAAGCCAGGAAAGCGGCCTATGGAGCTGTGCGGCAGCGCTCAGTAGGCAATTTTTCAAAATATTGTTAAGCCTTTTCTGAGCATGGTATTTTTCATGGTATTACCAATTAGCAGGAAAATAAGCCATTGAATATAAAAGATAAAAATGTCTTGTTTACAATAGAGTGGGATACAGACACGCTTGATATGTTTGGAGATCAGCCATGACAGATCCACTCAAAGCCCTTTTCGGCAAGCCTGATTACTCCCATATCGTAAGGGACACCACGGCCACTATCAGCATCACAGCCGCTGAAATGGCCGCTGTTTTGGAGGCTTACGACAGGGGTATAGACACGCTGGACGGCACCACCAGAACGGCGCTGGATTCCGTTATATCGAAACTCAAGGACGAGGTATGGCCATGAGCATGTATTACATCAAGACAGGTCTGGAGTACTGGAAACCCAAGGGCTACGGGTACACCAAGAGCCGCGAGGAGGCGGGGGTTTTCACCCTCAAGGACATGGAAGAATTGAACCTCGATGGCTGCACCCTGGAACGCGCCGAAGTGGCGTTCCTGGACGAGGACGGCCCCAGTCCCGACCTACCCCACCGCGTCACCCTGCCCCGCGATTGAGCGGGGCGCTGGAGGGTTTCAAAGGGGCACCCTTTGGCACGGGATATGTGTCAAAAACGGAGTTTTTGTAAACATATCCGACGTGCCTGTAAATCCGCGCGATTACTGCCAGCCCTTACACCCCGGTTGCTTAGGGTTGGTTGAAAGTGGTTTAATGTTGGTTAAACAATGGTTTAAGGTTGTTCAAGGTTGGTTAAAGTTGGTTGAAAAGGGTTAACGGCCCCTGCTGCGGTCGCTGCGCTCCCGTTCCCGCTTGGCCTTGAATCGCTCTTTGATCTGCTGGGCGCGCTCCTGCTTCTCCTGCTCGTTCTCCTGCCGCAATTTCACCGCCTGCCGGATCAGTCCCGCTACCTGATCCTTGGATAGCCCCTTAAACGGCTCCTGAAGGGCCTGTAAGCGTTTTTGCTGCTGGGCTAGGGTTTCCCTTAGCTCCTTGGCTCTTCGCTCGTTCTGGGCGCTTACAGCGGCTTTCTCGGCCATCGGCTGCACAGACCCCATTATTTTGGCGTTCAACCTTTGCGCCACCCCTTCGACCGTCTCCACGGCTCCGAACACCTTCTCGGCCAGTGACACCCCCTTGACCTTCTGGGGTTTCAGCTCGTCAGGCGTCAGGTGTGGCACGTCTCGGCCTGCCTGCTGGATCGCCCCATAGTGGGTTTTAACTCGCTGGTGTGTGGCCCTGCTGCCCTCGATGCCCCGTTCAAGCCCCAGATCGGCCACCCGTTCGGCGTAGCTGGTCTGGTCCTGGCTCATCTTCGTCCGGTTGCCAATGAACTCCTTGGCACTCAGGCGCCCGTCAGCCGTCCGAGGCACCACGAACGCCGACAGGTGCGGGGTCAGCTCATCCCGGTGGATCGTGGCCGTGACCACGTTCTCAGCGCCGTACTTGTCGGCCAGCCACTCGGTCGATCGCTTGAAGAACTCCCGCTGCTGGTCGGCGCTTGCGGTCTGCCACCACTCCGGCGAGGCGCTCATCACGTATTCGACCGCCAGCACCGCATCCTTGCGCCGCTTCTCCGGCAACCGCTCCCTGAGCTTGCCCATCGCCTCATCGGTCGATCTGGCCGCCAGGTGATCGTTGTCCGGTGTGCGCTCCTGATCGGCGTTCGGCGTCTCGCGGTCGCGGTAGCAGTGCTGCAACGCAGCCGCCACCGTGCCCATGCTGTTGAGCTTCTTCGCCCTCATGATCGCAAACGCCATCCGTCCCCCTCCGCACTGTCAGATTGCTGCCAGCCCGTCGAGGTACGAATGTGCCTCCGGCGGGCCACTTCTTTGAAGTGTAAACTCACTAGACTTTACTCCGTAAAGTACGTGACCGCTACGCGGTTGCAGCGGCCTGCGGCCTTGCTCTACGGGCTTCGCCCTGCGCCTCCCTTCGGTCGTTGCGAACACCTTGGGGCGCTGCCCCAAACCCCGCGTTCGCCACGTGGCAGGGGTGCAGGTGGCCGCGCCGCTTCGCTCTGCTCTACCTGCCCCCTTGCCTGAGCGTGGGGGTCACTCCATCACGTCAAGGGTTCGCTTCGCCGGGTGCTCACCCGATCCCTTCCGCTTCGCTCCAGGGCTGCGGCTTCCGCTCCCGCCCTTGACCTGATTCCGTTCCGAGTGGAGGCGGGGTCAAGGGGTCGTGGAATACCGCAAGGCGCGCAGCGCCTGAGGATATGCCGCGAAAGCCCCTTGACGCTGCCGGAACGACCCAGCCTCTGGCTCTGGGGTTGGGAACGAAGGGAGCGCAGCGACCGCAGGCCCCAGCCCCCGAGCCTCACGGCGGCGAGTGTGGGGAGTCCAGAGGGGCAAAGCCCCTTTGGGCCTAGCGCAGCGGAAACAAACCCTCTCGCCTCTGGCGAGGCATTAACTCCAAGGGAGCGCAGCGACCGTCAGCAGGGTGCCAAGCGAAGCGCCGGCGGGACGGCAGTCCCTTAGAGGAGAAGGGGAAAAATACTAAATGATTGATTTATATAGTTTTTAAATTTTGTGATAGGAAACGTAGGGTTCCGGACAACCGGAAGCAGCTTGTTTCCGCTTACTTCCTATCATAGGAAACAAATTGCTTGACTTGGGAAACGGTTTTGGGAAGTAATTTTCCTATGGTAGGAATTAAACGTCCGGTTAAGCGGACGCCCTGTTTCCGGTTAGGAGGTCAACAATGCAAAGCGTCACCGTAGCGACAGAGACACAGAGACGAATCAGGCAAAGGGAGCTGGCAGCAGCAGACGAGAAGGAGGCTCAGGAGCGCGAGGAGGCGCGAAAGAACAAGGGGTTCACACAGGTATATTCAAAGGGATGGCGGCGCGTCAGGGAGGGGGTCTGAAGTCCAATGGAACGAAAACGTACGTTAGTGAAGTAACTGTATGATATATCAAAAATTATCGGACATCGTAAAACTGTTACATTAATATGTCTATTAAATCGTAAATTTGTAATAATAGACATGAGTTGTCCGATATTCGATTTAAGGTACATTTTTATGCGACTTTTTGGTTACGCTCGGGTCTCAACCAGTCAGCAGTCTCTTGATCTTCAGGTCAGAGCACTCAAAGACGCAGGTGTGAAAGCAAACCGTATATTTACCGATAAGGCATCCGGCAGTTCAACAGACCGGGAAGGGCTGGATTTGCTGAGGATGAAGGTGGAGGAAGGTGATGTCATTCTGGTTAAGAAGCTCGACCGTCTTGGCCGCGACACTGCCGATATGATCCAACTGATAAAGGAATTTGACGCTCAGGGCGTGGCAGTCCGGTTCATTGATGACGGGATCAGTACCGACGGTGATATGGGGCAAATGGTGGTCACCATCCTGTCGGCTGTGGCACAGGCTGAACGCCGGAGGATCCTAGAACGCACGAATGAGGGCCGACAGGAAGCAAAGCTGAAAGGAATCAAATTTGGCCGCAGGCGTACCGTGGACAGGAACGTCGTGCTGACGCTTCATCAGAAGGGCACTGGTGCAACGGAAATTGCTCATCAGCTCAGTATTGCCCGCTCCACGGTTTATAAAATTCTTGAAGACGAAAGGGCCTCGTGATACGCCTATTTTTATAGGTTAATGTCATGATAATAATGGTTTCTTAGACGTCAGGTGGCACTTTTCGGGGAAATGTGCGCGGAACCCCTATTTGTTTATTTTTCTAAATACATTCAAATATGTATCCGCTCATGAGACAATAACCCTGGTAAATGCTTCAATAATATTGAAAAAGGAAGAGTATGAGTATTCAACATTTTCGTGTCGCCCTTATTCCCTTTTTTGCGGCATTTTGCCTTCCTGTTTTTGCTCACCCAGAAACGCTGGTGAAAGTAAAAGATGCTGAAGATCAGTTGGGTGCACGAGTAGGTTACATCGAACTGGATCTCAACAGCGGTAAGATCCTTGAGAGTTTTCGCCCCGAAGAACGTTTTCCAATGATGAGCACTTTTAAAGTTCTGCTATGTGGTGCGGTATTATCCCGTGTTGACGCCGGGCAAGAGCAACTCGGTCGCCGCATACACTATTCTCAGAATGACTTGGTTGAGTACTCACCAGTCACAGAAAAGCATCTTACGGATGGCATGACAGTAAGAGAATTATGCAGTGCTGCCATAACCATGAGTGATAACACTGCTGCCAACTTACTTCTGACAACGATCGGAGGACCGAAGGAGCTAACCGCTTTTTTGCACAACATGGGGGATCATGTAACTCGCCTTGATCGTTGGGAACCGGAGCTGAATGAAGCCATACCAAACGACGAGCGTGACACCACGATGCCTGCAGCAATGGCAACAACGTTGCGCAAACTATTAACTGGCGAACTACTTACTCTAGCTTCCCGGCAACAATTAATAGACTGGATGGAGGCGGATAAAGTTGCAGGACCACTTCTGCGCTCGGCCCTTCCGGCTGGCTGGTTTATTGCTGATAAATCTGGAGCCGGTGAGCGTGGGTCTCGCGGTATCATTGCAGCACTGGGGCCAGATGGTAAGCCCTCCCGTATCGTAGTTATCTACACGACGGGGAGTCAGGCAACTATGGATGAACGAAATAGACAGATCGCTGAGATAGGTGCCTCACTGATTAAGCATTGGTAACTGTCAGACCAAGTTTACTCATATATACTTTAGATTGATTTAAAACTTCATTTTTAATTTAAAAGGATCTAGGTGAAGATCCTTTTTGATAATCTCATGACCAAAATCCCTTAACGTGAGTTTTCGTTCCACTGAGCGTCAGACCCCTACAAGCGTGGAACACATCTACGCCGCAGGCGACTGCACCGACCAGCCGCAGTTCGTCTATGTGGCGGCAGCGGCCGGCACTCGCGCCGCGATCAACATGACCGGCGGTGACGCGGCCCTGAACCTGACCGCGATGCCGGCCGTGGTGTTCACCGACCCGCAAGTGGCGACCGTAGGCTACAGCGAGGCGGAAGCGCACCATGACGGCATCAAAACTGATAGTCGCACGCTAACGCTGGACAACGTGCCGCGCGCGCTCGCCAACTTCGACACGCGCGGCTTCATCAAACTGGTGGTTGAAGAAGGCAGCGGACGACTGATCGGCGTGCAGGCAGTGGCCCCGGAAGCGGGCGAACTGATCCAGACGGCCGCACTGGCGATTCGCAACCGGATGACGGTGCAGGAACTGGCCGACCAGTTGTTCCCCTACCTGACGATGGTCGAAGGGTTGAAGCTCGCGGCGCAGACCTTCAACAAGGATGTGAAGCAGCTTTCCTGCTGCGCCGGGTGAGGACAAGGAGGTGTGCGATGAGCGCCTACACGGTATCGCAACTGGCCCATAACGCTGGGGTGAGCGTACATATCGTGCGCGACTACCTGGTGCGCGGCTTGTTACGGCCGGTGGCCTGCACCACGGGCGGCTACGGCGTGTTCGACGATGCGGCCTTGCAACGGCTGTGCTTCGTGCGCGCGGCCTTCGAGGCGGGTATCGGCCTGGATGCCCTGGCGCGGCTGTGCCGTGCGCTCGACGCAGCGGACGGCGCACAAGCCGCAGCGCAGCTTGCCGTGCTGCGCCAGTTGGTCGAGCGGCGGCGCGCGGCGTTGGCCCATCTGGACGCGCAACTGGCCTCCATGCCAGCCGAGCGGGCGCACGAGGAGGCATTGCCGTGAACGCCCCTGACAAACTGCCGCCCGAGACGCGCCAACCCGTTTCCGGCTACCTGTGGGGTGCGCTGGCCGTGTTGACCTGCCCCTGCCATCTGCCGATTCTCGCCGCCGTGCTGGCCGGGACGACCGCCGGTGCCTTCCTTGGCGAGCATTGGGGTGTTGCCGCGCTCGCGCTGACCGGCTTGTTCGTTCTGGCCGTAACGCGGCTGCTGCGCGCCTTCCGGGGCGGATCATGACGAGTTCGCAGCCCGCCGGATGGACGGCGGCCGAGTTGGCGCAGGCGGCGGCGCGCGGACAGCTTGACCTGCATTACCAGCCGCTGGTCGATCTGCGCGATCACCGGATCGCTGGCGCGGAAGCGTTGATGCGCTGGCGGCATCCGAGGCTTGGCCTGTTGCCGCCCGGCCAGTTCCTGCCGCTGGCCGAGTCGTTCGGCCTGATGCCGGAAATAGGCGCGTGGGTGCTGGGCGAGGCCTGTCGCCAGATGCACAAGTGGCAAGGACCGGCATGGCAACCGTTCCGTCTTGCCATCAATGTGTCCGCCAGCCAGGTTGGGCCAACGTTCGACGACGAGGTAAAGCGGGTGCTGGCCGATATGGCCCTGCCCGCCGAGCTTCTGGAGATCGAACTGACCGAATCGGTCGCATTCGGCAATCCAGCCCTGTTCGCCAGTTTCGACGCCTTGCGCGCCATCGGCGTGCGCTTCGCCGCCGACGACTTCGGCACCGGCTATTCCTGCCTGCAACATCTGAAATGCTGCCCCATCACCACATTGAAAATCGACCAATCCTTTGTCGCCAGGCTCCCGGATGATGCCCGTGACCAAACTATCGTGCGGGCGGTGATCCAGCTCGCGCACGGGCTGGGCATGGATGTCATTTTCAGAAGACGACTGCACCAGTTGATTGGGCGTAATGGCTGTTGTGCAGCCAGCTCCTGACAGTTCAATATCAGAAGTGATCTGCACCAATCTCGACTATGCTCAATACTCGTGTGCACCAAAGCGAGGTGAGCATGGCGACGGACACCCCACGGATTCCAGAACAAGGCGTGGCCACTCTGCCTGATGAGGCTTGGGAGCGTGCGCGCCGTCGTGCGGAGATCATCAGTCCGTTGGCGCAGTCGGAGACGGTCGGGCACGAAGCGGCCGATATGGCGGCTCAGGCGCTGGGCTTGTCTCGGCGCCAGGTATACGTTCTGATCCGGCGTGCCCGGCAAGGCAGCGGCCTCGTGACGGATCTGGTGCCCGGCCAGTCCGGTGGAGGTAAAGGTAAGGGGCGCTTGCCGGAACCGGTCGAGCGCGTCATCCACGAGCTACTGCAAAAGCGGTTCCTGACCAAGCAGAAGCGCAGCCTAGCGGCCTTTCACCGCGAAGTCACTCAGGTGTGCAAGGCTCAAAAACTGCGAGTGCCGGCGCGCAATACCGTGGCCTTACGGATCGCTAGCCTTGACCCGCGCAAGGTCATCCGCCGGCGGGAAGGCCAGGATGCCGCTCGTGACCTACAAGGTGTGGGCGGCGAGCCTCCTGCCGTGACCGCGCCGCTGGAGCAGGTGCAGATAGACCATACGGTCATCGACCTGATCGTGGTCGATGACCGCGACCGGCAACCTATTGGCCGCCCGTACCTGACCCTCGCCATCGACGTGTTCACCCGCTGCGTGCTCGGCATGGTCGTCACGCTGGAAGCGCCGTCTGCCGTTTCGGTTGGCCTGTGCCTCGTGCATGTCGCCTGCGACAAGCGCCCTTGGCTGGAAGGACTGAACGTGGAAATGGATTGGCAGATGAGCGGCAAGCCCTTGCTGCTCTACCTAGACAACGCGGCCGAGTTCAAGAGCGAGGCCCTGCGCCGGGGTTGCGAGCAGCATGGCATCCGGCTGGACTATCGCCCGCTGGGACAGCCGCACTATGGCGGCATCGTGGAACGGATCATCGGCACGGCGATGCAGATGATTCACGACGAACTGCCGGGAACGACCTTCTCCAACCCTGACCAGCGCGGCGACTACGATTCCGAAAACAAGGCCGCCCTGACGCTGCGCGAGCTAGAGCGCTGGCTCACATTGGCGGTCGGCACCTACCACGGTTCGGTGCACAACGGCCTGCTCCAACCGCCGGCCGCGCGCTGGGCCGAGGCCGTGGCGCGTGTCGGCGTACCGGCCGTCGTCACACGCGCTACTTCGTTCCTGGTCGATTTTCTGCCGATCCTCCGGCGCACGCTGACCCGCACCGGCTTTGTCATCGACCACATCCACTACTACGCCGATGGGCACTGTTGCAAATAGTCGGTGGTGATAAACTTATCATCCCCTTTTGCTGATGG
>OWIS01000588.1_pt1 | contig 10876 bp, 7 predicted proteins | sample 1732611 | NCBI WGS metagenome assembly OWIS01 (sample SAMN05065734, study PRJEB22554) | human gut metagenome | biome: ENVO:2100002; feature: ENVO:00000062; material: ENVO:00002003 | host: Homo sapiens | place: USA
GTAACTAGTTTCTTAGATATTACCAAATATTTTATTTAAAATCTTAGATATTTAACATAGTGTTAACAATTATCTAAGATTATGAAAGGTTTATTAACTAAAATCTAATTTCTTAGATGTTTTTAGTACTTTTATTTGGTAGTTTCAAAAACTTTTCATATCTTTGCACCCATAATAACATTTAATATATTAGATATGAACATTCAAAAAGTAATCAAGAGACAAGGTTTTACTATTTCGCAGGTTGCGGCATTGGTAAAAAACCAAAGAGGAGGTATTGGCGTTAGTCAAGGTGCATTATCCTCTACATTAAATAACAACCCTGGTATTGAAAAGCTCCAAGAGATTGCTAATATAATAGGTGTATCTCTTTCTGAGCTTGTAGCGGACGAAAATGAACAGCAGTGTGCTTCTATAGTTTGCCCTCATTGTGGCAAGCCTATCGAAATCAGCGTCAAGAGAGGGGAATAGTCCTCATCCTTGGAAACAAATATCCCAAAAATGGTGTATTTATATATATCATTTTTGGGATATACAAATACATTATGCTATCTTCAAGTTCGCATCCTTAGCCATGTTTGAGATTACATCGAACATCTTACCCAAGAACCCATGTTCCTCTGCTATATCAAGATTACTTTGTCTCTTTTTCCGCTTATACGAGTTGATGGAAATGTTGTGAGCGTAATACAATGTGTCGTAGATGCTGTGCCAAACATCCTGCTGTTTTGTGTTGGTCGCCCTCGAATACTGGTTCACCAACTTTCTAATCTTGTTTCGCATCGTAACCTCTGGAACTTTGTTGTCTGAAAGCTCTACCTCCAACAAAGCTTTTGCGTTATCCGCTTGCTCCAGCTCCATCTTATCCAAGCGTTCTTTCTGCTCCAGAGCTAATCGCTCCACGCCACTAAGCCTTTTCTCTTGTTCCACCATTTGGTTTACTGCCATTTGAAGCACTTCCAATTGTGATAACGGCTTTGACACTGAATATGAACCTGTCTTGCGGATAGTCTTCAAGATTTCCTTTACTCCTTTCTTGAATTGTTTGGCTATTGGTTTGCGAGATTGCATCAAGACCTCGTAAAGACCATCTTCTGTTAACATCCACACTTCACGATTCTGACCTGAAAGGAATATTGTTCCCATCAGCTTCTCATCCTCATCAACCGTCTCGACCATTTTAGATGGTTGGGTGTGTTCAATCCACTCTGCTACATCCTTTGCCAAGAACAAAGGCTCATCAACACTTCCATACACATCAATCTCCTTTCCGAGAAGCATTGACTTGTTAATCACTTTAATCTCATTCATTCTATTTTCCTTTCCAGTTTTTAACGTGTGACTCACGCTCAAAAATTAAATTGTCGTTCCCATAATGTGGAAACGGATGCAAAGATACGACTTTTTAGTGTAACCTGCAAGTATATTAATGCAATAAAGGTTATTGTAACAAAATATAACAGATAGTATAATGATAGTTAAATATAAAGATGAACAATGGTAGTTTCGTATAAAAGATGTACTTTTGCATACTAGTATTCCGCATCGTCCATCGCTGAGGCTAGGGATGTGCTGGATAAACTGGAAAGTGTTAAGTAACGTGGGGTGTTCCCCCACAAAGTTCAATAATTAAAAGTATGGGATTATGAAGAAAATTGCTTACGTAGCTATTATTGTAGTAATTGTTGTCATTTGTGGTTACGCAATAAAGGTCGCCTCTGAAAGAGACAAGATGATAGCTGAAGAGTGGGAACAACATGAAATACGAGCTATATCCAAGGATTCCTGTATGCCAAAACGTGACTTGGTTTTAAAAAAATATTTTGGCAAAAGCTATAAGGTGATTGATAGTCAGTTTTATAATAATAAGGGTTATAATGATCAGAATGGTAGCTTTAGTGATAAAGGAACTGTAGAGGGTGTTGTGGAAGGAAAAAATGGGAAATTTGCGTATGATATGAAAGTCTCAATTCCTTATAGGAATCCTAAAGATTGGAATTTGGAATCGTTGATAGTGAAAGACTTGAAATCATGTCATTATGTATATATCGTGAGAGATGGGAAGCGTGAAGACCCAAGAGAATACGAAAAAGCAAATGCTATCAGTTCTTCTAGTGAGACCGATGTGTATGTTTCGGATGAAGACCTGTATTCAATAGAGGATGCTCTTCAAAAAGAGTGGAATGTTAGCAATGCTTCAAGTTCCGTAGGTGCGGAAAGCTCCAATGTGTTCAAGGTGAAGAAAGAAAGCGTTAGTGGACGTGAGGTCACTGTTTCTTATTCTTTGCGTTCAACCTATGGTGGTCAGAAGAAATTCGTTGATTTGCATGGTGTTGTCAAGAAGAATAGTGATGGCTCTTGGAGTGTTGTAAACTTAGGCTATTAACAGTTTTAGTAAAAATAGTTTGTTTGGCATATTACAAGTAGATAATATAATAAGGTGTAATTTTTAAAATAGGTTTCTAAAAGAAAATAAAGTTTAAAAGAATAAAGAAATACACTAAATAGTTTGCGTGTTTCAGAAATTATGCTTACCTTTGCAAACGAAATCAGAAATGGTTTTGTAGCTTCCATATTGCATTCTCTACATTAGCGATATTGGTAGCTACGTTTATACATAAGGCAATAGCTTTATAAGCTAGAAGTCATTAAATGAAGTGCAGTGTACAACAGAAAAGTGGTGTGAAGTGTAGTGGAGTGCGGTGAAGTCTAGTGTAGTAGGGTAAAGTGCAGTATGGTATAGTAAAGTATGGAGAGCCATCCTTTGGGGTGGCTCTTTTTGTTAATTGTGGTTAATATAACAAAAATGTTACCATAAAATTTGGTTGTATAACAAATATGTTATATCTTTGCATTGTCTTAAGGACAAAAGAGTTCTTGTAACAATGAAGAAAAGCGAATTGATTAAGAGACTGAGAGAAGCGGGATGCTTCCTGTCTCGACAAGGTTCGGGACATGAAAAATGGACTAATCCTAAAACGGGAAAGTCTCAATTCGTGCCAAGACACGCTAGAGAGGTCGCCACAGGCACCGCTCATAGTATTCTAAGAGAATTGGTTGGGGAGTAATCCCCACCTTTCTCTCTTCATTGCTTAAAGGACTCTTTTTTTTGTTAAGAAGATAAACGAATATATATATGAAGAAGATTAAAGTTATTGTAGAACAAGCCAAGGATGGGTCTTTTTGGTGTCATACCGAAAATGGCATAGGTAAGGTTGGTTTAAACTCTTGTGGAGAAACTGTTGCCGCTGCGAAGCAAAATTTAATGGATTGTTTGGCGTTGGCAAAAGTGGATGCAAAAGAGAATGGAGAAGTGTTTCCTGACGTTGAATTTGAATACAAGTATGACTTGCAATCTTTCTTTAATTATTTCTCTTTCCTCAATGTGTCAGAGATTGCAAAACGAGCAGGTGTCAATCCTTCATTGATGCGTCAGTATAGTAAAGGCATAAAGCAAGCTGGCGAGAAAACTTATGAACGTTTGGCGCATTGCATGAATGAAATAAAAAAAGATTTGGTAGCCGCTACCTTTTAGGCGTGTGGCTTCATTGTTGCAATAGATAAAGAACTCAGAGCCTTCTGCATGTGAATGTGGAAGGCTCTTTTTTGTACCCAACCTTAATCTTTGCACTTAAATTTTTTGTGAAATAGCACACATTAATTCTTTCGTTATTCCTTTGAATATTAGCTAATTTTGCCAATAAAATTATAAAATATGGCAGAATTAAGATTCGATGTCAAAGCAAATTTTGAGGAGGTTACGAAACTTCGTTCCGAGTGTGAAAAGTTGAGGGCTGAGTTGTTGAAGACCAATAAGTCAACCGACCCAGCTATTGTTGCGGATTTGACGGAAAAATATGCGGATGCTAGCAATCGCTTAAAGGACTTGACACAAGCTGCTTCAAGAGCCGCTTACGTGATGTCTTCCGAGTTTAATAAGAAGATGCAAGCAGCCGCAAGGGAAGTTTATAGCTATGAACTTCAAATGCAAGCTACCAAAGACCGAATAGAGAAAATCCAACAGCAAATCACTAACAAGAGATTAACTCTTGGAGTTACAACGGATAAGTCATCCATAGATTCTTTACAGAAGAATATTGACTATCTGAAAGGTTCTTTGGCAGGTCAAACTGCGCAGCTGAAGAACCTAGAAGGAGGTGCTGTCGGTGCTCGTCAGACCTTGGAGAATATGCGGAATGAGTATGTTTTGTATGCAGGTTCAGCAAATCCGGCAAAAGAGGCAACAAATATGTTGACCGATAGCATGAGCCAAATGATAGAACGCATGAAGTCCGCTCCAACTGCCGGAGAGGGCATGTCTAGCTTGTTCCAAAGGGTAACGGGTGATGCTCACATGCTTTCGGCAACATTACTTGGTGGTTTAGGATTTGAGCAACTGGCAGGTAGTATCTTTAATACTCGTTCTCAATTCCAACAACTTGAAATATCTTTCAATACCATGCTTGGTAGTGCGGATAAGTCTAAACAATTGATGGATGAACTTATCCAAACGGCAGCTCATACGCCTTTTGACATGTCCAGTATTACGAGCGGAGCAAAACAACTTTTGGCATACGGAACGGAAGCGAAAGATGTTAATAAAACTCTTGTTCAGCTAGGTGACATTGCTTCGGGCTTGAACATTCCGCTTGGAGAACTTGTTTATCTTTACGGAACGACCGTTTCGCAAGGAAGAATGTTTACAATGGATTTGCGTCAGTTCATGGGTAGAGGTGTTCCATTAGCAGAAGAATTGGGTAAAATCTTACACCAAAACACAACTGAGGTTCAAGAGTCTGTTTCTAAGGGAAAAGTCACATCAGACATCTTCAAGGAGGCTATCGCTAATATGACGCAAGCTGGCGGTCGTTTCGGAGGCTTGATGGAGCAACAATCAAAGACATTGGAGGGTCAGTGGAGTAACATTGGCGATTCCATCCAGCAAGCGTTTAACGAAATCGGCAAAAAATCCGAGGGCGTGTTCTCTAGTGGATTGTCAATTATTTCTGCTATGGTAGAGAATTGGCAAGAGGTAATAAAAGTTATTGGTGTAGCTACAATAGCTGTTGGTTCTTATCGTGCATCATTAATGGCGGCTGCTTCTATTCGCAAAGCAGAGGAAGCGCAACAAGCTGATGATATGATGAAGGGAATTGATGCTGAAATCAAGCGTTTGCAAGACCTAGAGAACTCAAACTACAAGTCGCTGGGTAAGGACAAAAAGCAAGAGCGAGTAAGCAAACAACAAGACTTGGCAAGTATTGTTGGAGATACTGCTGTGTCCGATGACTTTGTAAAGGCAAGGTTAGATGCAGCCGAGCAAGAGGGCGTTATTTCGGCAAAAATGCGTTCCCAACTAGAGACGAAACGTGAACTTTTACAGGCTCAACAACAAGCAACAGCACAAAGCCAGATAGAACTTGATGAAGAAAAGAGGAAGACCGAGGAACTGCGTCAACAAAAAATAGAGTCTCTTAAAGATGATTTGAAGACTACTACGGAGAAAATATCAAATCTTGATGATAGGGATGTAGAGTTGGCTAGACAATATACATCAGCCTTGAATGATTTGCAAGATGCCCAAGATTCCTTTGCTGAGGCTCAAAAATTGGTTGAGGAAACTGCTGGTGGCGCAAACTTAGCTTTTGATGCAGAGGGTAATGCCGTGAATGCGCTAGAAGCAAAAGAACGTTTGGAAACGACAACAAAACAAGTGAATGCTGCTCAAACAAAGATTTCGACCATTGAAAGCGAACGTAAGACGATTGCTCAAACAAAGGAGAATTTAAGTAAGCAACAGGCTACGATACAAAATAATATTAACACTGTTTCTCAAGCTTCCAATACCACTGCAAAGAAAGCTGGGATATTGGCGACAACAACAGCCACTGTCAAAAATGCGCTTTATGCAGCAGGTACAAAATATACGACTACGGTAGTTAATCTTTTTTCTAGTGCGGTAAGAAGTAGTGGAAATGCCTTGAAGAGTTTATGGGCGGCAATGGCTGCTAATCCGATAGGTGCATTGATAACACTGGGAACAACTTTGTATTCCGTATTTTCTATGTTTGGAGACGAGACTGAAGAAATATCGGCTGATACTTCTCATTTTGGCGAAACGGCTAGTCTAACTACCAATAAGGTAGAAGCCTTGTTAAATGTAATGAAGAATACTGATAGTAGTACCGATGCACATAAAAAAGCAAAGGAAGAGCTTATTGGTGTTTATGAGCAATATGGTGTTAAATGTGATGGTGAAAAGGAAAATTTAGAAACTTTAAAAAATAAGCACGATGAATTTACTGCATCATTACAATTGGAAAATGATGAGAGAGAGAGGGCAAATGCCTTGATGTCGATAGCTTCCAAATATGAAGAGGCACGCAAATCTTTAGACGATAAGTTTGCGGATGATTTAGGTGGAAGTTGGTTGGATTTTGGACAACATATCAAGAAGGAAGATATATCTGCTGTTCAAATGATGTTTAAACAGATTGTACCCGATAGTACGATAGAAAAGATTGGCTCATTAAAGAAAAGTATGGATGATGCCACAAAGGGAACTTTAGAATATGCAAAGGCGGCACAAGACTATGATACCGCTCTTCGCTCGATGTTAGTACCATTTGAAGAATGGGGTAAAAAAATGGGATACAATAGTTTTCAGTTAGCAAGTTTGAAGAGTTCTATTTTGCGTCATGTTGATTCTGTAAATTCGTTGAAAGATAGTTATAAGAGAGCCGAAGAAGCGGTAAACAATGTAATCTTAAAAGGAGTTGATTGGAGTAATACACAAGCTCGAAATAATTGGGTAAATAAGCGGAATAAGATGTCCATAGACGAATTAACTTCTTCAACGGAACAACTTATTAGTGTTTGGAGTCGAACTTATGGATTGAATTTACTAATTAACGTTGATGATAGTAAAATTCCATCTTGGATGAAGTCAATGACAGATTCACAGTTGAAAGACTTATTGAATAGAAGATTACGAGACACCAAAACACAAGGTGATTATAAGAAAACGCATCATGGACGTAATTTAATTCTTAAAACAAATGGTGTATTTAGAAATCAACAACAAAGTTTCAATGATGCACAATTAGCAAAATGGGAACTAGACAAAAGAAATGCAAATAAGAATGGTAGAACAATATCAAACACAACCCATACTACTCCAAAGAAAACAGGTACAACGGATGACCCACAAGCAAGAGCGTATGAACGCAAGAAGGCTGAGGAAGACTATTCCAAGTCTATTTCATCCTATTCGGAGAAAGCCAGTGATGAGTTGTCAAAGCGAAGAACAGAATTGATTAAGAATGAGACCGAAAAGGAGATTGCTCAAATTAATATGTCTTCAGACAAGGAGAAAAAGGCTATAGAGGATTCGATTGACAAACTCGTTGAGGCTAAGAAGAAGAAAGACCAGATCGTATGGGTAAATTCGGGAAAAGGTCGTAAAGCCAGCATGTGGAAACAGGGTAAGTCCGATGCGGAATACCGCAAAGAGGTATTGGGCACACAAATGGTTGACGACAAGGGTAATCATCTAGGAAAGACCATTGGACAGAACTCTGAAGACCAAATTGCCTTGATTGAGAAACAGAGGCAATTAAAGCTGAAGGAAATCCAGCAAGCAGAGATTAGGGACATGTTGGATTTCATGAAGCAATACGGCAGCTTAGAACAACAACGTTATGCTATTCTAAAAGAATACACGGACAAGATAGACCTTGCAAGAGAAAAGGGAGATACTTTTGGTGCAGCGAACGCTGAAATGGAGATGAACGACCAGTTGAAGAAGTTGAATTTTTCGGATTTCAAGGATTCTATCAATTGGGATGTTGTCTTTCAGGATATGAACCGATTGAGTATTCCTTATCTTGAAGACCTTCGCAAGAAGATGAAGGAGTTGCTTGGTTCGGGTACGTTGGAAATTGATGACATGAAAACCGTATCTGACCAAATCTACAAGATTGATGATGCGATTTCCGAGCAGAAGGATAGATGGGGATTGGTTAATGATGCAGTCCGTGAACACCGTAGGCTTATTGATGAGGCGAAGGATGCGCAAGACCGATTGGCACAAGCTAGAAAGGGGGAGTTTGATGCCAAGGCTGATAACATGAGCCAAAGGAGAAAAATCCAAGGTGTGTTTGCGGAAAGTGGGGTTAACATAGATACCAGTAATATCACTTCTGCCAATAAGGACAAACTTATGGGTTCTACCAAGAATCTCAGTGTAAGCCAAACGGAGAAGTTACGTAAGCTTTTTGATGATTTGGCGGTTTCAGAGGTTAAGGTCGGAAAGGCTACGAAGGAAGTCGGAAAGGCACAGGAAGAAGCCAAGGTAAAGCAGGATGCTGCAAAGAAGAGCTTGCATGATACTATAGAGGAATGGGCTGAAGGCTTGAGGAAAATCCAAGAGAAGCTGAAAGACCTTCCTGGGTTAGTCGATGCTTTGGGTCTCGGAAACACAGGCTTTGGTAAAGCCGTGAATAACGGAATGGATGCATTGAACAGTGGAACACAAGCCTTTTCTGATTTTGCAAGCGGAAACTACATAGGTGCGGCTATGAATGGAATAAAAACCATTGGCTCGTTGGGCAAGATGTTCGGTATTGGCGGAGGTAATGGTGCAGAAGTTGCGAAGAAAACAGAAGAGCTGACCGAGAGCAATGACAGATTGATGTATTCTATTGATAAGTTAAAGGATTCTATCGACAAGTCTTCCGGTTATACGGCAGTCAGCAATTATAATGCTGCTTATGATGCCCAAAAGCAGGTTAATACCCAAACGATGGATATTCTCAAAACACAGATGGGGTATCATGGGGCACACCATTCAAATGCTTATTATTGGAATCTTTCTGCACAAGATTATGCGGCAATCAATAAGACTTTGGCACAGCAATCGGCAGTCAGAGGCGGTTATACCAATTCTTCGATAAACAAGGTTAATTCCTTGGAGGATATATATAAGCTCACTCCAGAGCAGATGGCTGACATTCGTACACATAATGCGGATGTATGGAAGAACATGACCGACCAAGGTAAGTATGATAAGACGGAATATTGGGAGCAATATACAGAACTGGCGGGAAAACTAGAGGAGTTGACGGAGCAAATCAATGTGAATTTGACTCAAACAACCTTTGATTCGATGAAGAGTGACTTCATAAACAATCTTATGGATATGAGTAAGTCTGCAAAGGATTTTTCTAATGACTTCACTACAATGCTCAACCAGTCGATGCTTAACTTCGCTTTGGGAGACCTTATGAATAAAAAGCTTAAGCCTCTTTATGAGAGCTGGGCAAACAAGATGAAGGAGAATGGAGGAAGGCAGCTCACGCCAACCGAATTGAATAATCTTAAAGAAGAGTATGACAAGATAGTTCAAGAGGGTTTGGCTATTCGTGATAATATTGCTGATATTACGGGTTACAAGCAATCTTACGAGCAGTCCGCTTCTTCCGGTTCTTTTGAATCAATGAGCCAAGATACAGGAGAAGAGTTGAATGGTCGTTTCACTGCGGTGCAGATCGCCACAGAGGGAACGTATGAGGAAGCAAAGCTCATAAATACCAAGTTGGATGCTATTGCGGCTCGTGATGGTGGTACAGAGGGTAGCTTATTAACGGCTAGCGTGAATACTATTATGGGTAATGTGGGTAACATTTGGTTAGCCGTTGATGAGGATAGGACTATCCTTGCACAAAGCTTGATGTACTTGCAGTCAATTGATGAGCGACAAGAGCGATGGCATAAGCCTATGCTGCAAGCATTCAATGATATTCACGAATTAAAAGACAAGATGAGTAGATTGTAAACAAAGAAGAGGAACGTATGATGCGCTCCTCTTTCTTTTTTACAGTTTCTTTTCTTCCAGTAATTCGTCAACTCTCGCTTGAAATGCAAGTTCTGTCTCTGAAAGGCTGTAGCCAGAGTAGGAATAGCTTGTCCCGATGATGTGGCCATCAAACCTTCCAGTATTGTCATCCTTTGTGAAAGAGCCTTTGTAACCCTTGTATTGGAATACTATTTCCTTATTATCCTCCTGCTTGTCCTTGTCGTAAGACTTAGCTATCTTAATCAGGTAACAGAAGCCGAACATGAATAGGCAAGAGATAAAGGAAGAGATTGAGAATCCAACCATTGCCCATCCTATCGCCTTCGTCTCCTGCTCTCCAAAGAAGCCCATCATCAAGCCGATGGCAAACAATAATATAGTTAACCATAGTGCTACTGTACTAATTAACGAGAGAACACGGAATACCGCTGTACCTCTCAAATTGAAAAAATCATTCATAGCCGTAAAAGTTTTAATTATTAATACTTGCAAGGAATGTTCCTTACGTTACTTAACACTTTCCAACTTGTCCAGCACGTCCCTAGCCTCAGCAATGGACGATGCGGAATACAACTCACCACCTTGTTTTATTAGGGCGATGAAATCAGAACTATCAGCTTCGGAAACTAGTTCTGCAAGCGTTACACCTATAATGCTTGCTATCTCCTGAAGACTAGCGACAGTTGGATTCCCATCAATAGTTTGTATCAAGGATGGCAAAGATACTCCCTTACCACCATTTTTATTAGTCAGCCTATCCGCTACATACGTTAGCGTAAAGCCTTTTCGTTTAATTATGCCTCGTATATCCATACCTTATTATATATTAAGTTCTAACTTTATTTATTGATGTTGCAAAGATACAAATATTTTCGCAAACAGCCAAACTTATTATGAAAAACTAAGTTTTTAACCTAACTATGCAAACATATCTTAATTTGTATATTAAATCAGCAAACAAAGGTTAAAGTTAGGATAAAACTTAATAAAATATTTGGTAGTTAGGATAAAACTTAGTAT
>OWIS01000594.1_pt1 | contig 10728 bp, 10 predicted proteins | sample 1732611 | NCBI WGS metagenome assembly OWIS01 (sample SAMN05065734, study PRJEB22554) | human gut metagenome | biome: ENVO:2100002; feature: ENVO:00000062; material: ENVO:00002003 | host: Homo sapiens | place: USA
CGTTCATCAGACTGGCAGTCAGCAGCTGTAAATGGCTGTCGCCTGCGGTGCGGAACTTGGTGGAAAGGCTGGCGAAGCGGGCGCAGATGTCGTTTGCCAGGAGCATACTGCCGCCCTGTCCGAGGCAGAACACCTGCCTGGCCTCCTGCATCAGGTGTACGGCCTCGTCCACGGCCTCGGTAGAGAGGGCGTTCTGGGTGCCGTTGATGGCGGTGAGAAAGCGGGCGTATGCGTGCTCGCAAAGTTCTGCGGTGGTGGCACCGGGCTGCAGCTCCCTCTGGCTGGAGGGTGTGCCGGTGGCGTTGGCCTGCGCCAGCGCAATGCGCATTTCATGATAGCCCTCAAACCCCAGCGCCCGGCAGAAGCGGAACACCGTTGCCTCTGCCACACAGCACTCCTTTGCCAGCGAGGAGATGGACAGATACTGTGCCTCTGCCGCGTGCTGCACAAGATAGTCCGCCACGGTGCGGCCCGATTTTGTCAGGTCGCCCTGATGCTGCTGCAGCAGCTCCCAAAAATTCGTTGCCATTTTTCTTTTTCCTCTTTTCCGGCGCAGCAGTCCACCGACCCGGATCAACTGCCGACCGTTTCATTCACCTTTATAAAAAGTATAAAAGAAGTTTGGCCGCTTGACAAGTGTGGCTTTCGCCATAATTCGGAAGAAAAAGCTGTGCAGAGCATCTAAAAAACGAGGAAAAGTAGGACTTATTACTGAAAATAAATTTCAAAACTGCGGCAGGAAGAACGAAAATGATTTTCAAACCAAAAATGACAAACTACGCAGAAATGATTACAAAATGGCTACAACTTGCGGCAGAACTAGTGAAAGTAGCCAAAATCTGGCTGGTATCCCAGATATTTGTGCGGAATAGACAAGAAAACTTTCTGAAAATTGTGTATGCGACCGATGGACAAAATGAAATAAGTTTTCTATAATAAGGCCAACAAGAGCGGTCAGGGATGAAGGACCGCCGATATGATGATAGGTAAGGAGAACTTATTATGAAGAATGCCATTTCTCGCCGCTCCTTCTTGAAGGCCGTTGGTATTATGAGCGCAGCGGGTGCGCTGGCTGCCTGCGGCGGCAAGTCTGCTTCTACCAGCACGGCAGCTTCTACTGCTGCTTCCACTGCCGCTTCCGGCTCTGCATCCGGCGCAAGCATCAAGCTGTGGACATACCCCATCGGCGGCTGGGGCAAGGACGAGACCGTACAGGAGCTCATCGCCAGCTTCAACGCAAAGTATCCTGACATTAAAGTGGCCGTTGAGTATCTGGACTACACCAACGGCGATGACCAGGTGAACACCGCCATCGAGGGCGGCAGCGCACCCGACCTTATCATGGAAGGCCCCGAGCGTCTGGTGGCCAACTGGGGCGCAAAGGGTGTCATGGCTCCGCTGAACGATTTGTGGACCGACGACGCCAAGAAGGACATTTACGAGTCCGTCAACTCCGCCTGCCACAACGACAAGGGCGACTACTACGAGTACCCCCTGTGCATGACCGCACACTGCATGGCCGTCAACATGACCAAGGTCAAGGAAGTGGGCGCTGACAAGTATCTCGACACCGATAAGCACACCTGGAGCACCGAAGGCTTCCTGAACACCGTTGACGCTCTGTACAAGGGCGGCTACGAGAACGTGGCAGCCATCTACTGCGGCGGTCAGGGCGGCGACCAGGGTACCCGTGCTATTATCAATAACATGTACGGCGGCACCTTCACCGACGACGCTCACACCAAGTACACTGCAGACTCTGCCGAGAACATCAAGGCCATCCAGACCCTGTACGACACCGACGGCATCAACTTCGACGCTTCCATCGCCGGCGGCGACGAGATCACTCTGTTCCGCAACGGCACGCTGCAGATGGCGTTCTGCTGGAACATCGCTCAGCAGCTGAACGCCGACAACAACGACGCCGGCCTGACCAACGACGGCGACGAGATCATGCCCATGGCATTCCCGACTGCAAGCGGCGACCCGAAGCTCTGCGGCGGCATCTGGGGCTTTGGCGTCTTCGATAATGGCGATGAGGCCAAGGTCAAGGCAGCCAAGACCTTCATCGAGTTCATCGCTGCTGACCCTGACCAAGTGAAGGACAGCGTTCTGGCTTCCACCTACTTCCCGGTCCGCGCCAGTGTGGGCGACATCTACGCTGACAACGCCATCATGAGCGAGTACACCAAGTTCATGGCTTATCTGGGCGACTACTACCAGATCACTCCGGGCTGGGCAACTGCCCGCACCGAGTGGTGGAACATGCTCCAGCGTGTAGGCACCGGCGAAGACGTTGCCACTTCCGTTGCAACCTTTGTCCAGAACGCCAACGCAGCCGCAGCTGCCGAAGCCTGAGCTTTTCCGCCTGAGGGCAAATAAGTAATGACTGCCCCTCCCTCGAACATCCCGGCGAGGGAGGGGCATTTTGTGTAAGACAAGCACCCAATCAGAACGAAAGGTCTGGTGATTTCTTTGGCTGCAAAGACTGCAAGCATCAAAGAGCCGAAGCGCAGCAGCGCACTGGTTCGGCAGGAGACCATCGCTTCCTACCTGTTCCTTCTGCCCAGCCTCATCTTTTTTCTCGGCTTCGTCATTTACCCCATGATACTCTGTGTGGTCACGAGCTTTTTTGACTCGACCATGAACCGTGCCGACGTCTTTGTGGGTTTTGCCAACTACGCAGAGCTGTTCGCAGACCCCATCTTCATCGGCGCTTTGCGCAACACCTTCATCATCGTGGTCGTCTCGGTGCCTGTGACCTGTGCGTTCTCGCTGTGGGTCAGCTCGGCCATCGTCGATTTGCCCGAGTGGACCACCAGCCTCTTCCGCTGCGTGTTCTACCTGCCGGTCGTCACCGGCTCGGTGGCTGTCACCGTCGTGTGGAAGTGGATGTACAACAACTACTACGGCATCTTCAACTATCTGGGCAAGGCTGTGGGCCTCATCGACAAGAACATCAACTGGCTGGGCGATGAAAAATACGCTCTGGGCTGCATCATCCTCATTCTGCTCACTACTTCTGTCGGCCAGCCCATCGTGCTGTACGTTTCCGCACTGGGCAACGTAGACCAGTCCATCGTGGAAGCCGCTGAAGTGGACGGTGCCACCGATTTCCAGTGTTTCTGGCGCATCAAGTGGCCCGCCATCATGCCCACCACCCTGTACATCCTGGTCATCACGACCATCAACTCCTTCCAGTGCTTCGCACTGATCCAGCTGCTGACCTCCGGCGGCCCCAACCACAGCACCGATACCATCATGTACTACATCTACTACACTGCATTCAAGCTCTACCGCTATGGTTACGGCAACGCAATGGGCGTTGTGCTGGCCGTTATCATCGCCATCCTGTCGGCTGTCCAGTTCAAGTTTGGCAGTCAGGATAATTAAAGGAGGTGCCGGGCAATGACTGCAACTGCAAAAAAACAGAAACCGTTGAAGCGTCACCCCAGCAAGCTGAAAAAGATGAGCGCTTACATGATACTGACCCTCATTCTTATCAGCATCGTGGCCGTGCTGTTCGCGTTCCCACTGTACTGGATCATCACCGGTTCCTTCAAGACCGGCGCGGCCATCAACTCCACGACCCCCGAGTGGTGGCCCAGCCAGTGGGTGCTGACCAACTACCAGAAACTTTTCGCAGGCAAGAGCGCACCCCTGTGGCAGCTGGCCGTGCCCTTCAGCCACTCTTTCAGCGCGGATGGAGAGCCGATCTATTTCTCCGTCGGCCCAACTGCTCCGGCCGCGCTGCGCTGGATGATCAACACCGTGTTCATGGCCGTCATGTCCATGATCCTTACCTGCATCACCGCCGCAATGGCAGGCTATGCGCTGGCAAAAAAGCGCTTCGTCGGCCGCAAGCTGCTCTTCACCCTCATCGTCTGCGCAATGGCCCTGCCCAAGCAGGTCATCCTCATCCCGCTGCTGCGTGAGATGAGCGCACTGAACCTTTACAATACCATCTGGGCCGTCATTTTCCCCATCGTGGGCTGGCCCTTCGGCGTCTTTTTGATGAAGCAGTTCAGTGAGGGCATCCCCACCGAGATGCTGGAAGCGGCCCGTATCGATGGTGCCAGCGAGGCGCGCACCTTCGTCAGCATCGTGCTCCCGATGGTCAAGCCGGGCATCGGCGCGCTGGCCATCTTTACCTTCATCAACAGCTGGAACGATTACTTCATGCAGCTCATCATGCTGTCCAGCACCAGCAACCTGACGATCTCGCTGGGCATCGCAAAGCTGCAGGCGGAGAACAGCACCGACTTCGGCCTTATCATGGCAGGCGCCGCTCTGGCCGCTGTGCCGATCATCATCATCTTCCTTATCTTCCAGAAGTACTTCACCAAGGGCATCGCAATGGGTGCGGTAAAGGGCTAAAATCCCGACCGCCGCCTGCGGCGGAAACAGGGAGGGATTTTTGGCGCCGCGGTCAGCAGGACGCGAGTGCCGCACCAAGGCACGAAGCGGACGCTGGGAACCGCAAGAGGGCGCTGCTGCCGTTTCCCGAACGGAGAGCGTGTAGGGCTTGAATCATCAGAAAGGACATGGACAAATGAAAGACATTACCAAGTATCAGGGCGTTATCCCGGCCTTCTATGCCTGCTACGACGCAGAGGGCAATATCTCCACCGAGGGCGTCAAGGCGCTGACCCGCCATCTGATTGCAAAGGGCGTCAAGGGCGTGTATGTGGGCGGCTCCTCCGGTGAGTGCATCTATCAGCACGTCGATGAGCGCAAGGCCGTGCTGGAAGCCGTCATGAGTGAAGCCAAAGGCAAACTGACCGTCATCGCACACGTCGGCTGCAACAACACCGCCGACAGCGTCGAGTTGGCCCGCCACGCCGAGAGCGTGGGCGTGGATGCCATTGCATCAATCCCGCCCATCTACTTCCATCTGCCGGAGTATGCCATCGCCAAGTATTGGAACGAGATGTCGGCGGCGGCTCCCAACACTGAGTTCGTCATCTACAACATCCCCCAGCTGGCCGGCACCGGCCTGACCATGAGCCTGCTGCGCGAGATGCTCAAGAACCCCAACGTCGTTGCCGTCAAGAACAGCTCCATGCCCACCCAGGACATCCAGATGTTCAAGGATGCCGGCATTGCCGCCCGTGGTGAGGGCAATTTCGTGGTCTTCAACGGCCCGGATGAGCAGTTCGTCTCCGGCCGCGTCATCGGCGCGGACGGCGGCATCGGCGGCACCTATGCCGTCATGCCGGAGCTGTATCTTGCCATGAACGAGCACATCAACAAGGGCGAGATCGAAGCTGCCCGCGCCATTCAGTACGACGCCGACCGCATCATTTATAAGATGTGCGAAGCCCACGGCAACCTCTACGCGGTGCAGAAGGAGATCCTGCGCCGGATGTACGGCCTTGAGCTGGGCGGCGTCCGCGAGCCGATGCCCGGCCTCATCCCGGAAGATGAGCCCATCGTCGCCGAAGCACAGGCCATGATCGAAGCTGCCATCGCAAAGCTCTGAAAAATCAAAAAGCGCCCCCTCTCCGTCTCTCAATGAGGGGGAGAGGGCAGGCGCTCTTTGTGCTTCTGTTAAAAAAACACTTGGTTAGGAGAAAATCAACATGATCTGCGACGCACTGGAGCACCTGAACCGTTATCGCGGGCTCCACCGGAATCTTGACACCGCCATCGACTATCTTACCGGCTACCATGTGGCCCACGATTTGAGCGATCTGCCGCTGGGCCGCACCGAGGTGGACGGCGAGAACGTCTTCATCAACGTGATGGAGGCCGATTTGAGCCCCGACAGCACCCGCCTCGAATACCACAAAAAGTACGCTGACCTTCAAATCGATTTGACCGGCGGCGAGGGCTGGGGCTATACGACTCTGCCCGGCGAAGAGGCAGGGGAGTTTACGGGAGATATTGGTTTCAGGACCAGTCCGGATGCCGTCAGCGGCACGCTGGGCGAGGGGCGGTTCGTCCTGTTTTTCCCCGGCGAGCTGCACAAGCCCGGCGTAGCACGCCCCGGCTGTGCTCATGTGCGCAAAGTGGTCATCAAAATCAGGATGGAGGATTGATGGATATGGAGAAAGAAAAACTGTTTGAGCAAATCAAAGGCGGCCTCATCGTCTCCTGTCAGGCACTTGAGACGGAGCCTCTTTACACCAAAGAGGGCGGCGTCATGCCCCTGATGGCGAAAGCCGCCGCCATGAGCGGAGCCGTGGGCATCCGCGCCAACACTGTCCGCGACATCACCCAGATCAAACAGGTGGTGGACCTGCCCGTCATCGGCATCATCAAAAAGGATTACCCTGGCACCCCCATGTACATCACCGTCACCATGAAGGAGGTGGATGAGCTGGTGGCCTGCGGCGTGGACATCCTCGCCGTGCAGGGTACTGCCGCCATCCGCCCCGACGGCTCTACTTCGGCCCAGTTCATCCGCGCCATCAAGGCGAAATATCCCGACCAGCTGCTTATGGCGGACTGCGACAATTTCGAGAACGCCATGCTCTGCGCCGAGGCCGGTGCTGATTTTGTGGGTACCACCATGCGCGGCTACACCCCCGAGACGCAGGGCATCAACGATATTGATTTTGAGTTTGTCCACAAGCTGGCCGCGGAATGCCCGGCAAAGATCATCGCCGAGGGTCATATCCATTACCCTGAGCAGGCTGTCAAGGCGCTGGAAGCCGGAGCTTTCGCCCTCGTCGTCGGCGGTGCCATCACCCGCCCGGCGGAGATCACCGCCCGCTTCACCGGTGCCATCAACGCCATGCACAAATAATACGGAGATACGACTATGAAACAGTATCTTGCCATTGATATTGGCGGCACTGCCGTCAAGCTGGGCATCGTGGACGAAGAGGGCCGTGTGCTCTCCAAAACGGAGCGGAGCGTCTGCTTCGATAACTACGAGACGCCCATCCTCACCACGGTGCTGAAGGCCGCAAAAGAGTTCCTCGTCGCCCAGAACATCCCCGCAGAGAGCTTGACTGGCATCGGCGTGTCTGCCACCGGGCAGATCGACAGCCGCAAAGGCATCGTGGCCGGGACCTGCGGCAGCCTGCCCAACTACATCGGAAGCCCCATTAAAGCAGAGCTGGAAGCGAAGTTCGGCCTGCCGACCACTGTCGCCAACGACGCCAACTGCATGACGCTGGGTGAAGTCTGGGTCGGCGGCGCGAAGGGTTACACGGACGTCATCGGTGTCACGCTGGGGACCGGCGTCGGCGGCGGCATCCTCACCGGAGGCCGCCTGCTGGAAGGTGCGCGGGGTCTCGGCGGTGAGCTGGGACACTTCCGCACCCACGCGCTGGATGGCGTGTTCTGCACCTGCGGCGCGTCGGGCTGCTGGGAGCGGTACGCCGCAACCACCGCTCTGGTGCGGGGCGCACAGCCCCGGAACCCGAAGTGGAAGGATGGCCGCGCTATCTTTGAATCGGCCCATGCAGGCGACCCCACTATCCTGGCGCTTCTGGACGACTGGACGGATGAGATCGCCCAGGGCCTTGCGGGCATGGTGCATATCTTCAACCCGCAGCTCATCCTCATCGGCGGCGGCGTCAGCGCACAGCAGGCGCTGCTGATAGACCCCATCGCCAAGAAAGTGCGCGCCTCCGTGATGCCCGCTTTTGCGGAAGGACTGGAGATCCGCGCCGCCCAGCTCCACAACGACGCCGGCATGGTGGGCGCAGTTTACTATTTCCGCCAGTCGCGGGGCGAGATTTGAAAGGGGAAGAGACGATGAAAAAACATATCCTTTGTCTGGGCGACTCCAACACCCACGGCTACTGCGCCGACCCGGCGGACTGTGCCGACCACGGCATCCGCTTCAATGAGGACGAGCGCTGGACCTGCCGCCTGCAGACGGCGCTTGGCAGCGACTATCTCGTGACGGAAGAGGGCCTTTCGGGCCGGACGACCGTTTTTGTAGACCCCATCCATGAGTCGATGGACGCTCTGAGCGTGGCTTATTCGCTCCTCAAGAGCCATGAAGCCATCGACCTGCTCATTATCATGCTGGGTACCAACGACGTCAAAGAGCGGTTCAACGCCAATGCCGCCTGCATCGGCGCGGGTATGGAACGGCTGATCCTCAAGGCCAGGAGCGTGGACTGCTGGGGGACCAAGGCTCCCAACATCCTCGTCGTGGCCCCGCCCCGCATCGGCGATGGCTTCCATGATGCCGTCATGGGCGAGGGCTGTGTGGAAAAGTCGAAGGGCGTGGCTGAGCAGTTCCGTATCGTCGCGGAGCGTCAGAACGTCCATTTCCTCAATGCTGCCGACTGCGAGTTCAATCAGGTGGACTTCATGCATCTGACCCGTAAGGGCCACGCACAGCTGGCGGATCTGCTGGCAAAGGAAGTGCCGACGCTTTTATAATAGCATAACGAGCCGCCCCGGCTTCCTGTTACGGAAACCGGGGCGGTTTTGCTGTTTTTGGATTCTGACTTCCGCAGGGATGTGCTTCCTGAACGTGATGATAAATCTGCACAAAAGAGTCCGGACAAGTTGTTCAAGACGCTGAAGTTTTATGGAAGCGGAAAGTCGAAAGCAGAACTCCGGGGGGATTTTTGCAGATGGGAAGGAAGTGATTTCGAACTTCTCCGTTGCATTTCGCACCAAAGTATGTTTCAATAAAAAGTAGCAAATGGAATGGAACGGAGAAGGGAGAGACTGCGGGATGCTGAAAATTGCTGTCGTCGAAGACCAGCAGGAAGTGCGGGACGAGCTGTGCCGGTTCATCCGGCAGTACGCCGCCGAGAACAGCCTGCAGGTCGAGGTGCTTCCCGTCGAGGATGGGGCCGTCATTGCGGAGCACTACGAGCCGGGATATGACATCATCTTTATGGATGTGGAGATGCCGGGACTGGACGGCTTCGGCGCGGCGGAGAAGATACGGGCCGTGGACGCAGACGCCGTGCTGGTGTTCGTGACCAACATGGCGCAGTACGCCATCAAGGGCTACGAGGTGGACGCACTGGACTATGTCCTCAAGCCGGTGAACTACTACCAGTTCTGCACCAAGCTCTCCCGGGCTGTTCAGCGGGTGCAGCGCCGCCGGGGCGGACAGGTCGTTTTACAGCTGGCCGGAGGCGGGATGCAGGTGCTCTCCACCGGCGACATCTACTATCTCGAGACCCATGACCGGCTGCTCTGGTATCACACCACCAAGGGTGAGTTTTCCGTCCGTGCCAGCCTCGCCAGCGCCGAAAAGCAGCTGGCGCAGTACCATTTCTCCCGCTGTAACCAGTGCTATCTGGTCAACCTGAAATATGTAAAGGCTGTGGAGAACGACTTTGTCCATGTCAACACCGACCACCTGGAGATCAGCCGCCGCCAGCGTGCGGCTTTCCTGACGGCGGTGGCGTCCTACATCGGAGGTGTGCTGTGAATCTTCTTGCACGCCATGTCATCTTCCGGGCATTGCTGCGGTGGACTGCTGCGGTGGCGTTCTGCGTCCCGCTCAAGCACCGGCCTCACGCCCGCCTGCGGGCGCTGGGGATGCTGCTGCCACTGCTGGGGCTGACCTATGTGCTCGACCCCGCGGCCCAGAGCACCAGCCTCCACGAGCTGCAATTCTCTCTGCTGACGCTCTATGTCGCGTTTTTCGTTCTGCTGGGCATGATGATATACGCCTGCGTTGAGATAGACAAAAAGAGTGCGCTCTACTGTGCCGTATGGAGCCTGCTGGCCTCCCAGACCGCTTACGAATGCTGGCATCTGGTGGAGATCTTCTTCGAGTGGCGGGGAACGCCCCTTGACCTCAGAAGCCTGCCGGTCATGCTGGCACAACTGGCCGCTGGTGCATTCTTTTATTTTGTTATCTGCACCACCCTCTCCCGGAAGATGTCTTATAAAGGAGTGTATAACATCGGCCCGCGCCAGCTGACCAGCGCCTTTTTCATCGGCATCCTCTTCATGTTCCAGGCTGCGCTGCTGAGCGGCGGGCAGGTGGTGGTGCTGGATCGCAGTCTCGTCATGACGATGTTTGTCGGGCAGTTCTACTTCCTGACCCTGCTCTACTTCCAGACCGAGGTGTTCAAGCTCTCGGCCATGCAGAAGGAGATGGACACCCTCAACCTTTTATATGAGCGCCAGCGGGAGCAGTACCAGGTGGCGCGGCAGAACGTCCAGATCATCAACAAGCGCTGCCACGAGCTGAAGCTTCAGATCGCCGCGCTCCGCCAGATGTCGAGCGCCCCGGCAGACCCGGAGCTGAAAGCCCACATCGACGAGGCCGAAAAGGCCGCTCAGCTCTACGACGCCAGCCGAAACACCGGCAATGAGGTGCTGGACGTGGTGCTCACGGAAAAGAGCCTGCTCTGCGAGTCCCGCCGCATCCAGCTCAACGCGGTGACGGACGGCAGCTGTCTGAGCTTTTTTGAGGCCGGCGACCTCTACGCCCTTTTTGCCAATATGCTGGACCATGCCATTGAAAGTGCAGTGAAGGTGCCGGAACCGGAGCGCCGCTGCATCGACCTGCTGGTCTGCACCCGGCAGAGCTTCGTGGTGGTGAACGTCATCAGCCCCGACCGCCCGGCGGAGTCTGCCGACACCCGTGCCGCCCATTACGCCGTCAAAGTGACCAACCGCATCGTTCAGAAGTATAAAGGTACCCTGACCACAGAGAGCCAGAACGGGTTCTTTGCGGTGAAAATTATTTTCCCGCAGGGGAAGTAACCTCTCCGTCAGCGCTGACGCGCTGCCACTGCCCGGGTTGCGGCACCCAGCATCCGCAGCGCTTTGCTTGCGTCTTGC
>OWIS01000597.1_pt1 | contig 10711 bp, 10 predicted proteins | sample 1732611 | NCBI WGS metagenome assembly OWIS01 (sample SAMN05065734, study PRJEB22554) | human gut metagenome | biome: ENVO:2100002; feature: ENVO:00000062; material: ENVO:00002003 | host: Homo sapiens | place: USA
CCTAGAGTTCGTCGGCAGCGTCAGATGTGTATAAGAGACAGGTGAAGGGCAGAGAGGGCGAAAACGGTCAGCTCTGCTGGTACGGCATCCCCTATGGCGCTGCCCCCACGGGCGAAAGCCGCTGGACAGCGCCGCAGGAGCCCGCCTGCTGGCTCACTGTGCGGGACTGCACCAGCCCCGCTCCGGCGGCCTACCAGTACACCACTTTCCCCCTCGGCACCGAGGACTGCCTGACACTGGACATTTATTCTTCCGCCGAGGCCAAAAAGCGGCCCGTCCTCGTCTATCTGCACGGCAGCGCCGCCACAGGCTCATCTCTCGAGCTGCCCGGCAGCGAGCTCGTGCGGGACGCGGGCTGCGTCTTTGTCGCCCTCAACTACCGGTTGGGGCTGTTCGGGTGGAACTGTCTGCCCGCTCTTACTTCCGGCTCCGACGCCACCGGAAACTTTGCCCTGCTGGACATCGCCCGGGCGCTGGACTGGGTGCGGGACAACATCCGCCGCTTCGGCGGCGATGCCGACAACATCACCCTTTGCGGCTTCTCTGACGGCGGGCGGATGGCAGCGGCCCTTGCGGGCAGCCCGCTCTTCCGTGGGCGCTTCCAGAAGGCCGCCGCCATCTCCGGCGGGCTGTCCCTCGCCGACCCGGACGCCGCCGCCCAGAAGCTGGCCGAAAATTTCGCGCCGCTGGCCGTGGAAGACGGGCGGTTCGCTGACACGGCTTCCGCCGCCGAATGGCTGCTGACGCCAGGGGCGGACGTCCGGGAATGGCTCTGCGGCCTCGAACCGGCCCGCATTGCGGCCCTCGGCAAACCAGCCATCCTCTACGCAGACGATGTGGTGCTCTCCCGGGACGCCCGGAGTGCTGTCCCTCTCCTGCTGCTCAGCAGCGCCTCTGAATTCAGCGGCTTTGTCCGGGACGACCTGCGGCCCGCTTCCAGCGCGGCCCGGGCCTATGCCGTAAAATACGGCTCAGCCCTCTGCCGCTGGAGCAGCACCAAAGCCGTTGCCGAAGCGCTGGGCGGCAGTGCTCCGGTCTGGCTTGGCCTCATCGACTACGGCGGAGCCGACAGTCAGACGACTATCCCGGGCCTCGGCTCCTTCCACGGCCTGCCGCTGGCGCTCTTCTCGTCCGAAAGCAGCTATTCTGCCTGTGCTGATTTGTCTTCGGCAGGTGCGCAGGCCCTTTCGGCCCGGCTGAAGCAGGCGCTTGCCGGCTTCATGACCAGCGGTTCCCCGGGCTGGGACGCCTGGACGCCACAAGACCGCGACGCCCTCCACTTCGATGCCGACAGCGAAACAGCCTGCGTCACCCTCAACTCCTACCCGGATACCCAGGAAAGTATCCGCGCCGCCATGGCCGCAGACACGTCCCTCTCCGCCGCCGAAAAGGAAACGGTGGAGCACCTCTATTTTTCCGGTTTCTCTTTCTGACGAAGCAAGAACGCACCTCACCGATCGCTTTCATCGGTGAGGTGCGTTCTTGTTTTATTCAGCGGATGATGCCGCCCACAGCCTTTTTGATCTCGGCTTTGTTCTGGTACATCGCAGCATCAGCCTCTATGAACAGCTCGTCCGCTGTCATGGTGCGGCCTGCCTGCATGGCATAGCCCACTGCGATGGAGACGGGATACTCTTCCTTCGCATCCCACTCCGCGCACAAGTGCCGGAGCGTTTCGACTGCTGCCTTCACAGTGTCCTCATCCGTCGCAGTCATAATGACCGCGAACTCGTCGCCGCCGATGCGGAAGCAGTTCTCGGCCCGGTAAAAGGCCTCCCGGATGCAGCGGGCCGCACAGCAGAGCAGTTCATCACCGGCACGGTGGCCGTATTGATCGTTGGTCTGCTTGAGCCAGTTGATGTCCATGACGATATAGGTCCAGTCCGTGCGCTCGGGCCAGCGGGACTTCATATACTTGAAGGCCGTATAGTTGAAAAGCCCGGTCAGCGAGTCGGCGTAGGCCAGCTTCTTGTAGTTTTCCAGCTGGGCCTGTTCGTCGATGGCCTGCCGGATGCGGTGGAGCACGATGCGGCCCAGCATCACCAGAAATCCCAGCAGACCGGCGCAGTAGCACACGGCGTAAGTCCGGTCCCGGTAGCCGCTGTAGAAGGTCGCCAGCGCAAGCAGAGTACCCGCTGCCAGCGCGCCGAAAGCCAGCAGGATGTTCCTCACCTCGCCGCTGTGGTTCTTTTTATAGGAGACCATGAGGGTATGGAATGCTGCCAGAATGCTGGCAATGACGATGATATGAATGGGCATGAGCAGCCACAACATGGGCTGTCCGGCCAGCAGCCAACCCGCAGCGTCTGCTGCCAGCAGTACCAGCGTAGCCATCTGCGGGAGGCGGATGAGCCAGCCATCATTCTTTACGGTGCAGCGGATGAATTCCAGCACAAAAGGCACTGTGAGGCTGAAGGTGACCAGTGAGACGAACACGACGAGATTCGCCCTGTCCGTCACCAGTGCCAGCAGCTCGGAATCGGTCAGCGCCCAGATGCCGACGTCCAGCATCAGCCCGATCATCACCCGGGTCTGATGCTGGACCTCCGGAGTGAAGATGCTGCGCATCGTCACCATCAGAACGCCAAGCTCCACGGCGCAGAGGACACAGAGCAGGAAGAACACCAGCGCGTAAAGGCTGCGCCTGAAGTAATAGCTGCTCAGTTTCGTCTGGGTGGCCAGCACCGACTCGTTGCTCAGCATCGCGCTGAGGGCCGACGGCTCCGCACAGCGGAGCACCAGCGTCTTTCCGGCTGCGCCCTCCGGCAGAGCAGCAAAGAGCCGCATCTCTGCCGGGCCGCTGTCCGGGTCATAGGTATAGAACGCCGTCTCCTGGCCGTCCGCTGCCCGCAGCCCGAGGCTGAACTTCTGCTTCGTGCTGCGGATGCTCAGCATCAGGCTTTCCCCCATGCTTTCCGGAATATCATATACGGCCTGCTGGTCTGTTTCCAGCGTCCAGCTGTCGTTCAGTTCCTGCAGACTGCCCTGCACCAGTGTGCGGCGAGGGTCTTCCTGAACACGGCAGGAGTCTGCCGCCCCCAGAAGGACCAGCACCGCCACCAGCCAGACCAGGATGCGCAGGCACCATTTCTGTTTTGCTTTTTTCATAAAGTTCACTCCGCGAAGTATTCCTGCGCGCGCTGGGCTGCGTGGTCGATGCACTCGCGCAGCTCATCCAGCGTGTCGAACTTTTTGCTGGGGCTGAGGTAGGCGTGGAACTCCACCACCGGGTCGGTGCCGTAAAGGTCGCCGGTAAAGCCCGGGATGAAGGTCTCGCAGGTCACCTTGGTGGCATCATCATTGACGGTAGGGCGGCTGCCAAGGCCGGTGGCCGAAGGATACCACACCCCGCCAATGTGGGTGCGGGTGATATAAATGCCGCTGCGGGGCAGCTGAAAGCCCTCGGGATACAGCTGGTTGATGGTGGGCACCCCCAGCGTGTGGCCCAGACCTGCACCGTGCTGCACCTCGAACCGGATGGCGTAGGGCATCCCCAGCATGGCATTGGCCGCCGGGATGTCACCGCCTTCCAGCGCGGTGCGGATGCGGGTGGAGGAAACAGGCTTCTCCTCAAACTGTGCCATCGGCAGGACGACTACCTCCACGCCCAGCGGCGCGCAGAGCTGACGCAGCAGCTCCGGTGTGCCTGCCGCCCTGGCCCCGAAGGTGAAGTTCTCGCCGCAGAACAGCGCCCGGGCGTTGCAGTCCCGGATGATGCCCAGCACGAACTGCTCCGGCGTCATGGCCTTGATCTCCTCGAAATCGGGGCAGAGATAGTGCTCCACGCCGAGGCTGGCGATGAGGGCGTGCTTGTCCTCAGTGGAGAGCAGGCGCTTGCCCTTCATCTTGTTTTCGGTGGGCAGGCGGAAGGTGAACACCGCCGGTGCCGCGCCGTGGGCCCTGGCCCACTCCACTGCGCCATTGATGACCGCGCGGTGGCCGATGTGGATGCCGTCAAAAAAGCCCATTGCCACAGCAGAGCCGTGGGCACCGCCCAGCGCAAGCGGCGCAAGCTGTGAATAGATCTGCATGAATGTTCTTTAATTCCTCTCTACAAAGAGTTTTTCGACCTTGAGCACGCCGCCGGTGATGTTCGCAAGACCCAGGAACTGACCCTCGGCATTGCGGACACGGTAGCGGCCGTCTGCCGCCGGGTAGCGGCTGGTGGGGCAGCCGTTGTACAGGTGCTGCTCCACCCTCGGCTCTGCCACCAGCAGAGGCAGGCTCTCGAACACGCTCTCCACCGGCAGCATCAAAGCCTGCAGTGCCTCGGGGCCTGCGTCCTTTGCCGCCTGTATCTCTTCCAGCGTGTGGGCGTCGGCCTCGGTGTAGACCCCCGCCGTCGTGCGGCGCAAAGCGCTCATGGTGCCTTTCTGGCCCATAGCGGCGGCAATGTCCTCCAACAGAGTGCGGATATACGTTCCCTTGGAGCAGCGGACGGTGAGGACGTATTCGTTCTCCACCGGGCTGCCGCCGTACCGGATGTCCAGGATCTCGATGGGACGGGCCTTCCGCTCCACCGTGACGCCCTCGCGGGCCAGCTTATAAAGGGGCTGGCCGTTGATCTTAACAGCCGAGTACATGGGCGGCGTCTGCATCCGGGGGCCGAGGAACCGGGGCAGAACAGCCAGCAGTTCCTTCTCCCCCGCTGTCACCGGGGCTGTTTCCAGCACGGTGCCGGTGATGTCGCCGGTGTCGGTCTGCATCCCCAGCCGCAGCCGGGCGCAGTAGGTCTTGGTGTGGTCGAGCTGAAGGTCCACAGCCTTGCTGGCCCCGCCGCAGAACACCGGCAGAACGCCGGTGGCCATGGGGTCCAGCGTACCGCTGTGGCCCAGCTTGCGGGTGCCGAGGATGCCGCGCAGCTTGGCGATGACGTCAAAGCTGGTCCACTCCATCGGCTTATCTACGATAAGGATGCCCTGCATCAGCTTTCCTCCTGCGTCTCGGGGCGGTCGAGTTCCGCCTCCACTTCGGCCAGAATGGCGCTCTTGGCGTTGTCGAGGTTGCCCAGAAGCTCACAGCCCGCTGCGCGGGTGTGGCCGCCGCCGCCCAGACGCCGTGCGATGGCGCAGGCGTCCACGCCCTTGGCGGCGCGCACGCTGATGCGGTAGCTGCCGCCGGGCTGCTGACGGAGCAGCAGGCCCACTTTGACCCCCTCGATGCTGATGGGCAGGCTGGTCAGCTCTTCCAGGTCAGCCGGATCCACGCCGCTCTGCTCTATCTCGTCCCGGGTCAGATACATCAGGGCGCAGCGGCCCTCAAGATGATATTCCAGATGGTTGCGGGCGATACGCTCCGCCTCCATCCGCTCCCGGGGTTTGGTGTCGAAGAGCAGGGTGTTCAGCTCCTCCACCTGCGCACCGGCCAGAATGAGCTTTGCAGCCACGAGGTGGGTGTTGGCAGTGGTGGAAGAGAACCGGAAGCAGCCGGTGTCAGTAGCGAGGCCGGTGTAGAGGCAGTTGGCGATGAGGGGGGTGATCTCCACGCCCATCTCGCCGATGACCTCATACAGAAGTTCTGCCGCTGCGGCCGCATTGCCGTCCAGCAGGGTGAAATCCGCATAGCCGCTGTTGCCCGTGTGGTGGTCGATGCAGAGATCGATATGGCGGGTATACTGCGGCATGCCGTTGTTTTCGCCAAAGAGCTGCACGCTGGCAACATCCACGGCCACAACGGTCTTGGGCTCAAACTCGCCCCGGAACGGCACCGGTGCGGTAAAGCTGTAGCGGGAAGGCACTGCATCGGAGCAGAGGACAGCTGCCGTCTTGCCCAGCGCCTTGAGCGCGTGGCAGAGGGCGCTGCCGCAGCCGATGGTGTCGCCGTCCGGGTTTTTATGACACAGGACCAGAATGTTGTCCGCAGCACAGAGGCGCTCGGCCATCTGCTGCACATTGAGCTGTTCTGTCATTTGATGGATCCATCCTTTCCGCAGCGCTGGATTTATTCCTCGGTCTCGGCGGGCTGAGAGTCCTCAGCATCGCCGTTCACATTCAGCGTGCGGAGCAGCTCGTTGATGTGGGCTGCATAGGCGGCACCGTCGTCCTCCACAAAGATGAAGCGGGGTGCCTTGCGGATGTGCATTTTCTTGCTCACTTCGGTGCGCACATGGCCTGCGGCGCGGTTCAGGGCCTCGATGGCGGGCTTGGGGCCGTCCTCACGGCCCATCACGCTCACATAGACCTTCGCCACGTCCAGGTCGGGCGTCACATCCAGCCGGGTGACGGTCAGCAGACCGCCCTCCAGCCGCGGGTCTTTCAGCCGTCCGATGATGGCGATGAGCTCACGCTTCATGTCCTGCGCCAGACGGCCCATATTTTTCTGAGACATAGTTTCTCCTCTGAAAAGCCCGTTATCACCGCCCGGGGGCGGTGATAACAGCAGCTTCAACTCTTAGTCGCGGTATTCTTCCATCTTGAAGGCCTCGTAGACGTCGCCTTCCTTGACGTCGGCAAACTTTGCCAGAGTGACGCCGCACTCGTAGCCCTCGGCCACTTCCTTGGCGTCGTCCTTGAAGCGCTTCAGAGATGCGATCTCGTCCTCCGTGATGACGATGCCGTCACGGACGACACGCACCTTGCTGTCGCGGGTGATCTTGCCGCTGGTGACACGGCAGCCTGCGACGGTGCCGACGTTGGAGATCTTGTAGACCTGACGGACCTGCAGCTCGCCCAGAGACACCTCGCGGAACTTGGGAGCCAGCATACCCTTCATAGCGTCGGTGACGTCGTTGATGGCGTCATAGATGACGCGGTACATACGCATCTCGACCTTGGTGGCAGCGGCCTCTTCCTTCGCCACGTTGTCGGGGCGGACGTTGAAGCCGATGATGATAGCGTTGGATGCGTCGGCCAGGTCAACGTCGGACTTGCTGATGGCGCCGACGCCGGCGTGGATGACACGGACGCGGACCTCGTCGTTGGAGATCTTCTCGAGGCTCTGCTTGACGGCCTCGGCGGAGCCCTGGACGTCAGCCTTGACGACGATGGCCAGCTCCTTCATATCGTTCTGAGCCATCTGGCTGAACAGGTTATCCAGAGTGACCTTCTGGAAGGAGGAGAACTGCTTCTCCTTGGCGGCAGCGATGCGCTGCTCGGCCAGCTCACGGGCCAGACGCTCGTCCTCGACGGCCTCGAACAGGTCGCCGGCCTCAGGCACAGCGGTCAGACCGGTGATCTCCACAGGAGTGGAGGGGCCGGCGTCGTTCAGCAGAATGCCCTTGTCGCTGCGCATGGTACGCACACGGCCCACGGCGGTACCGGCGATGATGACGTCGCCGGAGTGGAGGGTGCCGTTCTGCACCAGAATGGTAGCGATGGGGCCCTGGCCCTTGTCCAGACGAGCCTCGACGACAGCGCCCTTGGCACGGCGGTTGGGGTTGGCCTTCAGCTCCATGACCTCGGCTTCCAGAGCGATGCGCTCCAGCAGGTCGTTGATGCCCATGCCGGTCAGAGCAGAGACGGGGATGCAGGCGACGTCGCCGCCCCAGTCCTCGGTGATGATGCCGTACTTAGTCAGGCCCTCCATCACGCGCTCGGGATTGGCGGTGGGCTTATCCATCTTGTTCATGGCCACGATGAGCTTGACGTTGGCGGCCTTGGCGTGGTTGATGGACTCGACCGTCTGGGGCATGATGCCGTCATCGGCGGCGACGACCAGAACTGCAATATCGGTCATGTTTGCACCGCGGGCGCGCATGGAGGTGAATGCCTCGTGGCCCGGGGTATCCAGGAAGGTGATGAGGCTGTCGTTGACCTTGACCTGATATGCACCGATGGCCTGAGTGATGCCGCCGGCCTCGCCTGCGGTGACGTTGGTCTTGCGGATAGCGTCCAGGATACTGGTCTTGCCGTGGTCAACGTGGCCCATGACGCAGACGACCGGGGGACGGGTGACGAGATCGTCCTGAGAATCCTCCTCCTGGGTGAACAGGCGCTCCTCGATGGTGACGTGGACTTCCTTCTCGACCTTGGCGTGGAACTCCTCGGCCACCAGAGCGGCGGTATCGAAATCGATGACGTCGTTGATGGCATGCATCTCGCCCATCTGCATGAACTTGGCGATGACCTTGCCGGCCTGCTGCTTCAGGCGGGCAGCCAGCTCACCGACGGTGATCTCATCGGGGATGAGGACCTTCAGCTGCGCATTGCGGGCCTTTTCCAGCTGGATGCGCTGCAGACGCTCGAACTCGGTCTCGCGCTTGCCCTTCTGGAACTGCTGGCGCTGGCGCTGGCCGCGCTGGGTGAACTTCTGCTTGTTGCCCTGCGGGGTGGGCTTGCGGCGGTTCTCGGTGTTCTTGGTGGAAGCCAGATCGTCGTAACGGGCGTCGAAGCGGTCCACGTTCATATCGACGGTGCGGGTATCGACGGTGACCTGATTGTCCTCGCGGCGGACAGAGACCGACTGAGCAGTAGCAGCCGTAGCCTTTGCGCCGGTCTCACGGGCCAGCTCGCTCAGAGAGACGGTCTTCTCCTCGCGCTTCCTGTGCTGCTCGTTCTTCTTGTTGCTTTGCTTGGCAGCGGGCTTTGCCTCGGCCATTGCGGGCTCAGCCTTGGGAGCCTCGGGCTTCTTTTCGGCCTTGGGCTCCGCCTTCTTCTCGGCGGGCTTCGGCTCAGCCTTGGGGGCCTTGGCGCTGTTCAGGAACTCGTCCAGACTCTTGACGCTGTTGTCCTTGCTGAACTTCTCCAGCAGGTAGTTCAGCTCGTTCTCCTCCAGAGTGGAGCTGTTCTTCTTGCCGGTGCTGCCCATGGCGTTCAGCTCGTCGAGGACCTTCTTGGCAGAGATGCTCAGGTCCTTTGCAAAATCGCTCACTTTATATTTTACGGTCATTCGCTCATATCCTCCTCAGTTTGAATCGCTCCGCACGCCGTCAGCCGGTCAAAGCAGAGCTTGGCGAGGTTGCGGTCGGTGACGGCATAAATGGCCACCGGTTTGCGGCTGATGTCAGCCAGCTTATCCTGTGTCAGCGGCATGGGGATGACGTCCACCATATCGCCCACAGCGTAGTTGAGCCGCTGCACGGTCTTGGGGCTGGCGTCGGACGCAGTCATCACGAGCCATGCCTTGCCCTTGACGACGGCGTCTTCCACCGCGTCAAAGCCCATGGTCAGAGCGCCCGCCTTGCGGCAGAGGCTCACGGCCTGGAACAGGGCCTCATTCGGCTCAAGGGCCGGTTTTGCGGGGGCGTTATGCTTCTTTGCCATCGCGGTCGGCCTCCTTTTCTGCTTCCACACCGGCCAGCTGCTGGGCCAGTGCATCGTATACCTCGGCGGGGACCGGCTGCTCAAAGCAGCGCTCCAGCGCCTTCTTCTTTTTTGCCTTTGCAAGGCAGGCGGCATCCGGGCAGAGGTAAGCACCGCGGCCGGGCTTCTTGCCCACGGGGTCGATGCTGATCTCTCCGCTGGGTGCGCGCACCACACGCACCAGTTCCTTCTTGGGGCGGCTGGTCAGACAGCCGATGCACTGGCGGGCAGGGATCTTCTTTTGTGCCATCCGGTTTTCCCTCCTTCGGCAGGTGTTCCGCGCTTATTCTGCGGCGGTGTCTTCGGTCTTCTCAGCCTCGGCAGCCTTCGGCTCTTCCTCGCCGTAGTAGCCGCTCTCGGGGCGGATGTCGATATTGTAGCCGGTCAGGCGGGCGCACAGACGGGCGTTCTGGCCCTTGTTGCCGATGGCAAGGCTCAGCTGCTGGTCCGGCACGGTCACGCGGCAGGAGCGGGTCTCGCCGGGCAGCAGCTCGACCTTGACCACCTTTGCGGGGCTGAGCGCTGCGGAGATGAACTCGGAGATGTCCTCGCTCCACTTCACGATGTCGATCTTCTCGCCGCCCAGCTTCTCGACCACAGCGGCCACACGGTCGCCGTGGGGGCCGATGCAGGCAGAGACGGGGTTGACGTTGGCGTCCTTGGACCAGACAGCCATCTTGGTGCGGGCGCCGGCCTCGCGGCTGATGGCCTTGACCTCGACGGTGCCGTCGTAGATCTCAGGCACTTCCAGCTCGAACAGACGCTTGACGAGGCCGGGGTGGGTGCGGCTGATCATGACGCGGGGGCCGCGCTCGCTTGCCACGACATCCACGATGTAGACCTGCAGCATCTGGCCCTCGGTGTAGACCTCGCCGGGGACCTGCTCGTTGCGGGGCAGGATAGCCTCGCCGCCCTTGCCCAGGTCGAGGGCAACGATGCCCTTCTCGGGGTCCACGCGGGTGACGGTAGCCTGCACGATGTCGTGGGCGCGGGACTGGATCTCGCTCAGCTGCTGGCTGCGCTCGGCCTCACGGATACCCTGACGGATGACATGCTTTGCGGTCTGGGCTGCGATGCGGCCAAAGTCCTTGGTCTTGAGGGGGGTCACGACGCGGTCGCCCACCTGATAGCTCTTGCGGATGTGCTGAGCCTCGGTGATGCCGATCTCGCTGTGCTCGTCGTACCAGTCCTCATCGGCCACGACGTCCTGGATGAGGGCGACGTTGAACTTGCCGGTGCTGGGGTCGATCTCGACCATGACGTGGTCGTCCTCGACCTCGTAGTTCTTCTTCACGGCGATGACGATCGCAGCCTTGATCTTTTCGATCAGGTACTCCGCGGTGATGCCGCGCTCGTGCTCCAGCATGGAGAGAGCTTCAAAAAATTCGTTGTTCGCTGCTGCCATTTTTCGGGTTCCTCCTAGTTTATAATGGTATCTTTTCTCGATTCATCTTTGGCTCTCCCTCTGGGAG
>OWIS01000604.1_pt1 | contig 10608 bp, 8 predicted proteins | sample 1732611 | NCBI WGS metagenome assembly OWIS01 (sample SAMN05065734, study PRJEB22554) | human gut metagenome | biome: ENVO:2100002; feature: ENVO:00000062; material: ENVO:00002003 | host: Homo sapiens | place: USA
GCTCCGTCTCGTGGGCTCGGAGATGTGTATAAGAGACAGGGCTCTCCCTCTGGGAGAGCCGGCGCGGAACGCGCCTGAGAGGGCTGTTCTTAATCAAACAGATGTTCGTCATCACAGAGATGGACGCCGGACGCGGCGTTCACCTCAAAGCTCACCGGGCCGTTCTCCGTCTCCACCGTGACGGTGCTGCCCTCGCGGCCTTTCAGGATGCCGGCAAACTCGCGCACGCCGTCGGCGGTGGGGCGGATGAGCTTGACGCCGATCTTCTCGCCCTTGAGTGCCTCGTAGTGCTCCGGGCGGGTCAGCTTGCGGCCAAGGCCGGGGCTGCCCACCTCGAGATAATAGCTCTGGTCGATGGGGTCTGCCTCATCGAGGATGGGGTCCAGCGCGTGGGACACTTCGGCACAGGTGTCGGTGTCCATGGTGCCATCCCTGTCGATGAGCACACGGAGATACCAGTCCGGCCCTTCCTTCTCAAAGACCACATCCCACAGGCGCAGGCCCATGCCCTCCACGACGGGGCGGACAAGCGCTTCGACTCTCTGGGCGGTGTTGCCGCCAGACTGCTTCGCCATAAAAAACCTCCAAACAAACAAGAAAAGCGGACCTTGCGGCCCACTTTCCAATAAAACTATAGCGTACTACTAGAATATAGCATACTCTTGCGGATTATGCAAGCTTTTTCGTGAAAAATCCTCTTCTCACAGCACCCAGACGCCGTCGCGGAACAGCTCCACGGTGCGGCCGTCGCGGCACTTGCCAGTGATATGGCTGTCCTCGGCGCCCACCATGACGTCCTCGTGGATGGCGGACTGGTTCATGCCCCGGGCCAGCAGCTCGTCCTTGGTCAGGCGGGTGCCATTCTCGGTGGTGCCGGGATAGCTGGCGCCAAAGGCGATGTGGCAGGCGGCGTTCTCATCGAAGAGGGTGCTGTAAAACAGCGCGCCGCTGCGGTTGATGGGGCTGGACGCCGGCACCAGCGCCACTTCGCCGATGCTCCGTGCGCCCTCGTCGGTGTCCAGAAGCTGGCCCAGCAGATCAGCGCCCTCGTCGGCACCGTGCTCCACGACCCGGCCATCCTTGAAGGTGACGTGGAAGCCCTTGATGAGCTGACCGTTGAAGACGTAGGGTTTCGTGCCGTAGACGATGCCGTTCACCTTGTCCTTGTGGGGGGCGGTGAAGACCTCTTCGGTGGGGATGTTGGGCAGGAAGACCACGCCCTTTTCGCTGACGCTGGCGGCACTCTCCCAAGTGGCCTTGTCGGCGATGCCGACGGTCAGGTCGGTGCCGTTGCTGCTCTCGAAATGGACGCTCTCGAGGTCGAGGGCGTTCATCTTGTCCTTCAGGCCGGTCAGACGGTCGAGGTGGGCTTTCCACTCGCTGACGGGGTCGCCGCCCGTCACGCGGCAGACGTCGAAGATGAGCTGCCAGAGCTTCTCGATGGCCGCAGCCTCGTCCAGCTCCGGGAACATCTTTTTCGCCCACGGGGCGCTGGGCATGGCGGCGATGGACCACTGGACCCGGTCGTTCATGGTGTACTCCCGCCACGGAGCCATAAACTTGCGCTGCGCAGCGTTCACACGGCTGATCTTCGCGCCGTCCAGACCGGCGTAGACCTCGGGGTCGTCGGCGAGGATGTGGAGGACGCAGACCCCGCCCTCGCTCTCGGCGTAGTCGAGATAGCGGCGGAGCTGATAAGACTTGAAGTCGGTCAGGGCTTCCTCGCTGCCCAGTTCCATCCGGCTGCGGGAGACCTCGTTGTCGCTCCAGTTCACCAGCACGTCACGGGCGCCGGCCTCGTAGGCACTGCGCACGCACAGACGGGCCAGCGGGGCGGCCTCGAGGCAGCAGTTGATGATGAGGGTCTGGCCCGGCTGGGGGTTGACGCCCACACGGACGATGAAATCGGCGTATTTTTTCAGAAGAAGAGTAAAGTTTTCCACAGAGTATCCTTTCTGCCGTGCAGACCACGGCGGTGCATTTTCTATCTGACAGTATAACCGCTCCGGCCGGAATTGTCCACCCGATAAAAACAAAACAGACGTTTCTTCCGGTTGAAAAATCGGGAAACATCTGTTATACTGGTGTTTGAGAGTGCTGTCTACATAACGGCAGGCGGTCTGCACCTTTCCGGCCTTACGTCGGGAAGGCGAACATTTTTGTTATGCCCCCGACGCTCCACAGCGAAAGGGGTGATGTTCTATGACGCTTTTGGAAACTTTAGCTTTGCTTACGTTGCTTGCAACGGTAGGCTTTGGAATGTTTGATATTGCGTGGAAGATCTTCAACAACAAAAAATGACCGCCAGTTTGCAGTCCTGCGGTCATTCTTTGTGATTGACTTGCCGGAAAGGTGCTGACCGTTTGCCAGACAGCACTCTCTTCGTTTATATTATACCACAGCCCCGCCGAAATTGCAACGGCGGGGCTGTTTTTTCACTCACAAAAGTGAGTTTTTATCAGAACTCGATCTTGCTCTCGATGTAGCTCTTCAGCTCGGAGATGGGCATACGCACCTGCTCCATGGTGTCGCGGTCGCGGACGGTGACGCAGTTGTCGGCGGCGATGCCCTTGGCCTCGTCGCCCACGGTGTCGAAGTCCACGGTGATGCAGTAGGGAGTGCCGATCTCGTCCTCACGGCGGTAGCGCTTGCCGATGGAGCCGGTATCGTCGTAGTCCACCATGAAGTACTTGCTCAGCTCATTGCGGATCTCCATGGCCTTGTCGCCCAGCTTCTTGCTCAGGGGCAGGACAGCGCACTTATAGGGAGCCAGAGCCGGGTGCAGGTGCAGGACGGTGCGGACGTCCTCCTTGCCCTTGCTGTCGGTCAGATGCTCCTCGTCGTAGGCCTCGCACAGGAAAGCCAGCGCCACGCGGTCGCAGCCCAGAGAGGGCTCGATGACGTAGGGGATGTAGTGCTCGTTGGTCTCGCTGTCAAAGTACTCAAGGCTCTTGCCGGAGGCCTCCTGATGGCGGCTCAGGTCGTAGTTGGTGCGGTCGGCGATGCCCCACAGCTCGCCCCAGTCGGTGAACGGGAAGGCATACTCGATGTCGGTGGTGGCGCGGCTGTAGAAGGCCAGCTCGGCAGGCTCGTGGTCGCGCAGGCGCAGATGCTCCTTCTTGATGCCGAGGCTCAGCAGCCAGTTCTCGCAGTAGTCCTTCCAGTAAGCGAACCATTCCAGATCGGTGCCGGGCTTGCAGAAGAACTCGCACTCCATCTGCTCGAACTCGCGGGTGCGGAAGGTGAAGTTGCCCGGGGTGATCTCGTTGCGGAAGGCCTTGCCCACCTGGCAGACGCCGAAGGGCAGCTTGCGGCGGGTGGTGCGCTGGATGTTGGCAAAGTTGACGAAGATGCCCTGTGCCGTCTCGGGACGGAGGTAGCAGGTGGAAGAGCTGTCCTCGGTGACGCCGATGGCGGTCTTGAACATCAGGTTGAACTTACGGATGGGGGTGAAGTCGTGCTTGCCGCAGACGGGGCAGACCACGTCCTCGTGTTCGGCGATGAAAGCGTCCATCTCGTCAAAGCTCATGGCGTCCACGTTCACCTCGGGGTGCTCGTCGCCGATGAGCTTGTCGGCGCGGTGGCGGGCCTTGCAGGCGCGGCAGTCCAGCAGCGGGTCCGAGAAGCCGGCAACGTGGCCGGTGGTGACCCAGGTCTGGGGGTTCATGATGATGGCGGCATCGAGGCCCACGTTGTAGGGGCTCTCCTGCACGAACTTTTTCAGCCATGCCTTTTTGACGTTGTTCTTGAACTCGACGCCCAGAGGGCCGTAGTCCCAGCTGTTGGCCAGACCGCCGTAAATTTCAGAGCCGGGGAAGACATAGCCCCGGTTCTTGCAGAGATTGACGATCATATCAAGGGTCTTTTCGCTCTGTTCCATTGTAAGTACATCCTTTCCGTCCGCGGCTGGTTTGCCGTGTCGTGTTGAGTCGTTGTCCCGGCGGCTTTCCCCGCAGCCGGGCCTGCTTTTCGTGTTGAAAGCAGAGTACCTTTACTTTATCATGTTTTGCGGGGATTGTAAAGGCCCGCCCCCTCGCTCCTCCCCGCCCCGTCTCCAAAAAAACCAAGGCCCGGAGCGTTTCCGCTCCGGGCCTTGGAGTCATTTCTCAATGTGTATCACAGACAGAGTCTGTAATGATTTGAGCAGATGGGGCTAATTAGTACTTAGCGTCAGCCTTCTTCTCGGTCTCGAAGACGACGATGACGTAGTTCTGCTTGGCAGTGCCATCCTTGCCCTCAACAAACTTGACACCGAACTTAGCCTTGGTGGTAGTAGCGGCAGTAGCGTGCTCAGCGTTGATGATGACCTTGTCGGTATCGACGGTGCGGAGGGCATCCTTGCCGATAACCTCACTAGTGGCAGTGTAGATGCTCTTCACAGCCCACTCAGTAGCCTTCTTAGCATCAGCGTTCTTGGGAGCCTTGACGACCAGGTAAGCGTAGGTCTTGCTGCTGGTGTTGACCTCGGTCTTAGCGGTCAGAGTGGTAACCTCAGCAGCAACATTCTCCTCTTTGCCGTCGTAGGCCTTGGTCAGGACCTTCTTTGCAACGCTGTTCAGGTCGTTCTCGTAGACGTACTCGACCTTCTGAGGATCCTGAATAGCCTTAGAGTTCAGAGCCTTCTCCAGAGCCTTTGCCTTAGCAGCATCGCCCAGAGCGCAGCCAGTCAGCATGGACAGTGCCATAACACCAGTGAGGACGACGGCCAGCAGTTTCTTTGCCATTTTCATGATTTTTGCCTCCATAAATAAAAATGAATTATACAGGCGGGCCATCCATTTCCGGCTGTCGGCCTGTGCTATCATTATACCCCACCCATTGTTTTTGTCAATATCTTCTTCTCATTTTTATCACATTTACAAATTCTTCTCTTTTCACTCGTGCATTTTCCACAAATTCACGGAGCCCTCTCCGTCATTGCTTCGCAATGCCACCTCTCCCAAAGGGAGAGGCCTTGGCAGGCCGGTCAGGTCTATGCTGGACGCCTGAGGCTCGACAGGACGCAAGAGGGCGGGCCTTGCTTGCGGGGGCAGCGGCTTCTGGACAACGCTCCTTGTCAAGCTGTCGCTGGCCTAGACAGCGGAGCACTGCTGCTTCCGAGATATTGTGCTTCGCTCGTCCAGACGAAAGCTGACCGACATGCCAATGGCTCCCCCTTTGGGGGAGCTGTCACCGAAGGTGACTGAGAGGGCAAGGACGCTGACAGAGAGCTTTTCTGCGCCTTTTTGCTCGAAAAACTTTCTAAAGATACAGTTTATTGGACTTTTATTCTGCTATACTCCTGTCAGAACAAAAAGACACAGGAGGGAAGAGGAATGAAAGACATTGAGCTTCGGTATGTGGGCGGTCATGTGGAGGTGTATACGGAGGCGGGCGCGTTCCTGTTCTCGGCGGACACCCTGCGGGAGGCGATGGAAGAGCTGGATGCTGCCTGATGCATTCCCGTGAATACCGGGAAACGTCAGAGCAGAGGTTAGAAAATACTAATGTAAAATGAATGTAAAATTCAAGAAAAGAACCGTCTAAGGAGACCCGGAAATCTTAAAATTCCGGTCAAAAAAGTGATTTTCCTGTAAAATAATGCTTGTTGAGCCGGGGGGTTCGATGCTATAATAAAAAGGACGGCGTTTTGCGTATGGAGAGCTAAGCACAGCCGTCTTGTGCAATGGAGCAATAGGAAGATTTTAGGAGCATTGTTTTATGGACATTACACACATCACCTCTCTGCTGGGCGGTATTGCGCTGTTCCTGTATGGCATGTCGATCATGGGTGCCGGCCTCGAAAAGCTGGCCGGCGGCAAGATGCAGGGCATATTGCAGAAACTGACTTCGTCCACCATCAAGGGCGTCATTTTCGGCACCCTCATCACCGGCGTCATCCAGTCGTCGGCCGGTACGGTCGTCATTTGCGTCGGCCTCGTCAACTCCGGCATCATGACCCTTACGCAGTCGGTAGGCGTTATCATGGGTGCAAACATTGGTACTACGGTCACCGGTCAGCTCATCCGCATGGCGGATATTTCAGGCGACAGCCTCATCCTGACCCTCATCCAGCCCAAGACGTTTGCGCCGGTGGTGGCGTTTATCGGCTGCATTTTTTATGTGTTCATCCGCAACGCGAAGAAAAAGAACATCGGCCAGATCATGCTGGGCTTCGGCATCCTGTTCACCGGCATGAGCCTGATGGACACCGGTGTGTCGCCCCTGCGTGAGAGCGCAGCGTTCCAGGAGCTGTTCGTCACCATGACCAACCCCATCCTCGGCGTTCTCGTGGGCGTGGTGGTCACGGTCATCATCCAGTCCTCTTCGGCCTCTGTGGGTATCCTGCAGGCGCTGTCCAGCACCGGCCTCGTCACCTTCAGCTCGGCCATCCCCATCGTGCTGGGCGCCCACATCGGCACGGCCTTCACCCCGCTGCTGACCATCGGCGGCTCCTCCAAGGACGGCAAGCGCGCCGCCCTCATCCATCTGTACTTCAACATCATCGGCAGCGTCATCCTGCTGGCGCTGGTCTATGCAGTCCAGTTCACCATCGGCATCCCCATGTGGGGCGATGTGATGAACAAGAGCAGCATTGCAAACATCCACACCATGACCAGCGTCATTGCGATGCTGTTCTTCCTGCCCTGCAGCGGCGTGCTGTCCAGGCTGGCTATGATGACCGTGCCGAACAGCGCGGAGGAGGCGCAGGAGCTGAGCATGCCTGTGCTGGATGAGCGTCTGTTCAAGAGCCCGGCTGTGGCTCTGCAGCAGGCGAAGAACGCGGTGGTCAAGATGTCCCGCCGCGCAGCCCGCAACGTCGGCCTCGCCACCCCGCTGCTGCTCAAGATGGACGAGGACGTCGTGAGTGCCATCGATGTCCGCGAGAACCTCATCGACCGGATGGAGGTGGACATCTCCAACTACCTCATCAAGCTGGCAGACCAGGAGCTGGGCGACGCGGAGAGCCATGAGGTGACCGAGCTGCTCAACTTTGTCACCGAGTGCGAGCGCATCGGCGACTATGCAGTCAACATCAAAGAAAAAGCGCAGGAGCTGACCGACAAGGAAGTCACCTTCAGCGAGAAGGCACAGCAGGAGCTGAAGCTTCTCGACAATGCGCTGGAAAAGATACTGACCCTCACCACGGACGCCTTCGAGTTCGACGACGCCCGGACCGCCAGCCAGGTGGAGCCGCTGGAACAGGTCATCGACATCCTCGTGGAGCGGCTTCGTGCGCAGCACATCAAGCGCCTGAAAGATGGTGCCTGCTCCATTGATACCGGTGTCGTCTATCTCGATGTGCTGAACAATGTAGAGCGTATCTCGGACCACTGCTCCAACATCGCCGCCCGTCTGGTGGGCATGGAGGCAGGCGAGGACTATGACTCCCATACCCTCAAGAACATGATGCACCACAACCCCACCAAGGAATATATGCTCAACTACGAGCAGTGCCGTAAGGACTACCTTATCCCGCTGGAACAGCTCGAAGCCTGATTCTGATAAAGGATAAAAACAGTGCAGACCTCCCCGGGGAGGTCTGCACTGTTTTTGTTTATTCACCCAGGTCTTCCAGCAGCGCCCGGAGGGCCGTTTCGCCGGTGACGTAGAGGCCCTGCTTGAGCCGGAGGGCATCGGCCTCGGGCAGAAGATTGACGTAGATGCCGGTGCGCAGGAGCCGCTTGTCGGGCAGTCCGTTGTCGGAGCAGGTGTAGACGACCACCCGCCCGCCCTCGTCGCAGAGGTAGAAGTCGGTGCCGCTCTGCCCGGCGGAGCCCTGCGCGGCCAGACCCGGCTCGGAGGCCGGCGTCTCTTCGCCGGAGTCGGCAGGGAAGGGGAGACTGGGCAGGGCCATCCAGAACAGGCTGAACACGATGGTAAAAATGCACAGCGCATAAAAAATGCAGAGCCAGACCTTGCGCATGGCAGTGGACTCCTTTCGGCTGAAATGGTGTTTCAGACGGTAGTATGTGCAAAAGAAAACTGCCTCAGACAGGAATGCAGAATTTTCACACCCGGATGCTGTACTTTGGCGGGGCAGATGTGCTATACTAACATCGTATCCCGTCGATTTCCCCCTTGCGGAAGCGGGCGGTGCGGACTATAATGTATTATTATGGCTGTGGGCAGTCTGGCCGCAGCAGGAACAGCAAACGGCATCGTCAGAGGATGCTTTGAGATGCAGAACAGTGAAAATTGCGATAGGAGGCGATCCTTATCTCAAACAATGAAAGACGGAGACTCCACAGTGATGGTGCGCTCCGGGAGCAGCGGCCCGCAGCGGAGCAGAACCGGCGGGTCCGTGAGCCCCGCGGGCCGCAGGAGCAGGAAGAAAAGCACGGTCATCCCGTTCTCGGATTCCTGGGCCGGACCATCGTCACCCTCGTCTGTCTGGGCATTATGGCGGGCAGTCTGGTGGCAGTGGGCGCTGTGTACTATGTGGTGCAGGCTACGGCCAGTGACGGCGACCTGCTGGACCTCGACAACATCGAACTGAGCCAGTCGAGCCTTGTGGTGGCCACCGACCCCGACACCGGCGCACAGGTGGAGTACGCCACCCTGCGCTCCTCCAACAGCCACCGCGTCTGGGCGGACCTCGAGCAGATCCCCACCAACCTACAGTATGCATTCATCTGCACCGAGGACAAAGACTTTTACAGCGAGCCGGGCGTCAACTTCAAGCGCACCATCGGCGCGATGATCAATGAATACCTGCTGCCTATCTACAGCTCCAAGCAGGGCGCCTCTACGCTGGAACAGCAGCTCATCAAGAACCTGACCAGCGACAAGAGCGCCAGCGGCATCGAGGGCGCACTGCGCAAGCTGCGCGAGATCTACCGCGCCCTCATCCTGAGCCGCAGCTACTCCAAGGAGACCATTCTGGAAGCCTACCTGAACACCATCAGCTTTACCGGTACCATCCAGGGCGTCCAGACGGCGGCAAACGAGTACTTCGATAAGGATGTCAGCGAGCTGACCCTCTGGGAGTGCGCGTCCATCGCGTCCATCACCAAGAATCCCACCAACTATAACCCCTACACCAACCCCGAGAACCTCATCAACCGCCGGAACTTCCTGCTCTACAATATGTGGCAGCAGGGTGTCATCTCGGAGGATGATTACCGCAACGCCGCTGCCCAGCCGCTGGTGCTGGCAGAGACGGACAACACGAAGAAGAGCAGCTCCACTACCTCTTACTTCACCGATGCCCTCTTCAACGAGGTGGTGAAGGACATCATGGCCAAGGAGGGCGTGGACGAGTCCACCGCCCAGAGTATGCTCTACACCGGCGGCTACACCATCGAGGCAACGGTCAACCCCAAGATCCAGACCGCGATGGAGAACCTGATGCTCAACACCGACGACGCCTACTTCCCGGCCGGCTGGCATGAGGAAGAGGTGACCAGCATCTCCGACGACGATGTGCAGGTCTACAACGAGGACGGCACCCCCAAGACCCGCACCGGCGACGACGGTACGGTCTACTATTACCGCAACGTCCGCACCCAGGCGGCGATGGTCACGCTGGACTATGACGGCAATGTCATCGCCATGGTGGGCGGTCTGGGCGAAAAGACCAAGAGCCTTTCCCTGAACCGCGCCTACGGCGTCACCCGTCAGACCGGTTCTACCATCAAGCCCATCGGCGCCTATGCGCTGGGCATCGAGTATGGTCTGGTCAACTGGTCCACCATGCTCAACAACTCGCCCCTTTACCTCAAGCAGGACATGGTCATCCGTGACGAGGACTACTGCCGCCGGAACGGCCTCATGGGTCTGACGGACAAGCAGCTGAAAGCCTACCCCAACGCATGGCGCAGCTGGCCCCGCAACTACGGCGGCAACTACGGCGACGGCTCCGACCTGCCGCTCTGGAACGGCCTCGCCCGCTCCCTGAACACCATCGCCATCCGCGTTGGCGACCTTGTGGGCGCGAACAACATCTTCAACTTCGTCTACAATACCCTGCAGCTCAGCACGCTGGACCCCGTCAACGACGTGGGCCTTGCACAGATGGTCATGGGCAGCCAGACCCACGGCGTCACCCCGATGTCGCTGGCGGCGGCGTTCCAGATCTTCTACGACGGCGAGTACACCACGCCTCACCTCTACACCCGTGTGCTCGACCGGGACGGCAACATCTATATGGAGAGCAACGACACCAGCTATCAGGCTCTGACGCCCCAGACGGCCTATGTCATGAACCGTCTGCTGAAGAACGTCCTGTTCTCCAGCGTCGGTACGGCCAGCGGCCGCTACCCCAACTCCAACGGCATGGAGGCCTTCGGTAAGACCGGTACGGCCAGCGATGAAAAGGATCTGTGGTTCGTGGGCGGCACGCCCTATTACGTCACCGCTGTGTGGTGGGGCTACGATGCGCCTTACGATATGACCAAGACCCTCGGCAAGCAGCAGGCCAAGACCCGCACCTGCGTCACGGCCTGGAAGGCCCTGATGGAGCAGGTCCAGGCAGACCTGCCCTATAAGGCATTCCCGGCGGCTGACGGCGTCGTGGAGCGCAGCTACTGCACCCAGAGCGGCCTGCTGGCCAGCGGCTCCTGCCCGAGCACGGCAGTGGGCTACTACCTGTCTCTTATACACATCTGACGCTGCCGACGAACTCTA
>OWIS01000606.1_pt1 | contig 10600 bp, 5 predicted proteins | sample 1732611 | NCBI WGS metagenome assembly OWIS01 (sample SAMN05065734, study PRJEB22554) | human gut metagenome | biome: ENVO:2100002; feature: ENVO:00000062; material: ENVO:00002003 | host: Homo sapiens | place: USA
GAGATGTAGCTCCGTCTCGTGGGCTCGGAGATGTGTATAAGAGACAGGGCCAGCAGCGTAGACGCCGACACCGGTTTTACCACATAGCCGTCGATGACGCCGTGGCTGCGGGCGTCCACGATCTCCCTTGTGGGGGCATTGGTCATCACGATGCGGGTCATGCCCGGGTAGCGGCCCCGGATGGCCATACAGAGATCCACGCCGCTGCTGCTCATCAGGCTCTCGTCGATGGCGAGGACGTCGAAGGGCTGCTGCTCCAGCAGCTGGCGCAGCTCGCCCCGGCGGGAGCAGGTGGACACGCTCAGGCCCAGCGCGCTGAGGTCTTTGTCCAGCAGGTCGAGGACCTTGTTGTTGTCGTCCGCCGCAAGGATGCGCAGCTTGCTGTCCACGCCCCACTGCAGCTGTTCGCGCTCCTGCTGCTGTTCCAGCACCGGCAGATAGACATAGAAGGTCGTGCCTCTGCCGATGGTGCTCTCCGCCCGGATGCGGCCCCGGTGGGTGCGGATGATCTGGTCCGCCAGCGCAAGGCCGAGGCCGGTGCCTTCGCCGGTCTTTTTTGTGGTGAAGAAGGGCTCGAAGATGTGCTGCATCGTCTCCTTGTCCATGCCGCAGCCGGTGTCGGTGACGCTCAGGCAGACGTAGCTCGACCATTCTTCGGAGATTTTCTCTTCCGGGAAGAGCGCCGCCAGCTCACTGCGCGGCACGACACTGCCCCGGATGGTCAGCTTTCCGCCCTCGGCGCCGATGGCGTGGATGGCGTTGATGCTGATGTTCAGCAGCACCTGCTGCAGCTGGGTCGCATTGCCCAGAACGCATTCGCCGCTCAGCTCATTTTCTTCCTTCAGCTCCACGTTCTTCGGGCAGTTCGTCTCCACCAGCTTCCGGGTCCGATGGAGCAGTCCCTCCACCGACACGGCGTCGTAGACCGTCTCCACGTTTTTCCGGCTCATGGAGGAGATCTGTTTCACGACCTCCTGTGCTTTCTGCGCCGCCTCGCTGATCTCCATCGCGTTGTCATAGATCTCGCTGCCCGGGTCGGCGTCGGCCATGATGAGGTCGGCATAGCCGGTGATGGGGGTCAGGAAGTTATTGAACTCATGGGCGATGCCGCCGGTGAGGGTCCCCATCATCTGCAGCCGCTGGCCGTGGGCCAGCGACTCTTCGCTGCGGTGGAGCTCTTCGAGGGTTTGGTTCAGAGTCTTCAGATCGCTGATCTCGGTCGCGCTGCGGCGGTCACGCTCCTGCAGTCGGAACATCTGAAACATGAAGAGCACCAGCACCAGCGCCACGCCGCCGAAGATGAGGGCCACCTTCACGAAGCTCTGCTGTACCGGCTCGTAGAAATCGTCGTAGTCCACCACGGCGCTGACGATCCAGAAATTGCCCCCCACGTCCAGATGACGAAAGGCGCTTATCTTATGCACCCGGGGCAGATCCGGGTCGGCCCACCAGTAGGAGTAGTAGTCCAGTGTGCCGGATTCCTCTTCCTGCTGAGCGCGCAGCAGCTCACTCAAACTGCTCATGTCCAGTTCCTTCTCCTGATAGATGCGCTGGCGGCCCTCCACGACCTTGATGCCCCACTGAACGTCTTCGGGGTGCATGACCACAAGGTTATCGTCATTCTTTATCATGATGTAGCCGTTCCTGCCGACATGGATCTCCGAGATGAGCTGCTGATACATGACCGTGGAGTCTACCACGAGGCAGGCTGTCTCATCCCCGGCCTTCTTCTTCATCACAAGATAGTGCTCGCCGCCGCTGTGGTACTGCCAGTAGGAGATGTCCTCCGTCCGGGTGATGAGGACATCGCAGACGGCGCTGATGCCGTAGCAGCTGTAGATGACCTCGCCGTTGCTGTTTTCCAGCCAGACGTCCCGGATGGTATCGCTCCGGGCCACCGTGGGGCGGAACGCTTTGCTGGCCTCCGCTTTTCCGGCGATGGAGTCCAGCCGGTCGGCGTATTCTTCCAGCAGGACGCGGATGCTGTCGGCGGTGCTCTGCACCACCAGCTCCATCTGCCTCGTCTGGCTGTCCATCATGGCGGTGCGGTAGTCCTTCCATACCATACCCACCACGACAGCCAGTGCGGCTACCGTGACGACGCCGATGGCCAGCGGCACCCACAGGGTGCGCAGCGTCTGGAAGCGTATCTTTTTCGGGGCGTTCTCCTTCATATCGAGTCCTCCTTTGGGGCGGTCTTGCTCTTCCTGTCTAAAAATGTTATAATTTTATTTATCGCAAGTGAAACAAATTTTCCGGTCAGAAAAGTGCAGGGAGTTATCATGTCGTATCATGTTCTTATTGTAGACGATGATCCAGCGATTTGCAAACTTTTATCGAAAGTTATGATAAGCAATGAGATGGACCCTCTCGTCGTCAACAGCGGCGCGGCGGCGCTGGACCTCATCGCGCGGCAGAGCAGCACGCTGGATATGATCCTGATGGACATCACGCTGGGCGACATGGAGGGATTCGATGTCATTCAGACCATCCGGCGCAACGGCGTCACCACGCCGGTCATCATCATCAGCGGCCGCAACGAGGACTACGATTTCATGTACGGCCTCTCGCTGGGCGCCGACGACTATGTCACCAAGCCCTTCCGTCCCCAGATTTTGGGCGCAAAGGTCAAGGCCCTCATCCGCCGCAGCAAGAGCTTCTCGCAGGAGAACAACCAGCAGATCAGCTGCGGCCCCTTCCTCTGCGACACCACCACCATGCGCTTTTATAAAAACAATGTGGAGCTGAACCTCTCCGAGAAAGAGCGCAGCCTGCTGCTGCTCTTCGTGCGCCACCCGCAGCAGGTGTTCACCAAGGATATGATATACGAGCAGATATGGGGCAACCTCATCGCTGTGGACGACAACGCCATCATGGTCTACATCAACCGCCTGCGCAGCAAGATCGAGGACAACGCCCGCACGCCCCAGCACATCATCACCATCCGCGGCGTCGGCTATCGTTTTGTGCCGTAAGAGCGTCATTTATTTTTTTATAGAAACAAAGAAGAGCAGCCAACTGCGCGCGGTGCAGTTGGCTGCTCTCTGGTTTTATGCCGGTATAAAACACAAAACCTTGAAAAAGGAGAATCGCATGAAGTTTGTGTGCATATTTAGCCGCAAAAGCGGGGGTGAGAAGAGCGAAGGAATCTCCGTGAATCCATTCCGAAGCGTGGTTGGCAAGCCACATTCCCGCTTTTACGCTATATCACTCAATCTTCGCGGAAAGAGAAAGGCTTGACTTCGCGGACGACGTCCATGACAGTGCCGTCGCGGGCCTCGATGATGCCCACGATGCGGTCGCCGAACTGGACCTTCTCCGGCTCGCCGACGATGGAGTAGGCGATGTCGCGCAGCTCCTCGATGGTCTTCAGAGGGACGCAGTCAGCGTCCTGCAGGGCCTTGAGCAGGTCGGGGCGGGCAGGGTTGACCGCCACGCCGTAATCGGTGACAACGATGTCCACGCTCTCGCCCGGGGTGGTGACAGTGGTGACGTCGGTGCAGATGGCCGGAATGCGGCCCTGCAGCAGAGGAGCGATGACGATGGTGCACTTTGCACCCTGTGCGGTATCGGGATGGCCGCCCTGTGCGCCGGTGATGATGCCATCGGAGCCGACGACGACGTTGCAATTGAAGTGGGTATCAACCTCCAGAGAGGCCAGGATGACGTAATCCAGCTTGTTGACAAAAGCGCCCTTGTTCATCGGGCTTGCGTACTCGCCAGCAGAGATGGGGAAGTGGTTGGGGTTGGAAGTGACGTTGTTGACAGCGTCCAGGTCGAAGTCCTGGGTATCCACCAGCTTGCGGGCCAGACCACGGTCCAGCAGCTCGCACATGGGCTTGGTCAGGCCGCCCACGCCCAGACCCATGTGGATGTTCTTCTCTTCCATGATCTTGGCCAGAGAGATGGTGGAGGCGATGGATGCGCCGCCGACACCGGTCTGATAAGAGAAGCCGTCCTTGAAGTAGGGGGTGTTGGCAACGACCTGAGTGCAGTACTCTGCCATCAGGATCTTGCGCTGGTCGGTGGTGGGCTTGGCCGCGCCGGTAGCGATCTTCTCGGGGATGCCGATCTGGTCCACGACGCAGACGTAATCCACCTTGGTCTGGTTGATCTCTGCAGGGTAGTTGGGGTAGTCCACGAGGCAATCGGTGACAGCGACGACATAGTCAGCCATCTCAGCGTCCACATAAGCATAGCTCAGGACGCCGCAGTTGGTCTTGCCGCCCATACCGGAGCAGTTGCCATACTCGTCGCAGGAAGGTGCGCCGATGAAGGCGATGTCCACATGGGTCTCGCCGGTCTCGATGGCGCGGACACGGCCGCCGTGGCTGCGCATGGTAGCCAGCCCCTTCAGCTTGCCATGGGAGATGGCATCGCCGATCTTGCCGCGGACGCCGGAGGACTCGATGTTGACGATGGTGCCGTCCTCGATCATGGGGACGAGGGCGTCATGAGCCTTGCCCAGAGAGCTTGCGCTCAAGGTGATGTTCTTCAGGCCCATCTTGTGGATCTCTTCCATCACCATGCAGACCACGAGGTCGCCCTCGCGGAAGTGGTGGTGGAAGGAGACGGTCATGCCGTCGTGGGCGTTGCACTTGACCAGAGCCTCGTGGATGTCCTTGACCATCTTGTCGTGGTCATTGCGCATCACGGGGGTCACCTTCGGGCTGGCCTTCTGGAAGGCCTTGCCGTCTTTATAATTGTTGCCCTGGAAGACCTCTTTGCCGGTGCGCTCGAGGATCTCTTCGGGAATTTCTCTGCCGACTGCGTTCAACATAATTACAAATCCCCCTTATACACGCCGGATGCCTTTGCCAGATCGATGGTGCGCTTTGCACCGTCGTAGAAGGCGATGTCGATCATCTTGCCGTCCACGGTGAAGACGCCGATGCCCAGAGCCTTCTTGCTGTCGATCTCCTTGACGACCTTCTCAGCGAAGATGATGTCCTTCTGGGTGGGAGTAAAGATCTCGTGGACGATGGGGATCTGACGGGGGTTGATGATGGATTTGCCGTCGAAGCCCATCAGGTGGATGTTCTCCACGTCTTTGCGGAAGCCGTCCATATCCTTCAGGTCGGTGAAGACGGTGTCGAAGCACTGCACGCCTGCTGCACGGGCGGCAATGATCATCTGCTGGCGGGCACCCATCAGCTCGATGCCGGTGCCGGTGATGTGGGTCTGCAGATCCTTGGTGTAGTCGCCGCCGGACAGTGCGATGCCGAACAGGCGCTCATCGCTCTCGCAGATCTCCAAAGCGTTCATGACGCCGCGGGCAGACTCCAGAGCGGCGATGATCAGCACCTCGCCCTCGGGGCGGCCGTAGGTCTTCTCGTCCTCGGCGATGGCAGCAGCCACGCGGCGGACATCCTCGGCGTGCTCGGTCTTGGGGATGCGGATGGAATCGCAGCCGCCGGCCACGCAGGCGCGGATGTCTTCACGCCAGTAGGGGGTGTCCAGACCGTTGATGCGGACGACCCGCTCGGCGCCGCGGTAATCCACGGTCTTCAGGGCGTGGTACAGGCTGAAGCGGGCCACATCCTTCTGGTTCTCAGCGACAGCGTCCTCGAGGTCCAGCATCAGGGAGTCGGCCTTATAGATGTAAGGGTCTTTGATGAGGCCGGGCTTCTGCGCATTCAGGAACATCATCGTGCGGCGCAGGCGCTTCTTGTTCGGATTATTCATCGAATGGCACCTCCCCAAGGCAGATTCTCATACTGGTCAACAGAGCGGAACACCGCGCCCTCGATGCGGGCCTTCAGGGTGCAGTCCAGTGCGCCCTTGTCCACGATGGTGATGCGGACGTTGTCGATGTCCAAATCTTTCAGGGTCTCCAGCGCGACCTTGCGCAGCTGGTTGCCGTACTGATGGATGACGGAGCTTTCGAGGGAGAAATCGATCTTGCCCTCGCCCGGCTCGACGGTCACCATGCAGTCGCTGGATTCCAGAGTGCCAGCCGTGGCTGCTTTCTTGATCTCCATGCTTTTTTCCTCCTTGGCAGGTGGTTTCTTCAATCGTTATACCGTACTTGCGGGGCGGCACCTCACTGCGCCGCTCCTGATGGTTCTATCATAATCGGACAATCTTACAAAAGGCATAGTGCCAGTCTTAATATTCGTTAAGAATCGCCAAAAATTTCTCTTGTACACAAGACATATTCCGTTTTGGCATAGTTTCCGAGCCACTACAATGCCGATCCACCGTTCCCCGGTTTCGGAGAGCAGCAGACCGACTCTGAAACTATGATACCTTAAGACCGGACGTTTGTAAAATCGTCAGATCCAATCTTGAACCATTCTCTGGGAGAATGGTTGCTTACTGGTTGTTCCGATAGTAGTTGATGAGGCAGCCGTCGGCGATGATCTGACGCTCCGGCTCGGTCAGCGCACCGGTGGAGACAGGGAACTCGGTGACGGTGCCGTCCGGCTTGACAGCGTAAGCGGAGAAGCTTGCCTTGTTCTCCAGAACAGCCTCGCGGATGCCCGGGACAAAGATGTAGTCGCCCAGTTCAAACACCTCGGGGTTCTCTACGAGGAAGGGCGTCATGCCCCAGTTGATGCAGTTGGAGCGATAACGCTTGGTGGCGTACTGCTTTGCGAAGTTGGCAGAAGCACCCATGACGCGCTGGCAGGAAGCAGCCTGCTCACGAGCGGAGCCGTCGCCGGGCATGTTGGCGAAGATGGTGGAGCCGATGTCGGTGTTGGCAGGGTCGTTGGCGATGCCGGCCTTGGTCAGGGCCTCATAGACCTTCATGACCTCCTCGGGCAGAGCCTTGCCCGCCTCGCGGTCGCGCTCGATCTGGCGCATGACCTTGCTACGGGAGACGTACTGGGGATCGCGGCGGCTCAGAGCGAACTCCGACAGACGTTCGGGGTTGGAGCGATAGGAAGAAGTCTCACCGGAGGGGATCAGCTCGTCGGTGGTGGTGACGGGGTCGGTGATGTAGGAGCAGACCTTGACCAGCAGATCGTCGGTCAGGGCAGGCATCTCGGGCCAGTCCTTGATGTTCGGGCCGAAGCGCAGCTCGGCATCCGGTTCGGCATGGCCCCAGCCGTTGTAAACGCGCTTCTCGTACAGGGAGGCGTTGTAGTGGTACTCGGGGTTGGTGTACTCCACATCCAGGTCGGTGGCGGCGGTCAGCTTGCCGCCGTTGGCTGCGGTGGCGGCGATGGAACGTGCGTCCATCAGTGCCACGCTGGACATCTGACCCTCGCCCGGCTTGGAGCCCTCGCGGTTCGGGAAGTTGCGGGTGGTGTGGCGGACGGAGAACTCGCCGTTTGCCGGGCAGTCGCCTGCGCCGAAGCAGGGGCCGCAGAAGCACTCACGCATGATGGCGCCGGCGTTGACAAGGTCGCTTGCACGGCCATTCTTGTACAGCTCGGCCAGTGCGGGCATGGAGCCGGGGTAGATGCTCAGAGTGAAGACACCGTTGCCGCAGCTCTTGCCGCGCAGGATGTCAGCAGCAGCACAGATGTTGTCGAAGGTGCCGCCGGCGCAGCCAGCGATCTCGCCCTGGTCCACCCAGACAGCGCCGTCGTGGAACTTGCTGTCGAGGTCCATCTTGGCACCCTTGATCTGCTTGTTGGCCTCTTCCTGTACAGCGTGCAGGATGTCGGCAGCGTTGGCCTGCAGCTCGTGGATGGTGTAGGTGTTGGAGGGGTGCATCGGCATAGCGATGGTGGACTCAATGGTGCTCAGGTCGATGTAGACGCAACCATCGTAGTAGGCCACCTCCGCAGGCTGCAGCTTCTTGAAGTCCTGCGGACGGCCGTGGATAGTGTAGTAACGCTGGGTCTCCTCATCGGTGACCCAGATGGAGGACCAGCAGGTGGTCTCGGTGGTCATGACGTCGATGGCGTTGCGATACTCGATGGGCAGGCCGGCAATGCCGGGGCCGACGAACTCCATGACCTTGTTCTTGACATAGCCCTTCTTATAGACGGCACCGCAGATGCTCAGAGCCACGTCGTGGGGACCGATGCCCGGGCGGGGCTTGCCGGTCAGGTAGATGGCGATGACCTGCGGACGAGCGAAGTCATAGGTTCGGCCCAGCAGCTGCTTGGCCAGCTCGCCGCCGCCTTCGCCGACCGCCATGGTGCCCAGTGCACCGTAGCGGGTGTGGGAGTCGGAGCCGAGGATCATCTTGCCGCCGCCGGCCATGGTCTCACGGTTGTAGCTGTGGATGTTGGCCATGTTGGTAGGGACGTAGATGCCGCCGTATTTATGAGCGGCGGACAGGGCGAACTTGTGGTCGTCCTCGTTGATGGTGCCGCCGACAGCGCAGAGGCTGTTGTGGCAGTTGGTCAGGACGTAGGGCAGCGGGAACTGCTTCATGCCGGAAGCGCGGGCCGTCTGGATGATGCCGACATAGGTGATGTCGTGGCTGGTCATCGAGTCGAACTTCAGTTGCAGCTGGTCAGGATCACCGCTCTTGTTGTGGGCCTGCAGGATACCGTAGGCCATAGTGCCTTTCTCAGCTTCCTTTGCGTCCACAGTGCGGCCGGTCTTCTGGGTCACTTCCTCAGGGCAGGAGCAGATGGTCTCGCCGTTTACGAGGTAGATCCCGTTATCGTATAATTTCAGCATGGTACTCTCCATTTTTCACATTTCACACATTTGCGTTCTTATACTCTCTCAAAAAGGCACTCCGGAAAAGGGGAGCCTCCCCTCCCCGGAGTGAATCAGACTTTTACAGAACCATAGAAACGATGAGGTTGAATATAGCTGCAACACCGATGCTGATAGGCGTTGCGACGAACAGCAGACGGTTGAACAGGCTGCTGCGCTCTTCCTCATTGCCACAGGAACCCAGAATCAGGGAACCGCCGGAAGAGAAGGGGCTGATTGCACTGCTCTGCGCGCCGAGAACCGTGCAGGTGAACAGATTGGCCGCGCCCAGACCCGTCGTTGCGGACAGACCGGGGATCAGCGGGAACAGAGCCGGGCAGACAACACCGGTGGTAGAGCTGAAGAAGCTCATGACTGCGCCGACCAGACTGAATGCGATCGGAACCAGGAAGGTCGGAACGTTGCTGCCGATCCAGTTGGACAGCAGGTCAATGGTTCCAGCCTCAACTGCAACGGCGATCAGCATACCAGCTCCGGCGATCATCAGGATAGTATTCCAAGGAACACGAGCGATGATCTCCTTCTGCGGAGCAAGCTTCATCAGCAGCGCAATGACAGCGAAGACGAATGCGACCAAGCCGACGTCGATCTTTCCTGCAACCAGCTTGATGACCGCATTGCCGGGGATCAGCAGCTTGAGCAGCGGGAAAACCAGAACGACTGCCATCATCGCGACCATGAGATAGAGCGTCTGCTTCTGTGCGGTGGTGTATGCTTCCGGTTTTTCAAACTTGACATCTTTGCCGATGTTGCGGTTTGCAGGCAGTGCAAAACGGAAAATCGTAATGAGGATCAGAGAGAACAGGACTGCCAGACCGAACATTTTCAGGCAGGTCACGAAAGAATCAATGGCTTCCAGTTCGGGAGCTGCCTCATAGGAGCTGTCCATCAGACCACGGAAGATAACGCCAAGCGCAGCCGTCGGGAAATCACCGCCCGCCAATGCGCCGCAGTTGATGGCGACTGCACCGGTCAGCTTGTCCATCTTGGACTCTTCGCAGATGAGCAGCGTGATGGGAGCGAGGAATGCCAGAACCGTGAAGTATGCTGCACCCATGACCGACAGGATGACAGCAACGGCGAACAGTGCATATGGCAGCATTCCCGGGAATTTACGGCAGGCATACAGCAGCGAGCGGGAAATCTTTTCCAGCGTGCCATTGGCTGCTGCAACATTATAGAACAACGAAACGGAGATGATAACGAACATCGTGTTCGTCGGCCAGAATGCAATCAGAGCTTTCGGCTTGAGATCCAGCCAGAAACAGCCGATAAAATATGCAAATACAATGCAGAAGAAACCCGTATTGATCTTGGTTTTATAGCCAAGAAAGACTGCCAGTGCGATGGCAGCGATAATAACAGCACTTTGCATGGAACATCCTCCTTATTCCACTTCTTCGGCGTTACTCGATGCCGAGCAAGCCTGCCGCAATGGTATGCGACATGTAGTAAATCTGGTCGTCCGGCACACCATGATCCGACAGATATTGGAGATACTGCTGCATCGCGATCTCCCAGTGAGGATTCTCGGTCTGACCGCCGTCTGTGCTGATGAGCACGTTCTTATAGCCGACCTCACGGATGACCTCGAGGTTTTCGGGCAGATTGCTCTTGTACTTGCCGCCGCCCATGTTCTGTGCATAGCAGCGTTCCAGCAGAACATCGTAATCCTTGACGATCCGTTTCTGGTCTTCGATGCTCATGTCGACGACCCACCATTCCGGATGGGTGACGACCAGCTTCTTGACACCGGCAGCGCGGGCTGCATCGCAGACGATGAAGCTCTCTTCGGGGGAAATATGCGCCGTGCCGAGTACTGCGTCATAATCCTTGACCAGCTGGAAGATGTCCTTCATCTCGGGAACAATTTTTCCATTCTCGGTCACCTTCACGCCATCGTCCGGGTTCTTGCCGAACTTTGCCAGATGGTTCTGGGCGTGCTGTGTCGGCAGCCAGACCACTTTGGCTC
>OWIS01000610.1_pt1 | contig 10560 bp, 7 predicted proteins | sample 1732611 | NCBI WGS metagenome assembly OWIS01 (sample SAMN05065734, study PRJEB22554) | human gut metagenome | biome: ENVO:2100002; feature: ENVO:00000062; material: ENVO:00002003 | host: Homo sapiens | place: USA
CCATCAGCAAAAGGGGATGATAAGTTTATCACCACCGACTATTTGCAACAGTGCCTGCTGAGCTTCGTCCGCGAAGGCGATACAGTGGTGGTGCACAGCATGGATCGGCTGGCCCGCAACCTCGATGACCTGCGTCGCTTGGTACAGAAGCTGACTCAGCGCGGCGTGCGCATCGAGTTCCTGAAGGAGGGCCTGGTGTTCACTGGCGAGGACTCGCCGATGGCCAACCTGATGCTGTCGGTGATGGGGGCCTTCGCTGAGTTCGAGCGCGCCCTGATCCGCGAGCGGCAGCGTGAGGGCATCGCCTTGGCCAAGCAGCGTGGCGCGTACCGGGGCCGCAAGAAAGCCCTGTCCGATGAGCAGGCTGCTACCCTGCGGCAGCGAGCGACGGCCGGCGAGCCCAAGGCGCAGCTTGCCCGCGAGTTCAACATCAGCCGGGAAACCCTCTACCAGTACCTCCGCACGGACGACTGACACATGCCGCGTCGCTTGATCCTCTCGGCCACGGAGCGGGACACCCTGCTTGCGCTGCCGGAAAGCCAGGATGACCTGATCCGCTACTACACCTTCAACGACTCCGACCTGTCGCTGATCCGCCAGCGACGCGGCGACGCCAACCGCCTCGGCTTCGCCGTGCAGCTCTGCCTGCTGCGCTACCCCGGTTACGCGCTGGGAACCGACAGCGAGCTGCCCGAGCCGGTCATCCTGTGGGTGGCGAAGCAAGTCCAGGCCGAGCCGGCGAGCTGGGCAAAGTACGGCGAGCGCGACGTGACCCGTCGCGAGCATGCCCAGGAACTGCGCACCTACCTGCAACTGGCCCCGTTCGGCCTGTCCGACTTCCGCGCCCTGGTGCGCGAGCTAACCGAGCTGGCCCAGCAGACCGACAAAGGCTTGCTGCTGGCCGGTCAGGCCCTGGAGAGCCTACGGCAGAAACGACGCATCCTGCCGGCGCTGAGCGTGATTGACCGGGCCTGCTCGGAAGCCATTGCGCGAGCCAATCGGCGGGTCTACCGCGCCCTGGTCGAACCACTCACGGACTCGCATCGGGCCAAGCTGGACGAGCTGTTGAAGCTCAAGGCCGGCAGCAGCATCACCTGGTTGACCTGGCTGCGCCAGGCACCGCTGAAACCCAACTCTCGGCACATGCTGGAACACATCGAGCGGCTGAAGACATTTCAGTTGGTGGACTTGCCCGAAGGCCTGGGCCGGCACATCCACCAGAACCGCCTGCTCAAGCTGGCCCGCGAGGGTGGGCAGATGACGCCCAAAGACCTCGGTAAGTTCGAGCCGCAGCGCCGCTACGCGACCCTGGCCGCCGTGGTGCTGGAGAGCACCGCGACCGTGATCGATGAGCTGGTCGATCTGCATGACCGCATCCTGGTCAAGCTGTTCAGCGGCGCGAAGCACAAGCATCAGCAGCAGTTCCAGAAGCAGGGCAAGGCGATCAACGACAAGGTGCGCCTGTACTCCAGGATCGGCCAGGCGCTGCTGGAAGCGAAGGAAAGCGGCAGCGACCCCTATGCCGCCATCGAGGCGGTGATTCCCTGGGACGAGTTCACCGAGAGCGTCAGCGAGGCCGAGCTGCTGGCCCGGCCGGAAGGCTTCGACCACCTGCACCTGGTCGGCGAGAACTTCGCCACCCTGCGCCGTTACACGCCGGCCTTGCTGGAGGTGCTGGAACTGCGCGCCGCGCCGGCCGCGCAAGGCGTGCTGGCAGCCGTGCAGACCCTGCGTGAGATGAACGCCGACAACCTGCGCAAGGTGCCGGCCGATGCACCCACGGCCTTCATCAAGCCGCGCTGGAAGCCGCTGGTGATCACCCCGGAAGGCCTCGACCGGAAATTCTACGAAATCTGCGCCCTGTCCGAGCTGAAGAACGCCCTGCGCTCCGGCGACATCTGGGTCAAGGGCTCGCGGCAGTTCCGCGACTTCGACGACTACCTGCTGCCGGCCGAGAAGTTCGCCGCACTCAAGCGCGAGCAGGCCCTGCCCCTGGCGATCAACCCGAACAGCGACCAGTACCTGGAAGAGCGTTTGCAGCTGCTGGACGAGCAGTTGGCCACCGTCACCCGCCTGGCCAAGGACAACGAGCTGCCCGATGCCATCCTCACCGAGTCAGGGCTGAAAATCACCCCGCTGGATGCGGCGGTGCCGGATCGGGCGCAGGCGCTGATCGACCAAACCAGCCAGTTACTGCCGCGCATCAAGATCACCGAACTGCTGATGGACGTGGACGACTGGACGGGCTTCAGCCGCCACTTCACCCACTTGAAGGACGGGGCCGAGGCCAAAGACAGGACGTTGCTGCTGTCCGCAATCCTCGGTGATGCGATCAACCTCGGGCTGACCAAGATGGCCGAGTCGAGCCCCGGCCTGACCTACGCCAAGCTGTCCTGGCTGCAAGCCTGGCACATCCGCGACGAAACCTATTCGGCGGCCTTGGCCGAGCTGGTCAACCACCAGTATCGCCACGCCTTTGCCGCCCACTGGGGCGACGGCACGACCTCATCCTCCGATGGCCAGCGCTTCCGCGCGGGTGGCCAGGGCGAGAGCACCGGGCACGTCAACCCGAAGTACGGTAGCGAGCCGGGACGGCTGTTCTATACCCATATCTCCGACCAGTACGCGCCGTTCAGCACCCGCGTGGTGAATGTCGGCGTCCGCGATTCCACCTATGTGCTCGACGGCCTGCTGTACCACGAGTCCGACCTGCGGATCGAGGAGCACTACACCGACACGGCCGGCTTCACCGATCACGTCTTTGCCCTGATGCACCTGCTAGGCTTCCGCTTCGCGCCGCGCATCCGCGACCTCGGCGAAACCAAGCTGTACGTGCCGCAGGGCGTGCAAGCCTACCCGACGTTGCGCCCGCTGATCGGCGGCACCCTGAACATCAAGCACGTGCGTGCCCACTGGGACGACATCCTGCGCCTGGCCAGCTCGATCAAGCAGGGCACCGTCACCGCCTCGCTGATGCTGCGCAAGCTCGGCAGCTACCCGCGCCAGAACGGACTGGCCGTGGCCCTGCGCGAGCTGGGCCGGATCGAGCGCACGCTGTTCATCCTGGACTGGCTGCAAAGTGTTGAACTGCGCCGCCGCGTGCATGCCGGCCTGAACAAAGGTGAGGCGCGCAACTCGCTGGCCAGGGCGGTGTTCTTCAACCGCCTTGGGGAAATCAGGGATCGGAGCTTCGAGCAGCAGCGCTACCGGGCCAGCGGCCTCAACCTGGTGACGGCGGCTATCGTGCTGTGGAACACGGTGTACCTGGAACGCGCCACCCAGGGGTTGGTCGAGGCCGGCAAGCCGGTGGACGGCGAGCTGCTGCAATTCCTGTCGCCGCTGGGCTGGGAGCACATCAACCTAACCGGCGATTACGTCTGGCGGCAGAGCCGCAGACTGGAAGACGGGAAGTTTCGGCCCTTACGGATGCCCGGAAAACCTTAGCGTACGATTTTTTCCGAATTCTGCGGGCTCCCCTATCTCATCTGCGCAAGGCAGAACGTGAAGACGGCCGCGAGCGCCAGGCGCACGAGGCCGGCGCGCGGACCCGCGCCACGGCCCACGAGCGGACGCCGCAGCAGGAGCGCCAGAAGGCCGCCAGAGAGGCCGAGCGCGGCCGTGAGGCTTGGACGCTAGGGCAGGGCATGAAAAAGCCCGTAGCGGGCTGCTACGGGCGTCTGACGCGGTGGAAAGGGGGAGGGGATGTTGTCTACATGGCTCTGCTGTAGTGAGTGGGTTGCGCTCCGGCAGCGGTCCTGATCAATCGTCACCCTTTCTCGGTCCTTCAACGTTCCTGACAACGAGCCTCCTTTTCGCCAATCCATCGACAATCACCGCGAGTCCCTGCTCGAACGCTGCGTCCGGACCGGCTTCGTCGAAGGCGTCTATCGCGGCCCGCAACAGCGGCGAGAGCGGAGCCTGTTCAACGGTGCCGCCGCGCTCGCCGGCATCGCTGTCGCCGGCCTGCTCCTCAAGCACGGCCCCAACAGTGAAGTAGCTGATTGTCATCAGCGCATTGACGGCGTCCCCGGCCGAAAAACCCGCCTCGCAGAGGAAGCGAAGCTGCGCGTCGGCCGTTTCCATCTGCGGTGCGCCCGGTCGCGTGCCGGCATGGATGCGCGCGCCATCGCGGTAGGCGAGCAGCGCCTGCCTGAAGCTGCGGGCATTCCCGATCAGAAATGAGCGCCAGTCGTCGTCGGCTCTCGGCACCGAATGCGTATGATTCTCCGCCAGCATGGCTTCGGCCAGTGCGTCGAGCAGCGCCCGCTTGTTCCTGAAGTGCCAGTAAAGCGCCGGCTGCTGAACCCCCAACCGTTCCGCCAGTTTGCGTGTCGTCAGACCGTCTACGCCGACCTCGTTCAACAGGTCCAGGGCGGCACGGATCACTGTATTCGGCTGCAACTTTGTCATGCTTGACACTTTATCACTGATAAATATAATATGTCCACCAACTTATCAGTGATAAAGAATCCGCGCGTTCAATCGGACCAGCGGAGGCTGGTCCGGAGGCCAGACGTGAAACCCAACAGACCCCTGATCGTAATTCTGAGCACTGTCGCGCTCGACGCTGTCGGCATCGGCCTGATTATGCCGGTGCTGCCGGGCCTCCTGCGCGATCTGGTTCACTCGAACGACGTCACCGCCCACTATGGCATTCTGCTGGCGCTGTATGCGTTGATGCAATTTGCCTGCGCACCTGTGCTGGGCGCGCTGTCGGATCGTTTCGGGCGGCGGCCGGTCTTGCTCGTCTCGCTGGCCGGCGCTGCTGTCGACTACGCCATCATGGCGACGGCGCCTTTCCTTTGGGTTCTCTATATCGGGCGGATCGTGGCCGGCATCACCGGGGCGACTGGGGCGGTAGCCGGCGCTTATATTGCCGATATCACTGATGGCGATGAGCGCGCGCGGCACTTCGGCTTCATGAGCGCCTGTTTCGGGTTCGGGATGGTCGCGGGACCTGTGCTCGGTGGGCTGATGGGCGGTTTCTCCCCCCACGCTCCGTTCTTCGCCGCGGCAGCCTTGAACGGCCTCAATTTCCTGACGGGCTGTTTCCTTTTGCCGGAGTCGCACAAAGGCGAACGCCGGCCGTTACGCCGGGAGGCTCTCAACCCGCTCGCTTCGTTCCGGTGGGCCCGGGGCATGACCGTCGTCGCCGCCCTGATGGCGGTCTTCTTCATCATGCAACTTGTCGGACAGGTGCCGGCCGCGCTTTGGGTCATTTTCGGCGAGGATCGCTTTCACTGGGACGCGACCACGATCGGCATTTCGCTTGCCGCATTTGGCATTCTGCATTCACTCGCCCAGGCAATGATCACCGGCCCTGTAGCCGCCCGGCTCGGCGAAAGGCGGGCACTCATGCTCGGAATGATTGCCGACGGCACAGGCTACATCCTGCTTGCCTTCGCGACACGGGGATGGATGGCGTTCCCGATCATGGTCCTGCTTGCTTCGGGTGGCATCGGAATGCCGGCGCTGCAAGCAATGTTGTCCAGGCAGGTGGATGAGGAACGTCAGGGGCAGCTGCAAGGCTCACTGGCGGCGCTCACCAGCCTGACCTCGATCGTCGGACCCCTCCTCTTCACGGCGATCTATGCGGCTTCTATAACAACGTGGAACGGGTGGGCATGGATTGCAGGCGCTGCCCTCTACTTGCTCTGCCTGCCGGCGCTGCGTCGCGGGCTTTGGAGCGGCGCAGGGCAACGAGCCGATCGCTGATCGTGGAAACGATAGGCCTATGCCATGCGGGTCAAGGCGACTTCCGGCAAGCTATACGCGCCCTAGGAGTGCGGTTGGAACGTTGGCCCAGCCAGATACTCCCGATCACGAGCAGGACGCCGATGATTTGAAGCGCACTCAGCGTCTGATCCAAGAACAACCATCCTAGCAACACGGCGGTCCCCGGGCTGAGAAAGCCCAGTAAGGAAACAACTGTAGGTTCGAGTCGCGAGATCCCCCGGAACCAAAGGAAGTAGGTTAAACCCGCTCCGATCAGGCCGAGCCACGCCAGGCCGAGAACATTGGTTCCTGTAGGCATCGGGATTGGCGGATCAAACACTAAAGCTACTGGAACGAGCAGAAGTCCTCCGGCCGCCAGTTGCCAGGCGGTAAAGGTGAGCAGAGGCACGGGAGGTTGCCACTTGCGGGTCAGCACGGTTCCGAACGCCATGGAAACCGCCCCCGCCAGGCCCGCTGCGACGCCGACAGGATCTAGCGCTGCGTTTGGTGTCAACACCAACAGCGCCACGCCCGCAGTTCCGCAAATAGCCCCCAGGACCGCCATCAATCGTATCGGGCTACCTAGCAGAGCGGCAGAGATGAACACGACCATCAGCGGCTGCACAGCGCCTACCGTCGCCGCGACCCCGCCCGGCAGGCGGTAGGCTCAAAAGAATACTCTTGCTTGATGGTCGACCACATTCCATGCCTCGACTTTCTCGAAAAAACGCAATGCTTCCCGCGTTGGCTTCCCGGTGAGCAAACCAAAGGAGCAGAAGACACACTCGACTTTGGCGAGCAGAGCGTGATGCCGAGCGGCTTCTCTCCGGAGGCACTGCCACACTTCCAGGCTGCATATCCGGGCAAGCCGATCACTGAAGATGATCTCTTCTACTATATCTACGGCATCCTTCATTCCGAGGACTACCGGATGCGTTACGCCAACAATCTGATGAAGGAGTTGCCGCGCATTCCGCGTGTCGCCACCTACGAGCAGTTCATGGCCTTTGTCGAGGCCGGTCAGGAGCTCGCTCGGTTGCACGTGCACTTTGAAGATGTTGCGCCATACGCCGGCGTCAAATTTGAGTACACGAAGGTCGGGCAGCCGTCCTACCGCGTGACGCAGATGAAGTGGGGCAAGATCAAGGGGAAGACCGGCAACGCGGCCAAAGATAAGACCACGCTGATCTACAACGATTGGATCACCGTGAAGAACATCCCGCTTGAAGCGCAGGAGTATGTCGTCAACAAGAAATCGGCGCTCGATTGGGTGGTGGAACGCGCTTGCGTCAGCATCGACAAAGCTTCCGGCATCGTGAACGACTTCAACGACTACGCGGCCGAGATGGGCAGCGAACGTTACCCGTTGGACCTCTTCCTGAAGATCATTACGGTCAGCCTGGAAACGATGAAAATCGTAAAGACACTGCCCAAGCTAGAGATCCATCCGTTGGATAAATAAAGTTTGTGGAGTGGTTTCATTCAATAAGACTGAAACCACTCCACATTGGTTTGCCCCTTCGGTTGACGATATGTCGGCCGTTTGGCGAACGAGTTCCATTTTGGAACAAGTTGCCGCTTTGCAATGGCTTTGCCTCGTACATCAAAGAAATCCTTAGGGAAGGTCTGAGCAAGTGCCAATTTTTATGACTGCAACCGGAAAATCCGGACCAAACACATAAATTCGGTTGTTTACAGTCTAAAAATTGGCAGTTTATGCTGTTTTTAGTGGAAATTTCCACAATATAGGCACAATTAGCCTTGATATTTCACCTAGCCGCGGAGCTCCAGTCTCCGCGGTCTAATTGAGAATGAATCGCATCTAGCATCCAGAAATCCGCGCCGCGGATACACCCCCCCCTTACCCCCGAGTTGACAGCGAGTCAGGGACGCTCCATCAGGGGCTATTCCATCAGGATTTCAAAACGGCGCTGCCAGGCTTCCGGCATCGGCGGCAGGCCGAAGACAATGCGGGTCTGCAGTTCGTGGACCTTGGCCGGTACGCAGATGAGGAACTGGCGGATGAGCCGGATCGTCGGCCCGTAGCGGCGCTTTTCAGCGCAGTGCGCGCGCGTCGTATTCCGCTTTCGGCTGCGCCGCTTCTTCAAGGGCTTATGCGGCTGCTCGCGCCTGAGCAGAGCGTGCCGAAGCTCCTCCATGATCTGCATGACGACGAGCGTGATTGTCATGCGCAGCGAGTTGGCGAAGAAGCCGTTCAGACTGCAGCGTGCGGCACAGCACGACGACTTCCATTCGCAGTTGAGTCGCTCATCCTCACCTCGGGAGCAGAAAATTTCTTCATAAATTTCAATGGATGCTTCGGCATTCGCCTTGTCCCGCTCGAAGCTCTCATCGGGAAGCGCGCGGTACTTTCTCAGGCCGCGGCCTTTGGCGAAGGCCCGGGCTTCTTCAATCGAAAGGTTTGTTTGAATGAAGCCGGCATCAACGTCCTGGTGCTGATCGCTGAACTGCAGGCGGTACACCACCGTCCGGGGTGTTTTCCATGTTTTTGCTTGATAGTTATGGAAAAAACCGCAGCAGCGGAACTTGTTGCCTGCCGTCGTGCTGGTGAGCTTGCGGCGGCGCTTTGGAGGCTTCACTTCATCAAATAGTCCGGTCAGCGGGATCTCCTTAAGAATTTCCTTCGCCATGCAAATCCTGCTATTCGGGTCTGAGGAGTACTCCTCGGCAATATGCCTGAAGAGTTTTGTCCTCAGGTCTTTCGGGCGCACGTTGTAGCCCAGAATGTAGCTCACCCCTTCCTCGACAATGATTCTGATGAGCTCGGCGTTGTTGTAGCCGGTATCGCCGCGCACAAGAATTTTTGCGCCGGGGAAGCTTTCCCTGAGCTTTTGAATCAGCCGGCGGATGTGAATGAGGCAGAGCGCTGGCCATTCGCTGCGCCCGGGGCATTCTGCACAAACGCAGGAACGCCGTTGATCGCCACAAAGATCGGCAGGTATGAGATGCACCGGTAGTGCCCGTCGTAGCAGGCCTCATTCTGATTGCCGAAAAGCTCTACCGGGGTGGAGTCCACATCAATGATGAAGTACTCCTTATCTCCGCGTTTTTTAAGGATTCTTATGGCTTCATTCTCTGTGAAGTCAATCAGATCCATGATTGCCGGCGTTGTGATTCTGAGGGGATCAGTCTTTGTGAGCTTGGAGAGCTCCCCCTTGACCTCGGCAAGCGCCATCATCCGATCGTGTTTGCACTTCTCTTCGAACCGAGCGAAGAAGCGGGAAAGCGTCGGCGCGCTGGCTACGTTCGAGATGCGCAGAGCGCTGACAAAGCTCTTGTCCATGCTGAGCTGTTCGACGTCATTGAAGTCGGGCATGCCGGCCGCCAGTGATGCGAGCACCTGATTGATCAGGTCTTCCGTGTCGTAGACGAAGTTGAAGTGATCCCGGGGCGTGTACTTGTCGATGACCCGGGCAAGCGCCGCCGGAACCTTGGACCGCCAGGCTCGATTCATGAGCGGAGCCAGCCCTCCGAAGCGTGTTACATCTTTTTGATTGACTTCGAATGCAATTGCTCGATTGAGGTTGTCCGTGTGGTTGCTATACTGCATGGCGAGGCGTCCGGTTGGTTTTTTCTTGACAATTAAATTATACCGCTATCGCCTCTTTTCATTTGTGCAACAAGCATAAACACTAATTTAGATCATTATTTGATCCCTGTACGCCGCCTGAAAATTTAGGCCCACCTGCCGATCGCAGATGAGCCTACGCCCAAGGTCTCTTTTTAGGCGAAATATTCAGGTTAGGCCGTCAATCTCTTCAGGTAACAATCGAAAGTGAAGAGATTGCAGAGCGCCAGCATCGTATTGATGCGATGCGCATTCTTCGCAATGCCGCGATACCGGGTCTTGCGGTACGACATCTGAAGCTTCACACGCGCAAAGACATGCTCAACCTTGCAGCGGACGCTGGACTTGAAGTGCTCGATTTTGCGGATAAGATCTTCAGCCGAGCGTCCTTTCAAAACTCCAGGCCGCAGGTTGATCCGGTACGAGCGCTTTTCTGCTTCCTTATCGGTCTGGAATTCCTCGCGTTTTCCCATCCCGACATAGCCGGCATCGCCGTACACCTGCTCTGTCTCTGACGGTATCAGTTCCCGGGCACGGCTGATGTCATGCTCGTTGGCAGGTCCGTAGACGGCATTCGTGACGATGCCGATGATGTCGTCGGTGGCGACGTGCATCTTCATGCCGAAATGCCACGTATTTCCCTTTTTGCCGCTCGACATCTCCGGATCCCGCTTGTGATCGCGATTCTTTGTTGAGCTCGGAGCCTCAATGAAGCTGGCATCAACAATGCGTCCTTTGGAAAGCACCAGTCCGGCAGCGGTGATGCCGTCGTTGACCCGTTCAAGGACCTGCTTGCCGAGGTTGTGCTTCTCGAGCAGATGACGGAACTGGAGAATCGTGGATTCGTCCGGCGTACGGTCCGCCAGCGCCAATCCCACGAATTTTCGAGCAGTAGAGTTCTCGTGAAGGAAGTCCTCCATCTGGGGATCGCTCATGTTGTAGGCGATCTGAAGCAGATGGATCCGGAGCATCAGTTCAAGAGGAAAGGGCTGCCGACCGCGGCGGCCTGACTCGTAGTAGAAGGGCTGAATCAGTGCCAGAAGGTCTGACCAGGGGACAAGCTTTTCCAACCGTTCGGTGAGGCGTTCCGTACGGGTTTTGCGGGTTTTCCGGCGAAGACTGGTTTCAAGGTCTGAAAACGAAAGCTGTTCCATCAGAAGCCTCTCGCAAATCTATTCATGATAGATATATTCTATCATATATTTGATATTTATACAATTAATGCATTATCTTTCGATTTGCTCAGAGCATCCTTA
>OWIS01000611.1_pt1 | contig 10548 bp, 9 predicted proteins | sample 1732611 | NCBI WGS metagenome assembly OWIS01 (sample SAMN05065734, study PRJEB22554) | human gut metagenome | biome: ENVO:2100002; feature: ENVO:00000062; material: ENVO:00002003 | host: Homo sapiens | place: USA
TGAAAAGGCAAAAAATAAAAAGGGGTGCGTCACAGACTTATGACACACCCTCGTTTTGTTTCATATAAGTAAAAAGATATTACACTACCAATCATTTCCCGTCCAGGCAAGCAAAAACAGCTGCATAGGCAGGGATGATTTTCTGCGTGGGCAAGCAAAAATTCTTGCCTGGGCAGGGAAAAATAAAAGTGGGGTAAGGGGAATGTTTTGAAAAACACCTCTTACCCCACTTCCGTTAGGATATAAATATGATAAAAACTGGTCAGACCTATTCTGAGACAGGAGGATTCTGATGGGAATTTTCCTCACTCATTTCCTGCGCCTTCCTCATTTGTTCTTCTGCTATTCGCAACTGTTCCTCTGCCTTTATACGTGCACGCTCTGCTTCTTCCTGAGCTTTAATCCTTGCACGTTCAGCCTCCTGTTCTGCCTTGATTCTTGCACGCTCAGCAGCCTCGTCAGCCGCTTTAGCCTCAGCCTCAGCCCTTTCCTTTGCCAGACGAATCAATTCCTCTCGATGCTTCTTGATCAGGTCATACATGATGGTAGCAGCCTGATCTGGAGCTATGCGATTGCCCAATTTCTCACGAACCTCCTGATAACCTGCTAACATTTTTTCTCTGCCAGGCATTCCAGGAAGAATCTGGAAGAGCTGGTCGGCAATACCATCCACCGTAAAGCGGTCGGCAAACATCTCCTTCACGATTTCCTTATTGGCCACCAAATTGACCAATGAGATATACTTCACCTTGAGGATATGATTGAAAGCCCAACGTATCAGTTTAGGAAGCGGTGTCTCATAGCAGACAACCTGCGGAACATCAAAAAGAGCCGTCTCTAATGTGGCAGTACCACTGGTTACTAATGCCACCTTACTTTGAGCCAAAAGCGGATAAGTCTTGTTCTTGACCAACCTGACAGGAGTTCCCTCAATGAATTTCTGATAATATTCATCATCAACAGAAGGAGCACCAGCCAGGACCATCTGATAATCCTCAAAACGCTCAGCCACCTCTATCATGGCTGGCAAATTATCCTTGATTTCCTGCAGACGACTACCAGCCAACAAAGCTATAATAGGTTTTCTTGTGTCCAGATTATTCTCAACACAAAATTCAGCGTATGTCTGATGATAATCCGCTCTAAACTCATTCACCTCCTGTGCCGTAGGATTGCCTACATAATGAATCGGATACTTGTGTTTTTTCTCAAAGAAATCAACCTCAAAAGGCAAGATAGAAAAGAGTTCGGCTATATCCCTCTTGATACTGCGAATACGCCATTCCTTCCATGCCCATATCTTAGGAGATATATAATAGTAAGCAGGTATTAAAGTGTTCTTTTTCAGAAACTTAGCAATATTCAGATTAAAACCCGGATAATCTACAAGAATCACCACATCAGGTTTCCATTCCACAATATCCTGCTTGCATTTTTTCATATTGGCAAAGATGGTACGCAGATGCAGAAGAACCGGCACAAAACCCATATATGCCAGTTCCTTATAATGCTTGACACGGGTTCCACCTTCAGCAGCCATCAAGTCACCACCGAAGAACCGAAACTCTGCCAATTCATCCACTTTTTTCAACGAGCGCATCAATCTGCTGGCATGCAAATCACCACTTGCCTCGCCTACTATCAAATAATACTTCATATCTTAGCGTGAGAAGTTTATAAAATCCTTGAGTGAAGGTTTAAATCTTGAAACTATTCAGTAATTCATAGTCTGTCACATCTATCTTGGTAGGTGTAATGGAGATATATCCATGATTCAGAGCCCACTGGTCGGTATCAGTAGCCTCCGGCTCATCATTGCGATATTCTCCCACCATCCAATAGTAATCGTAGCCACGCGGATGATGACGTTTTTCCACCTCATGAATCCAGGAGCCACGAGTCATGCGGCACATCTTAAAGCCCTTGAAAGGCGGATTCGCAGGGAAATTCACATTCAGACAGGTATCTATAGGCAAACCTTCCGCAAGCACTTTCTTCACAATAGCGATAACCCCATCCTTCAACGGAGAAAGATCGGCATTCTCATCGTAATTGCAACTACTGAAGGCCACAGAAGGAATACGCTTCATGCACCCCTCCTTGGCAACACCCATCGTACCGGAATAATGATTGTTGACACTGGAATTATCACCATGGTTGATGCCACTCAGAATCAAGTCTGGAGTACGCCCAGGAAGCAATTGATCTAATGCCAACTTCACACAGTCAACAGGCGTACCGCTGCATGACCATACTCCCACATCCTCTCCCATATTCTTGCGGCGTTTCAGTCGCAATGGTTCTGTGGCAGAAAAGGCACAGGCATATCCCGACCGGGCACTTTCAGGAGCCACAACCAGCACGTCGCACCAGCCTTTGAGGAAGCCGACGAGCGTTTTGATACCATTGGCATGATAGCCATCATCATTCGAAATTAAAACTAAAGGTTTCTTATTTTCCATAAAATTTCCTTTCTTTTGGGTGCAAAAGTAATAAAAAAACTATAAAGTAACGTATTTCTCGCATAAAATATGTATCTTTGCATCGATTTTCACTATTATAACATATAGAAAATGGGAAAAATTATCGCATTAGCTAATCAAAAAGGTGGTGTAGGAAAGACTACAACTACTATCAATCTGGCTGCATCGCTGGCCACATTGGAGAAGACAGTCCTCGTTGTTGACGCTGACCCTCAGGCAAACGCCTCCAGCGGTTTGGGTGTCGATATCAAGGAGGTGGACTGCTCGCTCTACGAATGTATCATCGACCACGCCGATGTCCGCGATGCGATATATACCACCGATATTGACGGTTTGGACATTATCCCAAGCCATATCGACCTGGTGGGTGCTGAAATAGAAATGCTCAACCTTAAGAACCGTGAGAAAGTAATCAAGACCTTGCTGGAACCTATCCGCGATGATTATGATTATATCCTCATCGACTGTTCTCCTTCACTGGGACTCATCACTGTCAACTCGCTTACCGCAGCCGACAGCGTCATCATCCCTGTGCAGTGCGAATATTTCGCTCTTGAAGGTATCAGCAAACTGCTCAACACCATCAAGATTATCAAGAGTAAGCTGAATCCGAAACTGGAAATCGAAGGATTCCTGCTCACCATGTATGACAGCCGTCTCCGCCTTGCCAACCAGATCTATGACGAGGTAAAACGACACTTCCAGGAACTGGTGTTCAAGAGTGTCATCCAGCGCAACGTGAAGTTGAGCGAAAGTCCAAGTCACGGTCTCCCTGTCATCCTCTACGATGCAGAGTCAAACGGTGCCAAGAACCATCTGGCACTGGCAAAAGAGATCATCAACAAGAATAGTTAACAAGTAAAGACAAGAGAATTCTTCACTCTTCACTTAAAAACAACATAATGGCAGTACATAAGAAATACAATAACGGAACGAAAAGCAATGCCTTGGGTCGTGGACTCGATGCATTAATATCAACAGAAGGCGTTCGCACCCAGGGCAGCAGCACCATCAATGAGATAGCGCTCGACCAGATAGAAGCGAACCCCAACCAGCCTCGCCGCGAGTTTGACGAGGAAGCCTTGCACGAACTGGCTGAAAGCATCAAGGCTATCGGTATCATACAGCCCATCACCCTGAGACAGGTATCGGAAAACAGATTCCAGATTATCGCCGGTGAGCGCCGATGGAGAGCTTCCCAACTGGCTGGTCTCCTGGCTATTCCTGCCTACATCCGCACCATCAGCGATGAGAACGTGATGGAAATGGCTTTGGTGGAGAATATCCAGCGCCAGGACCTCAATGCCATCGAAATTGCCCTTGCCTATGAGCATCTCCTGGAAAACGAGGGAATGACACAAGAGAAGATTTCCGAGCGTGTGGGCAAGAGTAGAGCAGCCATTGCCAACTACCTCCGCCTGCTGAAACTGCCTGCCCAGGTACAGATGGCATTGCAGAAGAAGGAAATCGACATGGGACACTGCCGTGCACTGCTTGCACTTGACAGTCCGTCGCTACAAATCAAACTCTTCAAGGAAATCCAGAAAAACGGTTACTCAGTTAGAAAGGTAGAAGAAATGGTGCAGCACCTGAAAAACGGTGAGGACATCGAGAGTGGCAAGAAGACGATTACATCCAAGTCACAAGTACCAGAAGAGTTTACGATGCTGAAAGACCGTCTTTCTAAATTCCTCAACACCAAAGTACAGTTCACCTGTTCACCAAAGGGCAAGGGAAAAATCAGCATTCCTTTCGCCAATGAGGAAGAATTGGAGCGCATCATGAGCGTTTTCGACCAATTAAACCAAAACAAAAATTAAGAAAGTGAATTTCAAGTTATCACATATCTGCATCATGGCACTGCTATGGCTGGGCACAACACAGGCGATGGCACAAAAGGACTCACTCGCCGTAGAAAGCCTGAGCCTGGAGGATTCGATTACCATCGACAGTGCCTCCCTGAGCAAAGCCCTCGCCCCTAAAGCGCTGAGAAAGAAGCGCAACTGGGCCACCTGGAGGCCAGACACCAAGCGTGCCATGTGGCTTGCTCTCGTATTGCCGGGTGCAGGACAGATTTACAACAGGAAATACTGGAAGCTGCCTATCATCTACGGCGGCTTCGTGGGATGTGCCTATGCCATGAGCTGGAACAACCAGATGTATCATGACTACTCACAGGCATATCTGGACATCATGGACGATGACCCCAACACACAGAGCTACAACCAGTTCTTGCACTTGGGAGCCCAAATAGATGCCAGCAACATAGAGCGATATAAGGAAATCTTCCGCAAACGCAAAGACCGCTATCGCAGATGGAGAGACATGAGTATGTTTGTGATGATAGGCGTATATGCCTTCTCCGTCATTGATGCATACGTGGATGCTTCCCTCTCTGAATTTGACATCTCAGACGACCTGTCGCTCAGAGTAGAGCCTACGGTAATCAACAACAATCAGAGAACCCGCAACCCATTGCGTTCTTCTACGCTTGGCCTGCAATGTTCTCTCACATTCTAAAGAAAACCTTCCTGCCTCTTCAGGAAAAGGGAAATACCCATTCCGGAAAAGGAAAAACATTACGGGAAGAAACTACATACATTATTATATATATAAGAAAATCGAAAAAGCAAAATAGACCATTATATCAGAATGAAGAAAGTAATCATATTTGCAGCTATATTGCTTAGCTGTTCTACCGGAATGCAAGCGCAAACCGAAAACGGTGACAACGATGATGTGATCACCGTAACAGACAAAGACGGAAAAGCAGAAGAAATCGAAATTCCTACAGGTTTGGAGGACAATCTCGACAGCCTGCTCCATCTCTACAATGCTCAGACATATATGATGCCGGATACAGCATGCAACTACAAGGATGAAAACCGAACATACCCTAAAGAGGTATATATCGACCGCCTGAAGAGACTCCCTACCATCATAGAGATGCCATACAATGAGGTGGTACAGAAATTCATTGACCGCTATAGCGGCAAGTTACGCCGCTCTGTCAGCTTTATGTTGGGAGCCAGCAATTTCTACATGCCTATCTTCGAGGAGGCTTTGGAGGCATACAACCTGCCTTTGGAATTGAAATATCTGCCAGTCATTGAATCAGCGCTCAATCCGAAGGCTGTTTCAAGAGTAGGTGCCACAGGTCTCTGGCAGTTTATGCTGGCCACAGGCAAGCGCTACGGACTGGAAGTAAACTCATTGGTAGATGAGCGCCGCGACCCGGTGAAAGCATCTTATGCTGCAGCCCACTACCTGAGTGATCTCTATAAGATCTTCGATGACTGGGGATTGGTAATCGCTGCCTACAACTGCGGTCCAAGCAAGGTAAACCAGGCCATCCACCGTGCCAAGGGTTCCGCTGACTACTGGAGCATCTATCCATACCTCCCAAAGGAGACCCGTGGATATGTACCAGCATTCATCGCAGCCAACTATATCATGAACTACTACTGCGAGCATAATATCTGTCCGATGGTCACAGAGTTGCCAGCCAAGACTGACACCGTGGTAGTAAACAGAGATCTTCACTTAGAGCAGATTGCACAGGTATTGAATATCAATATCGAACATCTGCGCAACCTCAACCCAGAATACCGCCGCGACATCGTCAACGGACTCAACAAGCCTAAGACCGTACGTCTGCCAGAATCTCTCGTGGGAGCATTCATCGACAATGAAGACTCTATCTACAACTTCAAGACCGATGAACTGCTGTTGAAGCGCGATGTAGTGGATGTCAAGGAAGATACACCATCTGTAGGTCGCAACTACAGTTATAGCCGTAGCAGATCTTCTTACAGTTCAAGAAGCAGAAGCTCTTACAGCAGAAAGAGCAAGAAATCAAAAAAGAAAAAGACAACTCGCAGCAAGAGTGTAACCATCAAGAATGGCGACACCTTATCAGAAATAGCAGCACGCAATCACACGACCGTGAAAAAACTTCGCAAACTGAATGGTATTTCTGGTAACACAATACGTGCCGGCAAGAAGATCAAGGTGAAGTAAAACACCTTGATTTGCCGACAGACAACACATACTGATTCATCAACTAAAAATTTCAGCAGGAGGGTAAAACCATGAACGATCAGAACTTGAAGGAACTGGAAAGAGAGCAGGCTGACAACAAGCTCATCAATGATGCTTTCCAGCATTTGATAGACACATACGTGGCTTCACGCCACCGCAAGAAAGTAGATATCGTAACGAAAGCTTTCAACTTTGCACGACAAGCTCACAAAGGAGTACGACGACTCTCTGGTGAGCCATATATCATGCACCCTATCGCCGTGGCTCAAATCGCCTGCGAAGAAATGGGATTAGGCTCTACCAGTATCTGTGCAGCCCTGCTCCATGACGTGGTGGAAGATACTGACTATACAGTAGAAGACATCACCAATATCTTCGGTGCTAAAATAGCACAGATTGTAGATGGACTGACCAAGATCAGCGGTGGTATCTTTGGAGATAAGGCTTCTGCGCAGGCTGAAAACTTCAAGAAACTCCTGCTCACCATGAGCGATGATATCCGTGTCATCCTCATCAAGATCTGCGACCGTCTGCACAACATGCGTACCCTCGCTTCCCAACCGGCAAACAAACAATACAAGATTGCCGGAGAAACGCTCTACATCTACGCTCCATTAGCTAACCGTCTGGGACTGAACAAGATCAAGACGGAATTAGAGAATCTCAGTTTCAAATACGACCACCCGCAGGAATATGCCAACATAGAGCATAAACTTGCAGATACAGAAGCACAGCGTGACAATCTCTTTGCACAGTTTACCGCCCCTATCCGTGAAGAACTCGATAAGTTGGGCGTAGAATACAAGATCAAAGCCCGTGTAAAGAGCCCTTATTCCATCTGGAATAAGATGCAGAACAAGCATGTCTCGTTCGACGAAATCTACGATATTCTGGCAGTCCGCATCATCTTTACCCCTAAAGTAAGGGCAAACGAGGTGAACGAATGCTTCAATATCTATGTAGCCATCAGCAAGATATACAAGAGTCATCCAGACCGTCTGCGCGACTGGCTCAACCATCCGAAAGCCAATGGCTATCAGGCGCTCCACGTCACCCTGATGAGTAAGCAGGGACGCTGGATAGAAGTACAGATTCGCTCAGACCGCATGGACGAAGTGGCTGAACAGGGATTTGCCGCACACTGGAAATACAAAGAGGGTGAAAACGAATATACAGAGGATGAAAACGAGTTGAATGACTGGCTCGGCACCATCAAGGAAATATTGGATGATCCACAACCGGATGCCATGGACTTCTTGGATGCCATCAAACTCAACCTCTTTGCATCAGAAATCTTCGTCTTCACGCCTAAGGGAGAAATCAAGACCATGCCAGCCGACTGTACTGCACTCGACTTCGCTTTCCAGATCCATACCTTCTTGGGAAGCCATTGTATCGGTGCTAAGGTCAATCATAAACTGGTTCCGCTCAGCCATAAGTTGCAAAGTGGCGACCAGGTGGAAATCCTGACCAGTAAGAGCCAGCATGTACAACCAGCATGGATCAACTTTGTCAGCACAGCCAAGGCAAAGAGCAAGATACAGGCCATTCTGAGACGAGACAACCGTGAGATACAGAAGAAAGGTGAGGAAGTACTCAGCGAGTGGCTCCAGAAGAATACGATGGAGACAACAACGTCTATCGTAGATAAACTTTGCGACTTCCATAACATCCAGAAACATGAGAACTTCTTCCTGGCTTTAGGCAACCACACTATCATCTTAGGAGAAAAGGATCTCGACGAACTGCAGGGTAAGAATAAGAAGGTAAAACAATCCAGCAGCTGGCGCAACTATATCCCATTCCTCGGCAGTAAGAGTAAGGAGAAGAAGCCAGAAATCGACACAGAGAAAAAGGAAGAACTCTTCATTGTGGGTAAGGATTTCAATAAGAAGAAACCGCTGATCATTACAGAAGAAAACATCAACCAGTTTATCTTCCCTACCTGTTGCCATGCCATCCCTGGAGATGACATCATGGGATTCATCGACAACAAGAACCGCATAGAGATACACAAGCGTGCCTGCCAGGTAGCAGCCAAGTTGAAATCCAGCTATGGCAACCGCATCGTAGATGCCAAATGGGACATGCACAAGCAGCTGCTCTTTGATGCAACCATCGAGATACAGGGCATCGACCGCAAGGGCATGTTGCTTGATGTAAGCAAGGTTATCAGCGACCAGTTGGGTGTCAATATCCACAAACTTACCATCAGCAGCGACAATGGTATCTTCGACGGTACCATCGAACTTCGTGTCCACGATAGAGATGAGGTTAAGAAGATTACCGACATGCTCAAGAATATCGAGGACTTGCAGGATGTGCAGAGAATATTATAATTCTATATAAATCTACTGTAAACAATGAAAAAGGTATTATTAGCAATGATGCTATTCTTGGCGGCATGGCCAGTGCTTGCCGCCAACAAGTATGACAACCCGGATACCCTGGTAGTATCCCGAGATGGAACAGGTGAATTCCGCACCATCGACGAAGCCATCGAAGTCTGCAGAGCCTTCATGGACTATACCAAGGTCATCTATGTAAAAAAAGGAGTGTATAAGGAAAAGCTCATCATCCCATCGTGGCTCACCAACATCACCATCTGTGGTGAAGACCGTGACAACACCATCATTACGTGGGATGACCATGCCAACATCAAGATGCCAGTAGGCGGTCTGGATTCAGAAGCAGCCGTAAAAGGTAAACCGATGGGCACCTTCCGCACCTATACCCTCAAGGTTCAGGGAAGCTACATCACGCTCAAGGATATCACCATTGAGAATAATGCAGCCAAGTTAGGACAGGCAGTAGCCCTGCATACAGAAGGCGACCATATCCTGGTACAAAACTGCCGTTTATTGGGCAATCAGGATACAGTCTATACTGGCGTAGGTGGCACAAGAGTAGCTTTCTACGACTGCTATATCGAGGGAACAACTGATTTCATCTTCGGTCCAAGTATTGCCTGGTTCCAGAATTGCGAAATCCACAGCAAGGCAAACAGCTATATCACAGCAGCCTCTACCCCAGCAGGTCAGAAGTACGGCTATGTCTTCTACAAGTGCAGACTGACAGCCGACAAGGATGTGGACAAAGTATATTTAGGCCGTCCTTGGCGTCCATTTGCAGCCACCATTTTCATGGATTGTGAACTGGGCAAACATATCCGTCCAGAAGGATGGCACAACTGGAATAATGCCAAGAATGAAGAAACAGCCCGTTATGCAGAATATGGCAACAAAGGCGAAGGAGCCTCAACCAAGAACCGTGTAAAATGGAGCAAGCAACTCTCCAAGAAAGAAGCAGCCAAAGTAACGCTTCTTGATGCATTCGGAGAAGATTGCTGGTAATAAAGCTTCACCCTCCATTGAAGCAGTACTTCATTGCAAAAGAAGCTATACTTCACTCCCTTATGAAGTATAGCTTCTTTTTTGTTTGTCCTAAACTAACATATCGATTTGCTTTTTCAAGTCTTTCAACTGATCTCTCACGCTAATCAAAGTATCCAAGACTTCCGATGATTTATCAGCACCGGAACGGTTTTGCTGGAGATATTTTCGGGCAGCAGCAATCTTGAATCCCTTCACTTTGATCAGCGAATAAATCACCTTAATCTGCTCAATATCCTTCTCTGTATATTGACGCACCTTATTGGCAGTAACCTTCGGTTTGATAAAGGTAAACTCCTTCTCCCAATAACGCAGAGTAGATTCATTCACCCCTATCATTTCAGCTACTTCTTTGATGGAGTAGTATAATTTCACCGGTTTATCTGTATTTAATGCCATATTTTACCCACTTAAATTTCAAAAATAATTAATTTAGTTGCAAAATTAAACAATTCTTCTTATCTTTGCAAAGTTTTTTGGGAGAAAATGCCCTAAAGGGCAAAAATATTTCAAAGAGAGGATGTCGCCATCCCCTCTTCCAAACAGGAAATTGAAATTAAAGATAAATATAAAATAGATATGATGACAGCTAATGAAGTGCGCGAATCCTTCAAGAAATTCTTCGAAGGTAA
>OWIS01000619.1_pt1 | contig 10418 bp, 10 predicted proteins | sample 1732611 | NCBI WGS metagenome assembly OWIS01 (sample SAMN05065734, study PRJEB22554) | human gut metagenome | biome: ENVO:2100002; feature: ENVO:00000062; material: ENVO:00002003 | host: Homo sapiens | place: USA
AATTCGTAACCTCTTCTTTTTATGAGATAAAAACTTATCTCATTCTCAATCACTTGTAGAAAATACGTACTTTCAAGCGAAGAAAGCTGTTATTGGCGTATCAAAAAATATCCACGCATGAGCTCCATTGCCAGAACGTGAGCGTTCGATGTAACAAGGCACATTCCAAGTTTTGCAAACATTTACAAAGGAAAGCACATCATTCTTATAGCCATGTTCACAGCTCTTGTCATCAAAGTCTGTGCAAAGGAAACAGCAAGTGTTGTCCTTTCGTATTGGATAAAGTCCAATAACATCACGTCCCCACACATCTTTTCCAGCAAGATGATTGAAAACATCATTGTATGTCAAAGGAGCGAACTGCCTGTTGGGACAATCTGCACACTTATATTTTCGTTTATCGCAAAATTCTCGATTCCATTCTCTCGTGCATACAGGTTGATAGCCAGACTTTTGGGTTGTACTACTATACCAACGCTTAGCAAAAACATCATCACGCCCTCGGAATACACTTTGAAATATGGTAACCTTTTCCTGTAAAGTGAATTGGCATATAGAAACAGATGTTGCTTCTATATGATTAAAGTTGCAGGTCTTTGATTCAAAACTTTCATATTCTATCCCATTCTTTTCAAGAATCTCTTTAAGTCTGGCATTTTCTTTTTCCAATTCTTGAATTCTTTGGGTAAGAGCACTTACATCCCTTGCGTCCATAAAGGTTCGCTCTCCCATCCATTCGGAAATCCAAGAGCTACCAGATTTATCTCCGGATAATTGGAAAATAGCGTTTGCATCTTGACTAACATATCATTGTTAGGCGATATAATATCAAGGAAATACTTGATGATGCAGATTGTGAAATATACTCTTTGAGGGTTTGAGGGCTGTGTAATCCAAGAATGTGCAATCCTTCTTGGAGATACAGGCATAATAGAACTTACCTTGTTCCACACTCTTGAATGGTGGCAACAAGCATTTCTCAACAATGTCAAAGATGTTATCCAAGATTCCAAGACTATAGGTTGCAAACCAAAATAGTGAGAAATGCGCTTACGTATCTTGTCTGCTTTCAGATTACGAAAAACCATGTTCACATTACCCATTGTTAGCAACTCGCCCAAAATCCATGATGGAGGATATGGGTCACAATAGCAGTTTTTGAAATGCTTAATGAACTCTTCTGTTGATTTTGCGTATTCCTTATCAATGGTGTTCTTTGTATCTTGGAAAGTTCTTTGGTTGGCAAAATGAACCGAATTAGTCAGCCAATAAATATCCCCAGTTATCTGCACAGGAATATTCATAATAGCTCGACGAATGGCTATCTCTACTTTTTCAATTTCATTGAGAAGAAGCATACGCAACTTTTTGTCAAAGCGATAAAGATTCAGCACTTGCTGAAAAGTTGTTTCTTCTTTATACTGATGGGATTCTTTTGGAACTTTCAAGAATGGGTACATATAAGCAGAAAGACGATAGTACCCGATACTCTCCAAATATCGTACCGCCTTAGCTTCATCAGAAATGATAAGCCCGCGACTTTCCAACAGAGCCACCAAATCCGTCTCTGTCATATAATGTTTTGTGAAGTGCGGTATTCTTTCCATTAGCGTATTTTGAGAATAAACGTATACATACAAAAAAGCCCCACGCATTTGAGCATCGTTGAGAGGCTTGGTGGGAACTGACGCTGCAAAGATACGAATAATTATTGATAATACAAACTTTTTAGCAAGAAAAATCACGCAAAAGTGGATTTCTTTGATATATTTGTATTTAATAATGTTAAATCAGACCATAAAATCAAATTTTTCCAGCCAAACAAAGTGGTTTTCAAGATAAAAGTGTTACCTTTGTAACGTCTATACCCATACCGGAAGCCCCGATGGGCAGAGGTTGGGCAGACATATATACATATAAGGCGTAACTGTACGCTTTGGTTTTGACTTGTTAGAACTTCGCAAACTCTCAACTGTTCGTCAAAGACAAAGCAACGGGAACGCCTCATGGGGTGTATTATATACAGTCCTCATTGGCTTCGGACGATTCTATTGTTCGTTGTCAAGGGTGCTTTCTATATACTTACACTGGCGTGGGGCTTTCGGCGTTGCTCGTTTCGGACGAACAGGGCAATGCGAAGGCCTTAACAAGTGGAACGAGTGACAGGACTGGCTCCACGCTTTCATGTATATATACCAACCATTTATTAATCATGTCAACATGGTAGCCGTTGGCAAAAAACGGAACGGTATGATTGACAAAACAATTATCTGTCTTAGCGCACGAGCTAATTCTGGAAAAACGACATCAATCAGAGAGTTGTTTTTCCGCCTAACAGGACATTACCCTGAAAGTACAGGAGATTTCTTGTCCATTGTACAAGATAAAAATGTCGAGCATGGTATAGGCATATCATCTGTGGGAGATTCTTGGGGAAATCGTGAACCAATAGAAAAACTTATTGATGCTGGTTGTGAAATTATCGTGTGCGCCTCACGTACTTCTAAAGATACCGTGAACACGGTGTATGAGTTGGCAAGTAAAAACCAGTACAAAGTTGTCCAAATTTCTGCTCTACATGGAGAGCATAATGACACTATAGAAAATTATAATCTTTATTGTTGTAAAAATGCAGAAGCCATAGAACAACTCATCAGAAATATAATACGAAACCAACTAAAAACAATAGAATTATGAATTCAAAATACAAACATTGCCCATATTGCGGAGAGGAAATACTCGCTGTGGCAAAAAAGTGCAGATACTGCGGAGAATGGCTTGACACAAACGATATGCCTGGCAACCCTCAACAGACAGAAAGCGAAGAACCAGAAGATTATAGTGAAGAAGAGATGGATGAGAAGCCTTCCTTTATTCGAAGAACATGGAAAGTTCTATTGCCTGTACTTGTCATCATATTGTTCTGTGTGGGGAAGTTTGGGTTAAATAAATTCGGAAAGAATGCCGTTAAAGAAGCAGCCAAAGAGCATTCATCAATAAGTGAGTCGGCAGAGACTACTACTGATTCCGATGAAGCCACTTATGTCTTCCAATACATTGGTGATGGCGAAAATTACTATATGTATTTGACTGATGGACAAGGTAATGTTTATGAATATGATGACGAAGCATCATACGAGGATTTTGTTTTGCCTGCAATAGCTTCAAGAAAATTGTATTTAGAACTGAACAATGCAGAAGATTTCAACAAATTGGCGAAGTCAATAATGACATTCCCTGTTTCTGAAAAACTTGTATGTGAGGGGCTGAATGTTACGGATATTGTCAATAAAGAGTATTACGATTTCAATCCATTCCAGGTGGATCTGATTAAGAAAGGTTACGGATATCAAACTTATTATATAGCAAAGTTGGAATATTATGAAGGAAAAAGATACATAAGGTTTTCAAGAGGTGAAAACAATGGGGTCAAGGTGGAAGTTGGAATATATAATTTCCTATGATTGAAAACAATTAAAATATAAAGCAATGAAGAAAACAATTTTAATGATAGCGGCTGCGCTATTTGTTCTTGTCGCAGTCAATGCTCAGACAAGAAAGGTTACACCTCGAATAAGAAAGTCGGGGAATCCTGCACAGGTAATCAAGGGAAAAACTGTGCCCATAAGAAGCAGACAGGCTGATAAAAGAAAGGTTCATAGTAATTATTCGACATCCAGAAGAGGTACATGGAATGATACTGAGAAAGAGGAAGAAACCGAATTGTCTATATTCTCAGCAGAATATAGATACAACGAGGAGATAAAAGGAGATTTTGAAAAATGGAATGGTAGACGTGAATTCGAAAAATCCGCTGATTACGACAAACGTTTGCAAGAGTACTCAAAAGCGGTGTTTGACTCTATTTGCTACAGTGTTATTAGTTACGAAATTATGGATAACAATTGGGAGATGAGATTGGACACTTATGATGCAGACAAGGAAGAATTTCCTATAATATGTGATTTCGGCAATAATATAATTGCAAGAATACGCTATAAGGTTCCTTACGATATGGCTAAAGAGTTTAAGCAGAACTTTAATCATAACGAATTTTATGGTAAAGGGCAAATGTGGGAAGCTCTGCGCCGATGTGACAATTTTGTCTATGTCACGGTACCAGATAGACCTGACGAGAATGAATTATGTCCTTCAACAATCTTGTTTAGCCTGACTCCTTATATAAGATGGGACAACAGAGGTATAGGGACTGTAAGGGGAGACTTCTTTAATAATGCGGATAGCATAAAAGTTACTTTCACAAGCAAAGCAAAACCTGTAGCTGTAAGATTCAATGATTTAGGCTTAGACAATAAGTATCTTGCCAACTATGTTTATGTGTTCAAAAAGGGAGATAATGATATTTATTCAAAAAAGGAACAGAATGAAAAAGAGAGTAAGAGCAAGGAGGAACAAAATGAAAGTGAGAGCAATAAGATATTTAATGGTGACGATGTTGACCAACAGCCTTCTTTCCCTGGTGGCACCAATGCATTAAATACATTTATCGTATCTAATCTCAAATATTCTGTATTTGCACAAGAAAAAGGCATTCAAGGAAGGGTTGTTGTAAAGTTTATCGTGGAAAAAGACGGCAGTATAAGTAACGTTGAGGTAGACCGATCTGTTAATCCGGTTTTGGACAATGAGGCAATGCGAGTAGTCAAAGCCATGCCGAAATGGATTCCTGGACAAATAAATGGAAAAGCCGTAAAAGTGGAATGTAGCCATCCTTTCGTATTCCAGTTGCAATAAGACACAAAGAAAATATGATGTGTCCGCTCCAGCCATTCTCCTTCATTATATGAGAGAATGGCTGGTTCTCGTTATCGACCTAACCCTTTGCCCTTTCTTGATTTTACCATCTTCGTAGCTTGTCGCAAGCATCGTCTTATCCATTCTATCTCATCTTCGTCCTTCTCATATCCCCAATCCTTAGTATCGATACCACCACCTAGGCTTTCTACAAAGTTTGTTGCTTCGTTAATATAGCTGATATACAACAAGTACATTGCACAATGGATGATTTTATCCTCATAATTGATGAAGACAATAGAAAAGTATTATCAAAGAAACTGCCGTTTTCTGTTTTTTATCCCATTTATTCTATCTCACCAGATATTTCGCAACCAAATCTCTGAGCATCGATTTAGAAAGATTGGACAATCCCAACTCTTGAATCAAAGCATATTCGGGCTTGTTCTTTCCGATAATAAACTTACAGCCTCGCCCATCTATGCTTGCATACAAATGGAAGTTGCCTTTGTAGGCCTGTTCTATGCGAACATCTGTACAACTTTTGCCATCTATCTCAAAAGAAGAAGAAGAAGAACTGTTGTCTTTATCCTCCAACCCCCATGATACGAGATGAGCATTTATCGCTGACTCTATGGAACTGATCCACCTATCATCGTTTTGTATGACGAATCCTCTGTGCCCTTTTCTCATCCCTTCTCATCAGATAAGGTGAAGGGGGCAGCTCTGGAAGCACATCATTTATGGCATCAATCTGCCCCACCACCTTCAACAAGAGAAGAAAAGTGGCAAGCGAAAGATTGCCTGCTGTTCCATTCTCAAACTTATGGATGGTGGTCAAGCCAAGCCCAGTAAGCTCGGCTACCTCTTTCTGGGTGAGATTGCATCTCATTCTATATTCCTTGAATCTCACTCCCAGCAAGCGTACCAACTCAGGAGTAGAATATTCATATAAATCTGCCATAATCTTTCATTTATTTATCTATCATTATAATGATATTTATCCATTATATCAGCCTTTATCTTCAATATACTGATATTTACGGATACAAATATAACAAAAAGAAATGAGACAGACAAACTTTCAAGAGTTTTTTTCTAACTTTCTGTATTTTTCAAGAAAATGATGTGAGGAGCCGCTTACAAATGACGCAGATTCATCCATTCCTTTATACTCGCACATAAATGTTTTTCCTTGAAAAAAGTCTCAAAGTATCATTGTTCGCTTGTATATTGCTGATACGTAATGGTTTACAAAATGTTACTTCCGAATATGTTTACAAAGAAGTATCATAGAAGTATCATGATTTCCATAGAAGTATCATCAAATCACCATAAAGCATTGTACAAAAACACAAAAATGTAGTCAACTAAATATAGGAAACTACAATCGCTTGCTCAAAGAAATTGCCCAAAAATCACCCCATAAAATGGGCACTCGATGCCCACCGTACGGGCAATGAGAGCCCATCACTTGGTCTGTCGATGCCCATCACATGGTCCCTGAGTGCCCGTGTGACGGGCACTCAGGGACCAGCCAATGTGCTTATTCCTAACTGCAGTTGTCTGTATCTTATTCCTGGTTAATATTGACATACTTTATAAACTAAAAAGATAGACACTATCAATTATATAAAACGGAAATACTAGACATTATCAATTCTATAAAACTGAAATACTAGGCATTTCTTAGTTTTTACTCCTGTTTTTCAAGGCATAAATCCTCCCAAAAAGGCTTTCTTGTAAGCGACTTACCTGAATTTTATGATACTTCTATGGAATTCATGATACTTCCATGATACTTTTTTTGTAAACATATTCGGAAGTCCCACTTTATAAGCCTTTATGTATCAACAACATGCCAGAAATCAATGATACTTTGATACTTTTTCGAGAAAAAACATTTATGTGCGCGAAAGAAAAGGAAAGAAGGAAGCAGGGATTATACAAGAAAAAAAGCAGCAATGGGCTATTACTCCATTGCTGCTTATTTTATATTATTGTACAATCTTGAAGCGGATACGCAATGAGTGAGCGTGCTCATCCCAATTCGTACCGAGCAATACAAACTTGCCAATCTGAGCCGTTGAACGGACGTGCTTGCCAATACATGGACAAACATCATAATCGCCGATACGAACCAGACGCAAGGTTTCACTAGCATCATCAGGCAAACGATCGAGTTTCACCTCTGCTGGAATGTGGTCGCGATCCACAAACTCGTAAGTCACAGGCATATCAAGCTCTATCAGGCGATTCATCTCCGTCTCAATCTCCTTCTCCTCCTGGCGGGTAGGCTTGTGATCGACTACGAAGGTCATCTTACTCTTCTTGCGCTCAATATGTGCATTGCGGCTGCGCTCACAGCCAAACAGGCGAACCATCAACTGGTTGAGCAGATGCTCAGCCGTATGAGCAGGAGGGAATTCCTCCTTATGATGCTCATTCAATATGATATCACTTTCCTCCATCTTGACATTGAATTTATAGATTCTTACTCCGTTAGCATCCATTAATATCGGGAATACGCCATCCCTCTTCAACTCTACCTTCTTCTTGCCTCCCGAGAACAATTCAGTTACCAGAACCTCCTCTTCCGTGATCTGGAAGAAATCGAAAGCATGACCAGGGATGCATACCTGCAGCTGGCGAGCCTCCTGGGCAAAGTTGAGCACGATGAGCATCACCTCATTATCCTTCTTGCGAAGAAAGGCAAAATTGGTACGTGGATCAAAGCCATCTGAACCCGGATTCACATACATCAGGTCGAAGGTATCACCTTCGCGAAGCGCCTTCTCCTCATTGGCAAGACGGAGAAGCTGGCGATAGGTAGCAGCCAGATATTTCTGCTCTGCAGTATATGCTTCCTCCTCACCTTCCTGATAAGCATGGGTCAGGGTCTCCGGACTCCAGTAGTCGAATATCGTAGTACGGCCATCTCTGCCGCTGAATCCTTCCTTGTCCATACCCATCTCGCCAAACTCCTGTCCGCTGTAGAGCATGAAAGGATTCTTCTGGAAGAAGAGACTCATGGCTGCTGCAGGAATCGCCTTCATGGCGCTGCCGCAGAAGAAGTCGCTGGCTATGCGCTGCTCATCATGGTTCTCCAGGAAGTAGAGCATGTGATCGCGGATGTCATCCACCACCTGCCACTCGTGAGTGATACTGGCTGCCGGACGCTCACCACGAATCACACCGCGAAGACAATCATACATGCCCACCTTATCGTAGAGATAATCGAATCCCGCCTTCACATAGTTGCGATACTGGTTAGGATCATACACCTCACCGATAACAATGATATGAGGAAACTTGGACTTCAGAATCGCCGTAGCGTATGACCAGAATGCCGTAGGCACCATCTCTGCCATGTCGCAGCGGAATCCATCTACACCCTTGCTTGCCCAGTAGAGCAGGATATCCGTCATCTTACCCCAGGTGCTTGGCACCGGCTCGTAGTGATAGCTTCTGCCACCTGCATCACAGTAATCCACACCATAGTTGAGCTTCACGGTCTCATACCAGTCGTTAGAACCCGGACGGTTGTCGAAACGGTCATTTCCCGTAGCTCTTGCCGGACTCTCCTCGTATGGCTCATAGATTTTGGCATCCTTGGCATTATAAGCCTTGAACTCCGGTTTAGAGTAGCGAACTTCATTCAGGTCGAGATCGCCCCATGTATAATAGAAATTATTCTTCGTAGAGAAGTGCATATTGGTATCATCATCTTCTCCCAGATCCCGTACACCTGCCGGTTTGCAGATGGAATGATACTCACGAGCCACATGGTTCGGCACAAAGTCCATGATGACCTTCATACCAGCCTTGTGCGTACGCTCGATAAGAGTCTCCCACTCCTTCATTCTCAGGCTGACATTCACGGCCAGATCAGGGTCAATGTCATAATAGTCGGTAATGGCGTATGGCGATCCAGCCTTGCCCTTTACCACCTCAGCATGCTGGGTAGGAATACCATAAGATGAGTAGTTTGTCTGTGTAGCGTGACGGATCACACCTGTAAACCAGATATGAGTGAAACCCATGTCATGAATACGGGCCAACACCTCATCACTAAAGTTATTAAGCTTTCCGCAACCGTTTTCTTCAATGGTGCCATTCTCCTTACGAGTGGTATTCCTGTTACCAAACAATCGGGGGAGAACCTGGTAAATAACTATTTTTTCCTTCATTTAGCGGTCGTTACTTAAATGATAAAACGTTTTATCCTCCCGGCAACGCCTTTGCCGGAAAGATAAAACGCATGATTATTCTGATAGCTGATTATGCAATACCGTGATTACCTACAGTCTTGTCGATGCGGCCAATCATACCCTGCAAAGCCTTGCCAGGACCACACTCTGTGAAATCGTCAGCACCATCAGCAATCATAGCCTGAACAGAAGCTGTCCAGCGTACTGAACTTGTGAGCTGAGCAATGAGGTTCTGCTGAATCTCAGCTGGATCTGTATGAGGCTTGCCATCTACATTCTGATAAACAGGGCACTTAGGAGCTGAGAAAGCAGTCTTCTCGATAGCTGCCTGAAGTTCGTCCTTTGCTGGCTGCATCAATGGAGAGTGGAAAGCACCACCTACCTTCAATGGCAGGGCACGCTTGGCACCGGCAGCCTTCAACTGCTCGCAGGCAGCATTGATAGCATCAACATTACCAGAGATAACGAGCTGACCAGGGCAGTTGTAGTTGGCAGCAACTACAACGTTGCCCTCTGTGCTAACCTGAGCGCAGATTTCCTCAACCTTCTCATCAGGCAAACCGATGATGGCAGCCATAGTTCCAGGATTAGCCTCGCAGGCCTTCTGCATAGCGTTGGCACGTGCAGCCACCAGCTTCAAGCCATCCTCGAAGGCCATAGCACCTGCAGCTACCAAGGCTGAGAACTCACCGAGAGAGTGACCAGCTACCATAGCAGGCTGGAACTCATCGCCCAGGCAAAGAGCAGAGATAACAGAGTGGAGGAATACTGCAGGCTGGGTAACCTTGGTTTCCTTCAACTGCTCGTCTGTACCAGCGAACATGATATCAGTAATCTTAAAGCCGAGAATTTCATCAGCCTTATCGAAAAGTTCTTTTGCCAATGCGTTGTTGTCGTAGAGATCCTTACCCATACCTACGAACTGAGAACCCTGACCAGGGAAAACAAATGCTTTCATTTTTATCTATTTTAAAAATTTATTATTAATTATTTCTTCTTTATAAACGAATTCCATGAATTCGGCTGCAAAGATACAATATTTTTCTGAGAATCGGGAGAGAATAAGCTAAAATAAAGTTATATATGTACTAAATTACCACTCTATTATACGATTTTACCCTGATATCGGAATACAGAAACAAAAAATCCCTAATGCCTTTCGGCAAAAGGGATCTTTATATTAATTTGCTTTACAGTGCGAAAATTTTCGTACTTGTGTCGATTTGAGATTATTTTTTGAGGATTACTCAGCTGCTGGAGCCTCTTCCTCAGCTACAGCCTCAGCTGCAACCTCCTCAGCAGCAGGAGCTGCAACAGGAGCGTTCTCAGCAACAACGTTAACTGGAACCTTAACCTCAACCTCCTTGTGATAGTGTACAGTAGCCTCGTACTCGCCTACCTTCTTAGCATCCTTCATAGTGATGATCTTGCGATCAACCTCGATGCCCTTCT
>OWIS01000621.1_pt1 | contig 10403 bp, 10 predicted proteins | sample 1732611 | NCBI WGS metagenome assembly OWIS01 (sample SAMN05065734, study PRJEB22554) | human gut metagenome | biome: ENVO:2100002; feature: ENVO:00000062; material: ENVO:00002003 | host: Homo sapiens | place: USA
ACGAGATGTAGCTCCGTCTCGTGGGCTCGGAGATGTGTATAAGAGACAGGGCTGACGCCGGCCTGACCGCCACCAAGAACGACATCGAGGAGAACCCCCTGAACGTCACCGTCGATGAGGTCGAGGCTGCTCAGGTCCCCAACGTCCTGCAGGATGAGGACTACGCTGTCATCAACTCCAACTACGCCATCTCCGCTGGTCTGGACCCCATGACCGACGCTCTGGCAATGGAGGACGGCTCTTCTGCTTACGTCAATGTTCTGGTCTGCAAGGAGGGCAACGAGAACGAGCCCAAGATCAAGGCCCTCGTCGCCGCTCTGCAGAGCCAGCAGGTCAAGGACTTCATGGATGAGAACTACAAGGGCGCTGTCGTCTCCGTCGTCGAGACCCCGACCGATGGCTATGACGCTTCCATCGACTACGAGGCACTGAACGGCGAGACCGTCAGCTGCGCTGCTACTCCCGCTCCCCACTGCGAGGTCCTGGAGGTCTGCAAGGACATTCTGGCCGCTAAGGGCATCACTCTGGACATCCAGGAGTACGACGACTATGTGATCCCCAACACCATCGTCGAGGACGGCCAGTGCGACACCAACTACTTCCAGCATCAGCCGTATCTGGACAACTTCAACGAGGAGAAGGGTACCCATCTGGTGACCGTCGCCGGCATCCACGTCGAGCCTATGGGCATCTACGGCGGCAAGCAGGACAGCCTGGCACCCATCGTGGGCTGAGCTTTACCAACGAAGGAGTAAATCGTGATCGAGATCAAACACCTTTCCAAGACCTTCCAGATGAAGGACGGCGCGGTGAATGCGCTGAAGAACATCGACCTGACCATCCCCGATGGCTCCATCTACGGCATCATCGGTATGTCGGGCGCGGGCAAATCCACGCTGGTGCGCTGCATCAATCTGCTGGAGCGCCCCACCGAGGGCAGTGTCGTCATCGACGGCACCGCGATGGAGACCCTGTCTCCCGCAGCCCTGCGTGAGCGCCGCCGCGACATCACCATGATCTTCCAGCAGTTCAATCTGCTGATGCAGCGCAGCTGCCTGAAGAACATCTGCTTCCCGATGGAGCTTGCGGGCGTGAAGAAGGCCGATGCCGAAAAGCGCGCCAGGGAGCTGCTGGAAATGGTGGGCCTGCCCGATAAGGCAAATGCCTACCCGGCCCAGCTCTCCGGCGGCCAGAAGCAGCGCATCGCCATTGCCCGTGCGCTGGCCACCAACCCCAAAGTCCTGCTCTGCGATGAGGCCACCAGTGCGCTGGACCCCAACACGACCCACGCCATCCTGACCCTCATCAAGGACATCAACAAGAAGCTGGGCATCACCGTGGTGGTCATCACCCACCAGATGAGCGTCGTGGAAGAGATCTGCGACTCCGTCGCCATTCTGGACGGCGGCGTGGTCGTGGAGCAGGGTGAGGTGCGCGAGATCTTCGCGAATCCCAAGACGGCTGCGGCCAGGCGCCTTGTCGCCCCCAACGGCGGCAGCGCAGCCCGCGACCTCTCGAGCTTTGCGCCCGACGATCACGTGGTCCGTGTTACGTTCAATGGTTCGTCCGCCGCAAAGCCGCTGGTGGCGAGCCTTGCTGCGGAGAAGGGCATCCTCGTGTCTGTGCTCAGCGCCGACACCCGCGATCTGAGCGGCCAGTGCTACGGCTCCATGCTGCTCAAACTTCCCCGCGATACCGAACAGGCAAAGCAGGCTGCGGCCTATATGCGCAGCCAAAATGGTGTGACCGTTGAGGAGGTGACCGGAGAATGAGCTTTGCAGATTATGGCTTCGCCATTTGGGAGACGTTCTACGTGACCGTCCTCTCCACGGCATTTTCTCTGGTTCTGGGCCTGCCGCTGGGCGTTCTGCTGGTGGCTGGCGATAAGGACGGCGTCCTGCCCCTGCCGGGCTGGCTGATGCACATTCTGAACATCATCATCAACATCCTGCGCAGCGTGCCGTTCCTGATTTTGATGATCTGCGTCTTCCCGCTGACCCGTGCCATTGTGGGCACCACCGTCGGTACCAAGGCTACCATCGTTCCGCTGGTGGTCGCGGCCTTCCCCTTCGTGGCCCGTCTGGTGGAGACCAGCCTGCGTGAGCTGGACGAGGGCGTCGTGGAAGCTGCCCAGAGCATGGGCGCGACTCCCTTCCAGATCATCACCAAGGTCATGATCCCCGAGTGCCTGCCCGGCCTCATTTCCAGCATGACCACTGCCCTGACGACCATCCTCGGCTACTCGGCCATGTCCGGCGTCATCGGCGGCGGCGGTCTGGGCAAGATCGCTCTGTCCTACGGCTACTACCGCTACCAGACCAACATCATGATCGTCTGCGTCGTGCTGCTGGTGCTCATGGTGCAGGTGTTCCAGACTGTCGGTACCTTCTGGGCGACCAGGAGCGATAAGCGGCTGAGAAAGTAACTCCTTCAGTCGCACTTCGTGCGCCAGCTCCCTCGGAGAGGGAGCCTCTGGCAAAGAGGAAAACTTTCCGGTATTGCCAAAGCCTCCCTCTTTGAGGGAGGTGGCAAAGCCGACAGGCTTTGACGGAAGGAGTTCCAGTCTAAGCCCCTGAACGGGAACTAAAATTTAACGTTTCGATTCCCCGCAGGAGGCTCATGCTCCTGCGGGGAATTGTGCTATACAGATAAACCCAGTAAAGGAGTATGTTGCAATGAACCGTGATACCATCTGCGTGCAGGGCGGCTACACCCCCGGCAACGGCGAACCCCGCCAGATCCCCATCATCCAGTCCACTACGTTCAAGTACGCTACCAGCGAGGACATGGGCAAGCTGTTCGACCTCGAGGCCGACGGCTACTTCTACTCCCGCCTGCAGAACCCCACCTGCGATATGGTGGCGAAAAAGATCTGCGAGCTGGAAGGCGGCACCGCCGCCATGCTGACGTCCAGCGGTCAGGCCGCCAACTTCTTTGCACTGTTCAATCTCTGCGAGGCAGACGACCACATCGTGGCGTCCAGCACCATCTACGGCGGCACCTTCAACCTCATCTCCGTCACCATGAAGAAGATGGGCATTACCGCCACCTTCGTGGACCCGCTGTGCAGCGAGGAAGAGCTGGATGCCGCGTTCCAGCCCAACACCAAGGTCGTGTTTGGCGAAACCATCGCCAACCCTGCCCTCACCGTGCTGGACATCGAAAAGTTCGCCAAGGCCGCACACGCCCACGGCGTACCGCTCATCGTGGACAACACCTTCCCCACGCCGGTCAACTGCCGCCCCTTCGAGTGGGGCGCCGACATCGTGACCCACTCCACCACCAAGTATATGGACGGCCATGGCGCTGTGCTGGGCGGTGCCATCGTGGACAGCGGTAAGTTCGACTGGATGGCCCACGCCGACAAGTTCCCCGGCCTGTGTACTCCCGATGAGAGCTATCATGGCATCACCTACGCGGAGCGCTTCGGCAAAGAGGGGGCTTTCATCACCAAGGCCACCGCACAGCTCATGCGCGATTTCGGCTCGATGCAGTCCCCCATGAACGCCTATATGCTGAACCTCGGCCTTGAGAGCCTCCACGTCCGGATGCAGCGCCACTGCGCCAACGGCATGGCCGGGGCAGAGTTCCTTGAGAGCCATCCCAAGGTGGCCTATGTGAACTACTGCGGCCTGGAGTCCAGCCCGTACCATGCACTGGCGGAGAAGTATCTGCCGAATGGCAGCTGCGGCGTGGTCAGCTTTGGTCTGGCCGGCGGCCGCGAAGCCGCCAGCACCTTTATGAAGGAGCTGAAGCTTGCCGCCATTGAGACCCACGTTGCCGATGCCCGCACCTGCTGCCTGAACCCGGCTTCCAGCACCCATCGCCAGATGAACGACGAGCAGCTGGCCGCTGCCGGTGTGCCTGCTGAGCTGGTGCGGATGAGCTGCGGCCTCGAGAGCAGCGAAGACCTCATCGCCGATATTGCACAGGCGCTGGATAAGATTTAAGAAACACGGTCAGCGCCATCTGCCGGTTTCGGTCCCTTCCCGTGAAAAAAGCGTCTCCGGATGCAGATAAAAACTTCCCGCTAAAACCGTCAAAAGGAGCAACGATGCTATGCCGCTGATCATCCCCAAGACTCTTCCCGCCTACGATGCCCTCTACGAAGAAAACGTCTTCGTCATGCACCGGGAACGGGCGCTCTCCCAGCACATCCGTCCTCTGGAGATCCTCATCCTGAACCTCATGCCGACCAAGATCGCCACCGAGACCCAGATCGCCCGCCTGCTGGCCAATACGCCCATTCAGGTCCACATGACCCTGCTGCAGACGGCCAGCCATGCGGCGACCCATGTCTCTGCGGCCCACCTCGAGGCGTTTTATAAGACCTTCGACGAGGTGAAGAACAACCGCTACGACGGCATGATCATCACCGGTGCGCCTGTGGAGAAAATAGACTTTGAACAGGTGGACTACTGGCAGGAGCTGTGCGAGATCATGGACTTCAGTGAGACGAACGTCTACTCCACCCTTCATGTCTGCTGGGGCGCACAGGCGGGGCTTTATTACCACTATGGCATCCGCAAGCAGCTTCTCGACCAGAAGATGTTCGGTGTCTTCGAGCATAAAGTCACCCGTCCCTCGAACCCGCTGGTGCGCGGCTTCGATGAGGTGTTCTACGCCCCTCACAGCCGCCACACCGGCATCAGCCGGGAAGACGTGCTGAACTGCAAGGCCCTGCGCATCCTCGCCGAGAGCGACGAGGCCGGCCCCTTCCTGATGAGCACCGAGAATGGACGACAGATCTTCGTCACCGGCCACCCGGAGTACGACAAGTATACGCTGGACGCCGAGTACAAGCGGGATGTCGGCAAGGGCCTGCCCATCGCGGTGCCAAAGAACTATTACCCCAACGACGACCCCGAGCAGCCGCCTCTCTTCCGCTGGCGTGCTCACGCACACCTGCTGTATGAGAACTGGCTGAACTACTACGTCTACCAGAACACGCCCTACGACCTGGGCGCGATCAGCAAGGTGGAGCACGAGGAAGAATAAAATCAGCCCTCTCCGTCTGGTGAGGAGGGGGCATTTTTGCAAGGAGAATACTTATGGGAATCGAAGCAAAATGGAAGAGCCGGGGCATCCGGGTGGGCAAACTGCCCTGCGGGCCGCTGGACAAGATAAGCGATGTGCCGGGCGTGACGGTGGGCCACTGCACACTGGCGGACGGCGACGTCCAGACCGGCGTGACCGCGCTGCTGCCCCATCAGGGCGATATTTTCCACGATAAAGTGATGGCGGCCAGCCATGTCATCAACGGCTTCGGCAAGACCACCGGCCTTGTCCAGATCGACGAGCTGGGGACGCTGGAAACGCCCATCCTCTTCACCAATACCCTCAGCGTAGGTACTGTGGAGACAGCACTGGTGAAGTATATGCTGGATAAGAACCCCGACATCTGCGAGACGACCGGCAGCGTCAACCCGGTGGTCTGCGAGTGCAACGACAGCGGCCTCAACGACATCCGGGGCCTCCACGTCACAGAAGAAAACGTGCGGGCTGCGCTGGCCGACTGCCGCGCCGATTTCGCCGAGGGCGCTGTGGGCGCGGGCCGGGGAATGCGCTGCCACGGCCTGAAGGGCGGCATCGGCTCGGCCTCCCGTGTGGTGGAGCTGGACGGAAAACAGTACACCATTGGTGCGCTGGTGCTCTCCAACCACGCCGTCTTCGATGACCTCGTAGTGGCAGGCACCCCCATCCAGAGCCTGCTGGACGCCCACATCCCGCCCCACGAGGACAAGGGCTCCATCATCACGGTGCTGGCGACGGACATCCCCTTGAGTGAGCGCCAGCTGCGGCGGCTCTGCCACCGGGCGCTGGTGGGCCTGTCCCGCACCGGCTCTTTCTGCGGAAACGGCTCCGGCGAGATCGTCATTGCCTTCACCACCGCCAACCGGGTGCTGCACTACTCCGAAAAGGCCATCCTGCCGATGGGGATGCTCCACGACGACGCCATCAATCCGCTGTTCCGGGCGGTGGCCGAGTGCGTGGAGGAAAGTGTGCTGAGCAGTCTGCTCCATGCCGAGACGGTCACGGGCTATCATGGCCGGACGGTCAGATGTCTGAGTGATCTGCTGAAATAAAATCGAAGCCGCGGGATGCGCAATGCATCCTGCGGCTTTTGTGATTGCAGATTGTCGAAAACTGTGTTATACTGATTTTGCTGCTTTGGCGGCAAGGCACTGCACATACGGCAGGCGGTTGGCTTACACTTCCCGAAAGGGGGTGAGGCAATGCGGATTACTTTCCATATTGGTGAGTTTACTATCACCATTATCGTGAAAAAACGCTGAACCGCCACCTCGGCAAAGGCGACGGTTCAATTTTTGAGCCATAGTTCTTGAATGAGGCTGACCGCTTGTCGCAGTGCCTTTTCTATTTTTAGTATAGTTTGTTTCACGCGAATTGTCAAGCACGGGGAAGTTATTTCCGCCGTGTTTTTTTCTTCCGAACGCTGTAGCCGAAGGTCCCCAGCTTTTTGCCCAGAGCCAGATATTCGCCGTGGCTGTAGACGATGAGTTTGGCCTTGTCGAGGCAGAGCTTACCGTTCTCGTCCAGCAGGCTCTCGTCCACGTCGCAGGCGACTACTTCGGAGAGGAAGAAGTCGTGGCTGCCCAGCGGGATGACCTGCGTGACCCTGCACTCGAGGTTGACGGGGCTTTCTTCGAGGATGGGGCAGTCCGTCAGCACTGAGCCGGGGGCAGAATGGAGTTTGCAGGCCGCGAATTTATCGAAGTCCCGGCCGCTCCTGACGCCGCACCAGTCCACCGACTTCACCAGTGCCTCGGTGGGCAGGTTGATGGCAAACTGGCCGCTCTCCCTGATGAGGTGGTGGCTGTATCGCTCGGGGCGGACGCTGATGGATACCATGCTGGGCTGGGTGCAGATGGTGCCGGTCCAGCCGATGGTGATGAGGTTGGGCTTATCCAGCCCGCCGCAGGAGACCAGCACCGGCGGCTCCGGATTCAGGAGGGTGCTGCCTTTCCAGCTCTGTTTGCTCATCCGTGATACTTCCTTTCGTAGGGAGCCCATGTGCGCTCGCTGATGATGTAGCGGGGGCGGGCCTTGGTCTCCATATAGATTTTGCCGACGTATTCGCCGATGACGCCCAGACACACCAGCTGGACGCCGCCCATGAAGCAGACGATGCAGATGGTGGAGGCCCAGCCCGCCACGGCGCTGCCCAGAACAGCCTGCACGATGGCCCAGATGACGCCGATGAAGCTGATGAGGCTGACCACGATGCCTGCGCCGGTGATGAGGCGGATGGGCTTGTTCGACAGGCTGGTGATGCCGTCGAAGGCGAGGGCCAGCATCTTGCTGAGGGGATAGTGGCTCTCGCCGGCCAGACGCTCGTGGCGCTCGTAGTAGACGGTGTCGCTGGGGTAGCCCACCAGCGGCACCATGCCCCGCAGGAAGATGTTCACCTCGCGGTAGTCGGCGAAGCTCTCCAGCACCCGGGTGCTGATGAGCCGGTAGTCGGCGTGGTTGAAGACGATGTCCGCGCCCAGCGCGTTCATCACATGGTAGAAGCCCTCGGCGGTGAACCGCTTGAAGAAGGTGTCGGTGTCCCGGCGGCTGCGCACGCCGTAGACTACCTCGGCGCCGTCGAGATACTTTTTGACCATCTCATCCATGGCGTTGATGTCGTCCTGACCGTCGCAGTCGATGGAGATGGTGATGTCGCAGCTGCCGCTGTGGAGCGCCTCCATCAGCCCGGCCAGCACGGCGTTCTGGTGGCCGCGGTTCCGGCTCTGGGAGATGCCGATGAAGTGCTCATCCTCAGAGGCGAACTTCTGGATGAGGGACCAGGTGGCGTCGCGGGAGCCGTCGTTGACGAAGAGCACCCGGCTCTTCTCGCTGACAAGGCCCGCTGCGGCGAGGTCGTTTATCTTTTTCAGGAACATGGGGGCCGTGATGGGCAGCACCTGTTCTTCGTTGTAGCAGGGAATGACGATCCATAAAATCGGTTTGGACATGATGAAGTTCTCCTTCTATATAAGGCTCTCCCTCTGGGAGAGGCTGTTACAGCACCATGTGCCGCAGCGCGTCCGGTTCCAGCAGCTTGAAGCTGCTCTTATAGGTCTCGAGCAGGCCGTCCCGCTGCATCAGGCTCAGCTCCCGGGAGAGGGCGCTGCGGTCGCAGTTGAGGTAGTCGGCCAGCTGGATGCGGGAGTAGGGGACGGTGAAGGTGAGGCTGTGATGCGCCTCGGCCTCACTGAGCAGGTAGGCGCACACCTTGGCCCGCAGGCTCTTGAGCAGCAGCAGGTCTACCCGGCGGGAGAGCAGGAAGTATTTGTCGCTGATGGTGCGCACAAGGTTCTGCAGCACCCGCTGGCGGGCCGGGTCGGCCCCGGGCAGCAGAAGCTTCTCGTAAGGCACCAGCAGCACCTCGCAGGAGGCCGAGGCCACCACCGTCACCGGGCTGGAAAGGCTCGAGCCGCCCAGCACGTCGCCGAACACACCGCCCGGCCCCATCTGGCTGATGGGCAGACGCACCCCGCTGGCGGCGGAATGATAGGCCTCGATGGCACCGGAGAGCACCACGCCCACCCGGCGGTTCGGCTGTCCGGCCAGCACGAGGGTCTCGCCCCGGCTGTAGGTGCGCAATACGGCCCCCACTTCGCCCAGCAGGACCCGGAGCGCTTCGGCTTCCAGCCCGGCGAACAGAGAGGTGGATTGTAACAGCGGAAGATAATTTTCCATACCCATTCCGTGAGGTTTTCCCCGGGCCCTCACCGCCCTTCTGCGATTCCGTTGCGTGTGCAACGGTATTTTTTCTCTTATTATAGTAAACTTGAGGGCGTAAAGCAAATGGTTTTGCAAATTTTTTGCGGGAAAATTTCTCCCAATGAAAGTGAGGAGCTAAATCCTATGAAAAAACTGATATCTCTGCTGCTGTCGCTGGTGCTGATGGTCAGCGTGCTGGCCTGCGGCGCATCGGCCAAAACGAGCACCAAAGTGCGCATCGCCGGCCTGAAAGGCCCCACCACCATGGGCCTCGTCAACCTGCTGAGCATGGAGAAGGACGGCACGGCCTCTCTCGACTATGACCTGCAGCTCTACGGCGCTGCCGATGAGATCGTGCCGAAGCTCATCAAGGGCGAACTCGACATGGCCGCTATCCCGGCCAACCTCGCCGCGACCCTCTACCAGAAGACGAACGGCGGCATCCAGGTCATGGCCGTCAACACGCTGGGCGTCCTCTACGTCGTGGAGAAGGGCAATACCGTCCACAGCTTCGCCGACCTCAAGGGCCGCACCATCCTTTCCACCGGCAAAGGCACGACGCCCGAGTATGTTCTGCGCTATCTGCTCAAGAAGAACGGCCTCGACCCCGACAAGGACGTGAAGATCGAATACTACAGCGAGGCTTCCGAGGTCACGGCCCAGATGGCCGCTGCCAGGAAGGATGCCATCGCCGTCCTGCCTCAGCCCTATGTCACCGCTGCCCAGATGAAGGACAGCGGCCTCCGCGTCGTTCTCGACCTGACCAGGGAATGGAACAGGGTCTGTGACACCCAGCTCATCACCGGCGTCACCGTGGTGCGTACCGAGTACGCAAAGCAGAACCCCAATGTCATCGCAGCTTTCCTGACCGACTACCAGAAGAGCGTCAAGGCGGCCAACGAGGACATCGACGGCACCGCCGCCCTCTGTGAGGAAGTCGGCGTGGTGGCCAAGGCCGCTATCGCCAAGAAGGCCCTGCCCAAGTGCAACATCGTTTACCGCAACGGTCAGGAGATGAAGAAAGACATCTCTGCCTACCTGCAGGTGCTCTACGATGCCTCTCCCGCCGCCGTGGGCGGCAAGCTGCCGGACGACAACTTCTACTACACCGAGCCGTCCGTCCTGCGCAAGGTCATGGCGGCGATCCGCAACTCTGCAAAGTAAGCTTTGAAACAAGGAAAACTGCCGCACAGCCGTGCGGCAGTTTTTCTTACATCAGAAGGCCCGCGCCGATGCCGATGAGGGCCGGCAGCAGCCAGCCAAAGCCGAGGCTGCTCAGGGGCAGAGCGTTCATCAAGGTGGAGAGGGGGCCGAAGGGCAGGGCGGCAGGGATGCTCTGGATGGCCGTGAAGAGGATACTCAGCCGCCAGACCGATGTCCGCTGGAACCGTCCGGGCAGGAACTCCACCACGATGAGGATGATGGCGATGGGGTAGATGGCGTTCAGCACCGGGACGGAAAGCCTCAGGATGTCCGCAAGGCCGATGTTCGCCAGCAGCATGCTCATCAGCGCGAAGAAGGCTGCAATGGTGGGGTAGGGCAGCCGGGGCAGAAGCTCGTGGAAGTATTCGCCTACGCTGGCGATGAGGCCGACACAGGTGTTGAAGCAGGCGATGACGAAGATGGCGGCCAGAAGCACCTGTCCCACCCCTGTCTCTTATACACATCTG